>Ga0210406_10006262_pt1 | contig 12372 bp, 12 predicted proteins | sample IncBWC30MmetaG_FD_155454 | JGI IMG/M metagenome (GOLD analysis project Ga0210406, IMG submission 155454) | Forest soil microbial communities from Barre Woods Harvard Forest LTER site, Petersham, Massachusetts, United States - Inc-BW-C-30-M | ecosystem: Environmental > Terrestrial > Soil >...
TCCGTTGTTGCTGTAGTTAGTTTGTGGTCTGCCTTGCTCATACCCCGCCAGAAGGAGGAGCGTGAGAACAACAATTGCGATCCGGAAACTCATCAAGATTCTCGCTGCCCGCCGATTTTCATGGCTGCCGCGGCAAAGGTCACCGCTAGATCATGGATACAGAGACTGTAACTGCTCAGCATGTCTCGGCTAATGCCTTCGAACCTGCAGGTCTGACCGTCGAGTTGTCGTGTCGTTTTCATTGCACACCTCTTCATTGCAAATATCGGGCCAATATCGAAAGTCGTACTTTCTTCCGGCAAATCAGGTTTTAACTCGCAGGATCGCGCACGAAGTGTCCAGGCGGATGACGTCCCGCGGTCTCCGTGTGGTGCTATAACGTCAGCGCGAATGTGACACATGACCGCTAGCGATTTTGTGCCGTGTTCGCCTCGCTCGATGTTGCGCCACACTGGGGCTCTTCAAGCGATTCCGCCATGGCCTTCGTTCCGTAAACTTATGGGAATGACACAGGCGAATGCCAACGAGCTAAGATTCGTCGGCATTCAAATTCGCCGCGCGAATCCTCGCAAGAATGGCGAGGGCTTCGTTTCTGCCTTTGGCAATCGTCGTGCTTCCCTCATTAGGGCATACCGAGCTGGTCTTTGACAGGGATGGTCATTTCCCTTGACCCTGCGATCGGCAATGTTGGTTTGTTCCGCACGGCGCGATCCTTCACTCGGTAGGGAGAAGTGCGCATGGATATTATCTCGCGAGGCTTTTCCGGTCGGCGCAGCGCGGACAATACAAAGCTGCCGCCGGGGCAATATCTCACCACGGACTTCCCCGTCTTGTCCGCTGGGCCAACACCACACGTGCCGCTCGACCGCTGGGAATTTACGATCGACGACGGAAATCACGTCCTGCAACGTTGGGACTGGAAGTCTTTCCGCGACTTGCCGACCGAGAGCTTTACAGTTGATTTGCACTGCGTGACCCGATGGTCCAAACTCGGCACATCGTGGGAAGGCGTTTCTCTCGATACCATCCTCGCAGACGTCAAAACCGATGCGTCCTATGCTCTCGCCCGTTCCTACGGCGACTACACGACAAATCTGCCTCTCGACGATCTAAGGAACAAGCAGGCGTGGATCGCCTTCCGATTTGACGGCAAGGATCTCGCACCCGAACACGGCGGCCCCGCGCGGCTTCTTGTCCCCCATCTTTATTTGTGGAAGAGCGCCAAATGGGTTCGGGGCATCACCTTGATGCACAAGGATAAGCCTGGCTTTTGGGAGGGCCTCGGCTATCACATTTATGGAGATCCATGGCGGGAGCAGCGTTATTCGGGCGACGAGTGATGTGGCGTATTGGAACGGTCGTTGCTCTCCACGACGAAACCGCAACGGCTCGTACGATCACGCTCGAAGTTCCAGACTGGCCGGGTCATCTCGCGGGCCAGCACGTTGACGTGCGGGTGACGGCCCCGGATGGATACTCCGCAGTGAGGTCGTACTCGATTGCCTCCGCGCCAAACTCCCACGGACGAGTTGAATTAACCGTTGAACGGCTGCCGAACGGGGAAGTCTCACCCTATCTCACGCAGGAAGTCGCCACCGGCGACCGTTTGGAGTTGCGAGGTCCAATTGGCGGGTGGTTCGTCTGGCGCGCTGAACAAACTGAGCCCATCCAGCTAATCGCAGGGGGTTCTGGCATCGTTCCGCTCATGGCCATGATTCGCTCGCGCTCTTCTGGGCGCAGCATTGCGCCTTTTCGATTGTTGTATTCCGTGCGCGAACCGCAAGCCGTCTACTACCGGGACGAATTGCAGGCGCTATCCGATGAAGACCATTCTTTGCGTGTCACCTACGCGTATACCCGAATCGCTCCGACGGATTGGCCGAGGCCGCCCAGCCGAATCAACACCCCTCTGATTGCGGATGCGACCTGGCCGTCAAACCTTACGCCGACTTGCTACGTCTGCGGCCCCACATCGTTCGTCGAAAGCGCAACTGACCTCCTCATCGCCTCCGGTAACGACCGCGACAAGATCAGGACGGAGCGTTTTGGCTCCATGGGAGAACGAAAATGAACTCGACCGCGTACGACTACCTCGACGGCAACGCAGCTGGTGGCGAATTGAGCAAAATATTCGCCGTGGACCTTACGACTGCTAAAGGGCGGTGCGCGAACTGCGGCGCAACGAGGCGCTTCGCCGACGCACACGTGTACATGCAAAGTCCCGGCATCGTCGCTCGGTGCTCCGCTTGCCAGCACGTACTCCTGCGTCTCGTAAGTGTTCGCGAGCGCGTGTTTCTTGATGTTCGCGGTATGACATATCTCAGCATCGACACATCACACGTTCGCCCAGCAGAGTCCGCTCAATCAAATCTTGACATGCCTGCCGAGCATCTTGTTACTCGCATTTTAAATCGTCCGGCGCCCTGACCGGCTCACCCTTCAGTTCAAGGATAATGTCGCCGCGTTCGATGTTCTGTCATGACAAGAAGATCTTGGGAGGCCTTCTTCATTCGCCGTTATGGAGGGCATAACATTCCTGTTCCGGAGCTGGACAGTTGAAGAGCACCGGGCCAACGACCCAAATGGAGCTCGGGCGAGCGCTTCTCTCGCGGCCCCCGGAGGCAGGTCATGAAATTAGGAATTCGAAGATCCTTCAAGATTCTAGCGCCTGGCAACTCGTTGCGCCGGCGGATTGCCTACAGCCTCGCTCTCGTGAGGCTCATCCTCGCGCCAGTGATTCTCCTTGCGGTGTACTACCTTTTCCGGATGAGCTGGATTGTCGATCGCATCGTAAATGTGGATGCGCCCGCTGCGACTCTTGCCCAGCAAGCTTCCATTGAGATGTTGGAGGCGCGTCGTGCGGAACGGAACTTCCTCCTGCTTCGCGATGCAAATTATCTGGTGGCGAACCAGGAGACTATCAATAAAACCCAGCAGATACTGGACCAGATCCGAACTCTCGAGCCCGGCGAGTATGCTGCAGTTCAAAAAGCGTCCGAGGCTATCGCTATGTACCGTGAGCGATTTGCCGCCGCGTTGCCTGCATTGGAACAGCCTGCGCAAGGACCCACGGACCGAGTTCAGGCAGTAGTCCGGGCCTATGAACGGGATCTGAACGATCTATTAAAGAGGTCAAGGCATAGTAAAAGAGGACAACTCGTTGAGGAACTCCGCAGACGAGTTGGCTCCTTTGATACCCAGATATCGGAGACGGTTCAGGAAGGAAATCCGGAATTGCAGAGGGTGACCGAGGATCTTCAGACTTCGAGCCAGGAAATCTTACGGGAAGCTTCTCTGCTGGAATCCGTGAATTGGGACCTAGTCCAAAAAGATCACGCCGAAGCTGGACATCTTATTCGTCAAGCGGAACGGGCGCTGGGGATCGTATCTTTCATCACTCTTCTCATCAGTGTCTGGGTCAGCTATTCCCTGCCCCATCAGGTTATCAAACCACTGGTGAAGCTGAAGGAAGCGATCGATCATGCAGCCGAAGGAAACTACGAAATCGATTTTGAGGTGCAGGGGAAAGGCGAGATCGTCGACTTGGTGGAGAGCTTGCGGCATCTATTTGCCATAGTGCGGCAGAAGGCATGATCAGGCATCGGCTCCGACGTCATGAAGCCAATCGCGGCTCCCCTCGTCGGCGGCATGATCACGTCCACCATTCACATCCTGATTCTTGTGCCGGTGTTCTTTGCGCTGATGAAGGAACGAGCGCTTCGCGCTGGGACCCTGATGATCAAGACAGGCGCGGAATAGAACTGCCGTTTCGACGATTGGAGTCAAAATGAATCACATGACGGAGCACGATCACCAGCAAATGACCAAATCACAGACGGGCCACGATATGTCAGTCATGCACGCGAAGCACGACCGTCACGCCGGGCACTCCGTTGCAATGTTTCGCGACAAATTCTGGCTTAGTTTTATCCTCACAGTTCCCGTTCTTTTCTGGTCGGCCGACGTTCAACGCTGGTTTGGTTACACAGCGCCTTCCTTCCCTGGCTCCAGGTTTATCCCCGCCATCCTCGGGACAGTCGTCTTCTTTTATGGCGGACTTGTCTTCATCCGCGGGGCATGGGGCGAACTTGCCGATCGCAAGCCCGGCATGATGACTCTCATCAGCATGGGGATCATCGTTGCATTTGGAACTTCGCTGGCTGGAACATCCGGGCTATTCGAGCTTGAGGTCTGGTGGGAACTCGCATCACTAATTACGATCATGATCCTTGGTCATTGGCTCGAAATGCGAGCTGTTTTCCAGTCGCGCGGGGCGCTCAACGCACTTGCCGCCCTGCTCCCGGATACCGCCGAGCGGGTACGGGGTGCCGATACGGAAAAGGTCCCACTCTCTGAACTGCATGTTGGCGACATCGTTCTGGTCCGGCCTGGGGCCCGCGCTCCGGCAGATGGCGTTGTCGTTGAGGGTGTCACCGATGTAGACGAGTCCATGATTACCGGCGAATCGAAAGCGGTATCGAAGGAACCGGGTGCGACAGTAATCGCGGGCACGGTTGCCAGTGGTGGAAGCCTTCGCGTTCGCGTTAGCGCAGTCGGCGACCAAACCGCCCTTTCCGGCATTGTGCGGCTGGTTGCCGCCGCCCAGGCCTCCGCTTCTCGCGCGCAAGTTCTTGCTGATCGCGCAGCAGCGCTCCTTTTTTACATCGCCGTCGTGTCTGGTGGAATTACGTTCGCCTATTGGTGGTTTTCGGGGGACAAAGAACACGCTCTGATTCGGACGGCAACAGTTCTCATCATCGCTTGCCCGCATGCTTTGGGACTGGCGATTCCGCTTGTAATCGCAATCTCTACATCACTGGGGGCCCAAAACGGTCTTCTCGTCAAGGACAGACTCGCCCTCGAACGCAGCCGCAATTTGGACATGGTCATATTCGACAAAACCGGAACCTTAACGCGCGGTTCTCCCGTCGTGTCGGGAGTCGCGGCCGCACCTGATATTACCGAAGACGATTTGATCGCGGTTACTGCCGCTGTCGAGTCCAATTCCGAACATCCACTCGCAAAGGCAATCGCCGCCGAAGCCAAACGCCGAGGCGTGGTCCCATTATTAGCCACGAATTTCCAAGCGCTGTCCGGTCGAGGAGCGAAGGCGCTTGTGGACGGGAAGACCATCGAAATTGGCGGCCCGCGATTGCTCAACGAAGCCAAGATAACCGTACCTCTAGAAATGGAAAAACTGACAGCCGCATGGGCGTCCGACGGAAAGACCGTTCTCTATGCCATCAGCCAAGGCAGATTGCTCGGGGCGTTCGCCGTTGAAGACCAGATTCGATCCGAATCCGGTGAAGCTGTCGCAGAACTTCACCAACTTGGTATCCGGGTCGCGATGATCACCGGAGATTCGAGGGCGGTTGCCGATTCGGTTGCCAAGCGTAGCGGAATTGATGAGGTCGCGGCGGAGGTTCTCCCCGCCGATAAGGCTTCCGCTGTACAACGCTTTCAGGCGGGCGGCAAGAAGGTCGCGATGGTTGGCGACGGTGTGAACGACGCACCAGCTTTGGCGACTGCAGACGTGGGAATCGCAATAGGTGCGGGAACCGACGTAGCAATTGAATCCGCTGGAATCGTACTGGTGCGCAGTGATCCTCGTGATGTTGTCAGGGCAATTGAGCTTTCACGCGCGACCTATAGGAAGATGATCCAAAATCTCGTTTGGGCGACCGCATACAATCTGGTCGCCATCCCGGTCGCCGCAGGCCTTTTCGTTCGTTCGGGATTCGATCTTCCTATGAGTGTGGGGGCTGTTGCGATGAGCCTTTCCACGCTTATTGTGGCTGCAAACGCGCAATTACTTCGCCGCCTTAAGTTGAACGGCGAAACCTTTGTAAGCCGATTGCGGCGGCCATCGTCAACGGCATGATTACTTTCACCTTTCATGGGCTGATTCTCGTCCCGGTCTTCTTTGCGCTGATCAAGGAGCGCGCTCTGCGTCGCGGGACGCTGCATCTGCAGGCAGATGATTTGACAAAAGATTGACTACTTGGCGGCCGGGAGAGTGTGGGACGCCAGGTCGTTCGATGAAGAAGTCCAGATCGAAGTCGGCGCGCAGTTGCTCCAGATTGTCGTACTGGTTTGCGTAGATTTTGGTTCATGCTCGCTTTCTTCAATTCGTAGTCGGCTCGATGGCCAGCTGCGAACTCGTTGAAACGTTTTCGTTCTCCGCTGTCGATGGCTTCGGCTTTACACGGAACCAAATGGAATAGAGTGCAGGGAGAAAAACCAGCGTAAGTACCGTTCCCGCCGCGGTCCCGCCGATAAGCGTGTACGCCAGCGAGCCCCAGAACACCGAAAATGCAAGAATGGCGCACAAGTGGTTTATCACCAAATTGGATTCCGTTTACGTTCGGAAATACGGCTAACGGTGATTTTCCTCCGCTAAAGCCGTCGTCAGTTGCGAAACGTATCCTTGCGTTGACCCCCGTTCTCTGAGACCGAGTGGTCGCTTTTGATATACTCTGGATAGGCCAGGGAGGATTGAACCGATGGGCAGAGGACGACGCGTTGTCGTAACAGGGATCGGGCTCATCTGCCCGACGGGAATTGGTACCGAGAATGCTTGGAAGGCCATCTTGGCCGGTCGCTCAGGAATCGGGCCCGTGACACTCTTCGACGCAACTTCCTTCCCCTGCCGCATTGCTGGTGAGGTTCCTGCTTTCGACCCTCTCGATTTTGTGGAGAAAAAGGACGTCAAGAAAACGGCCCGATTCATCCAATTTGCCCTGGCCGCCACCGAGTTCGCAGTTCGACACGCTGGTCTCGATACGAAGGCGGAACATCCTGACCGTCTTGGAGTTTTCGTGGGAAGTGGCGTTGGAGGTTTCGAGGCCATCGAGCGCGAACATGCGAAGCTCACGAGCCAGGGCCCGGGACGTGTTTCCCCATTCTTTATCACGGCGGCGATCGTCAATCTCGCTGCTGGACAGATCTCGATTCGTTGGGGAGCTGCCGGACCGAACCTGGCGCCGGCTACGGCATGTACCACCGGAGCGCACGCCATCGGGGAAGCCTACCGAATCATTCAGTACGGCGACGCCGATGTCATGATCTGCGGAGGCTCGGAGGCGGCCATCACGCCACTTGGCATGGCGGGCTTCTGTGCGATGCGCGCTGTGTCTCTTCGGAATGACGAACCAGCCCTCGCGTCTCGCCCTTGGGACCGCGACCGCGACGGCTTCGTGCTCGGAGAAGGCGCCGGAGTCCTTGTGATCGAGGAGCGTGAGCATGCCCTCCTGCGGGGAGCCAAACCGATTGCCGAACTCATCGATTACGGTCGCAACTCCGACGCTTATCACGCGAATGCGCCACTCGAAAGTGGCGACGGAGTTCGCCGTGCGATGGAACTGGCGCTCGCGGATGCTAGCATCGCGCCTTCCGATATCGCCTATCTCAACGCTCACGCGACTTCGACGTTGCTTGGCGACCGTGCCGAAGCAGCCGCCATCCGCTGCACCTTCCGAGATCACGCCCGCGAACTGGCTGTCAGCTCCACCAAGTCGATGACCGGCCATCTCCTCGGAGGTGCAGGGAGTCTCGAAGCCGGCTTCACCGTTCTTGCGCTCCGCGACCAGATCGCACCCCCGACAATCAATCTCGAATGCCCGGACATCGATTATGGCCTCGACTTCGTTCCAATGACCGCCCGCCCTTTGTCCATGCGCCACGCCATGAGCAACTCCTTCGGTTTCGGAGGAGGCAACGCTTCTTGATTTTTCGGACTTTCGATTGACCTTCCTGCGTAGCGATCCCTTATAAATCTCCTTGACTCTTTCCTGTAGCAGAGCCAAGGCGCCACGCCGCTTTTCTTGGACTCGGCCAGCTTCCCAGATCGCCACTTTGGAGACTGCGAAGGTGGATCGCCTTTGGGCAGCTCCTAACCCACGCGGGAATTGCCACATGCAACGCCATACCGCAGGGGAGCAACACTCACATGACTCTCAGACCCTTCGGGTAGGCATTTTCTTTCTGAGCGGCCATGGTCAACTATTTCACCGCCTCCTCGACATTCTTGTCGACACGCTCGCCCAGAAGGAGGATCTTTTCGAGCCGTGTTGCCGCCTCGATGTCTCCTTGATTTGCGGCTTGCCGGTACCACGCTACTGCTTCTTTGCGGTCCACCGGGACCCCCTTTCCGAATTCGTAAATCTGACCGAGAAGGGCCTGTGCTCTAATGTGTCCTTGATCAGCCGCGAGCCGAAAGAGACGAACGGCCTCCTGGGGATTCTTTTCCACTCCGTTTCCCGTTTCGTACAGCAGGCCGAGACGATACTGGCCGAAAGCGCTTCCGTTCTGTGCCGACCTCGTTAGCATCTTGGCACCTTCTGCCAAGTTTTTGGGGATGCCCAAACCGTCCATGTAGAGGATTCCCAGAACGGCCTCGCAGTCAGGCCTGTGCTGCTTAACACCTTCTTTCGCCAGCTTCAAAGCTTGAGGAAGATTCTGTGGAGCCCCCTGACCCGCGGCATACATTAAGCTCAGGGCGGCGAGAGCCAGCGGGCAGTTGCCGTCGACAGACTTTCGCATCCAGTGAAAGGCTTCGTCGTTGCTCTGCTGTACGCCTCGGCCATAAACGTAGAGCCGGCCGAGATTGAATTGCGCCATAGCGTTGCCATAGATGGCGCCGCGTCTGTACCATTCCACCGCCTCACCCAAGTCCTTGAGACCATCAGGGCCAGTCTCATACAAATAAGCCAGATCATTCTGGGCTTGGGTATGACCGCTGTTGGCCGCCAAGCGAAACCATCGCATCGCCTCGTACTCGCTCTTGTCAACTCCGAATCCTCGTACGTAAGCAACTCCAAGTTCAAACTGTGCATCCGAATTTCCCGAGTTTGCTTTAGCCATTAGCGCCTTTAGGTCGACTCGCGCCGATTTTGATACCAAGGCGGACGTGGTAGATTGCGGCAATCCGGATGACGGAAAAGCTAGAGCAAAAGTCAACGCGATCAATACAACGAAGTCCCTCCGCATGGTCCTGTCCTTCTCTGAGGGTGCATCAGAATTCGAGCCTCAGTGCAGATTTCCACTCGCGCCAGGACTCACAAGCAAGCGGGCGACCACTCAGTGGTGCACAACTTAACTGAAGCAAAATATTCCCGCGTCAAAGGACGGGCACACGGCGATCGATGTCAGCGCTTCGATTTGAGGGCAGCGAGTATTGAGTCTTCGACTCTTGTCATTCCGGGAACAATCTCTGCAGACCGGCGAAAGATGCGATCGGCTCGACTTATGTGTCAAGGGAACGCCGCACTGACCGCGGGTGGTCAGAGAATTGACCATGAGCTTTCCCAAGATTGAGACCGATGGAATCAATAGTCATTACCAGTCAGTTCGTTAGCGAGCGCAGAACGATTTCGTCGAGTTTGGCAAATTTAGTGCGTAGTAGACCTGCGCGCCGAAGCCTGGAGTCGGCGAATGGGACGAATAGACAAATGATCGCTCGGGCCTTATTTGCGCATCCTCAAGGTCTGCTACCGTCCGGCTGATAGCCGCCTGTGCAACGTGCAGCCGTCGCGAGGCTTCGCGATAGTCCTTCCATTGGACGACAGCAGTGAAGTATCGAAGACGCCGCAGTTCCATGCTCAGATCCGCTTGATTACGAAAACTGTCTTGTCGTCAATTCGATCTTCTTCGTGAATCCGTTTTAACTGGTCATCATTTTCCTGAGCATACTCCAGCAATGTCTTGCAAATTTCTTTCGCTGGCAGCCGACAGTGCTCGCGCATGATCAATTCAAGTTTCTCGCGCTCTTCCTGATCACTTCCGTTATAAACGCCGTCCGTGTAAAGAAAAAGAGAGTCTCCTGGACGGATCAGCGTGAGGTCTGCCACATCGGAGGAATTCGCTTTCCGTTGACGGTGATGCATAGAAAAATAACGGCTGCGATCCGGATGCTCTTCTGGAATTTCCAGTCCCAGGGGCAGGAACTGCACCATGCGGCTCTTATCGATCTCCAGAAATTTGCCAAGTTGTGAGCAGAACAGCAGCGGCGGGGGGTGCCCGAAATTAACGAACCGAAAATGGCCGGAAGCATGTACCTCACCGTACAGCATGGTGGCGACTTCCCGAGAATACTCCTCTTCGCTTCTTCCGAGCGCATTGCGAGCGGTGGCCGATTGTGCCAGCCGGAGGTTGATTCTTTCAAAGAGCTCGGGTGTTGTCTTGCCTCAGCGGTCGAGTTCGGCAAGCATGAAGGCATGAAATGTGTCGTGCACCGTGGAGGCGATCTTCGCTGAAATAATTCCGTGCCCTTCTGCGTCCACGAGCAGGACACCGGCGGTGTTATAGAGCTCACTGAGGTTTTCGGCGATCCGCGTCTGCTCCGAGCTTCGCGCCTCCCTATATTCAGCTTCTATTTCAGCCTTGTAAGTGGGCTTTGATTTCATCCATTCCACATGGTCGTCGACTGAGTTACAAGGCGGCTCCCCTGGCCGGCGTGGCTCAAGAAATTCTTTAGATAACTTCAGCGCACGCTGAATACGCGCATCGATGTCATAACGTTGTTGAAAGTTTATGTATTCAAAGAGGTCGCCGCCGACCGTTCCGGCAGGAATGGAATCCCCATACATCTCGATTCCCGGCAGATGCGGAATCACACCTTCCACCGGCATCAGGCGCTTGTGCAGATATTCATCGATGGTCGGGGCAGTGTAGGGCATAAAGTAAGTTGCGCCGGCAGCGGAGTTGGTCCGCAGCTAGCGGCCGCTCGGGACCGATTGCTCAACGATCATCGGGACATCAGGACCGGCAGGCCCGCCTCATACAGAACCGTGCGTGTGACTCCACCAAACATCCACTCGCGCACCGTGGAGTGACCATAGGCACCCATGACGAGGAGATCGGCGCGAAAGGCCGCCGCCTGCGACAGCAGAAGATGACCCACGTCTTTTCCTTCGGAAGACAGACGCCGCACTTCTACTTGCGCGCCATGACGCGCCAGGTGGCGCGCGATGTCTGCTCCCGGCTCCTGGCCGTGACGTTCTCGCTGGCGCTGATGGCCTACAATAAAAACCTCCACAGCTGCTGCGCGCCCAAGCAGGGGCAAGGCATCCGCTACGGCTCGCATGGCCTCGCGCGTTGCGTTCCAAGCTACGAGGACCCGCCGGACCCGAGACGCCGCGCCATTTGGTGGAAACAGGACGACTGGCCGCCCGGAACTCAATACCAGGGATTGCGCGAGACCCGGATCGGGCATTGGGCCAGGGCGCTCTGGCCGTGCAGCAACCACAAGGTCTGCATAGTACGCATGCACGGCCACCTCGCTGCTCCAGTGAGACAACGATCTCCACTCCGATCCGGACTGAATTCCGTGACGATGCACAATGTCCTCGAATACGGCCCGCTGGTGCGCCTCGATCCTGTCGATTTCTTTCTCCTGGACCTCCATCACTTCTCGTATGCCTTTACCAAGCGCGAATTCCTGAGCCGTGGTCAGTGTTGGCTCCGGCTGCAGAAATACGCTGATCAGACGCGCGCGATTCTCTTCGGCAAGCAGACCGGCGAACTCCAAAATTCTCGTCGCTTCCTTTCGGCCGTCAGTGAACACCACAATTTCACCGAGTTCGGCGCCCTTGCCTGTGGTCTGGGGAATCGGTTCAATCACGGAGGACTGTGTTGACTGATTGTCGGCCATAGTCGCTGCTCCTTTCATCGAATTGCGTGCGTGCTCAACACTCTCTTTAAGCTTCGCTTGCAGCATGGGCCTTCACTTTCTCAAGCACATGCTTCGTTTACACTCCGCTAGCTACGAGCTGCGCTCCTTTCTTGCAGATAGCTCGCAGCAGTCTTTCCCCGCTCTGATCAATGAATGTCACGTCATTCAGATCGAGAACGGACGTTTGTCCCTCATGTGCTTGTCTCTTCTTTTTCCAGAGCGCCCTCAGTTCCTGGATCCACGGCCCCACCATTACCCGAGACCTCCGTAGCCAGCCCGTCATTCGTCCCATTGCCGCACTGGCATAACCAGGAATAACTCCGTGCGATTGGGCAAATGCGTCACATAGGGCATTCCGTTCGTTGCGTCACGATTGAATCCCTGAAATTCGTCTTGATTGGGGCCGACAACCATCAGGTGTGGGCCAACGTGGAACTCATGGCCAGGGGACCCATCTTTCGCCGGTTTCCAGAGGCCGAGATACATGTACGAGATGCCGATGCGACCAATGTGCGGCGTGCGGCCGGCAAGGCTGTCCTGCATCCAGCGCAGAAATACCGGGTCGTAGCATCCTGGCTCTCTCTTGAATGCGGCGTCGATCGCATCGTGCGGATACCCAGGAATAGCCGGCAGACAGGTCCATTCGTTCGATCCTCTGCGAAGGAGCCTGTATTCACCTCCAGGCGCCGATGGCCAATCGA
>Ga0210406_10006263_pt1 | contig 12371 bp, 8 predicted proteins | sample IncBWC30MmetaG_FD_155454 | JGI IMG/M metagenome (GOLD analysis project Ga0210406, IMG submission 155454) | Forest soil microbial communities from Barre Woods Harvard Forest LTER site, Petersham, Massachusetts, United States - Inc-BW-C-30-M | ecosystem: Environmental > Terrestrial > Soil >...
CATGCGTAGTCTAACGTTTTGTGGTGGTGGATGCTCAGATCAGCAACAACCGCAACCCTTTCCGCGCATGGCTTCCCAACCCTCCCAAACGATGAGCGGCAGAACTGCTAAAGCCGAAATGGGGTCTGCCCACTTTACGTGCCAGATAGCGTTGATCGCCAATCCCGCCAAGGCGATGAGCGAGAGGCAAGCACACAGCGCCGACTGCGCGGCGTCCGCCCTCAACGTCGCACTGCCTGTAGCTCCTGACAGTCGTCGCTTCTCTCTCGCAAGCCACGGCATGACGGCTGCGGCTGCGATCAAAATTGCGATTCCGAGAACCGTTGGTTTAAAAGCGCCTGTTGTTTCTTGCTTCCGTCCCTCAGCATGTAGCGATCCTTAAAGGGGGCATCCTTAGCACTCTTGGCCCTTTTGGAGCGGTCGATCAGGTATAGGTCGATGGTTTTCTCTACAGTCACCCGCGGGATGGGGGCACGCTGTTTCTGCGCTTCCCCGGCTTTCTTGATCGCCTCGGCCCAATCGTTTGTATCGGCGCTGTATCGCTGCTTGCCAAGGGGCTTAGAGGGATCGTGCAGCCAGATGGGGAGTTGCAGCGGTGGTGGTTGCGGTCGTGCTTGCGCTTGCAGGTAGTGCGATGGCCAGTGTAGGGGGTGACAGCGGGCTGCATCCCATCAAATACTCGCCCGTGGCCTGTGAAGTGAATTTCTTTTCCATCGTGTACAAAGTGTGTACATGAACTGGGTTAACTCCTTTAGATTCACCCAATATCGTAGTTCAGAATAAACCGAGCCGGGCGGGTCCGATGGACCGCGCCCGGCTTCGTTGCACGCGGAGTCAGGCTCTCGGGAGGACATTCCTCGTCAGGGTGGGCAAGACAGCGGCTCGCACTCGAGGTCTTTTCCGACCCTTTCCGGGCCGGCGCATCGAAAAACCGAGCCGCCTTTCGTCCAAGGCTTCGACTGAAGCCCGCCGTCTCTGGTTGATGGTTCGTCCGCAGCCGACAGGACCCTCGGCGACCTGCCTTTCTCAGCTGCCGGAGTAGAGGATTGAGGTCGCGATTGCGCGTTCCATCTCAGGCCGGTGTGTCTCGTTTGCCTTCCGCTCTGGCGGGCAGTCCCACCAGCTGGGGGCATTTTCGGATGAGTCGGGGGGAAATCTGTGGCGCCGGTCACGGTTGGAAGCGATCGGGATCAATCCGATTCCGAGGCCGCTTCTGGGCTCTGACTCACAGCTTCTTCCGGGCTTAGCACGGCCGCAATCGCTGAGGACCAGTGAACTCCCTTGCAGCCGCCTGAGGAAAGGGACGGCGCCTACTTCTCTCTGGCGACCACGAACTCCGGGGCCCACAGCAAGGCGCGTTTGATCTCGGAATCCGGAAAACTGCAAATCGACTTTTGTGCCGATTCCGCATAACGTGCGGCCCGATCCGTGGCCGCCTCCAGCGATCCATAGCGTTCGAGAATTTCCAGAATCTGACCATGCGTTACGCCGTTGAAAGCCCCATGCTGTAACACGGTCTCGATTTTCGCCCGCTCTTCGGCAGTGCAGCGCTCCAGCGCATGGATCACCGCCATCGTTGCCTTCCCCTCACGCAGATCGCTGGCGACGGGCTTGCCCAGTACGTCTTCGGAGGCCGTCAAGTCGAGAACATCATCGACAATCTGAAAGGCCATGCCGAGGTCGTGTCCGTACTGGCCAAGAGCCGCTTCCTGCTCGGCACTAGCCCCGCCAAGAATTGCGCCCAGTCGCATGCATACTGAAAACAGGCACGCGGTCTTGCGGAAAATAAGATCGAAGTGCTCGTTCAGAGTGATCAGCTTCCCCAGCTTTTCCATTTGCAGCAGTTCGCCTTCGACCATCTGCTGCGTCAGTTCGATCAGCGTGTCGAGAATGCGGAAGTTGCGCTCCTGCACCGCGATCTTGAAGGCCTGCATGTAGAGCCAGTCGCCGGCCAGCACGCACTTCGAATTTCCCCACTGGGTATTGGCAGCAGGACGGCCGCGCCTCGTCTTGGCCTCATCGATAATGTCGTCGTGCACCAGGGTCGCGGTGTGAATGATCTCGACGACGGCGCCCAGTCGGACTGCACCTGGTCCGGTGTAGTCGAGCAACTTGGCAGACAGCAACAGGAGGGCAGGACGGATTCTCTTCCCTCCGCCAGCCCGCAAATATTCGCCAATCTCGGTGATGGCCTGAACGCCGGAGACGGTGTCGCGGCCGAATTCGCCCTCCAGCGCGACGAGGTCATCCCGCAACAAATCGAATACTTCTTTTCCGCTAATGGAAGCTGGCGCGCTCACGTTCCTCTGTGCTTTCGGAGTCCTCTGAGGTTAAGGCCTAGTTCGTTCTGTAATTTGTAAACTGCAAGTCAATTCCGAAGTCGTGCCCCTTGAGCAGCGCAATGGTTTCCTGCAGCGTGTCCCGGTCTTTGCTGCTGATGCGCACCAGATCGCCCTGAATCGAGGCTTGCGCCTTCTTCTTGGAGTCTTTTACCAATTTGACGATCTCGCGCGCCTTCTCGATGGCAATTCCTTGCTGCATCGTGACGCTTCGCTTGGCCGTGCCTCCCGCCGCTGGTTCCACTGCGCCGTAGGTCAATCCTTTGAGCGATACCCCGCGCTTCACCAGTTTCTGCTGCAGGATGTCGTTCACGGCCTTCAGTTTGTACTCGTCGGCGGAGTGCAGAACGATGGCTTCTTTTTCCAGTTCGATATTGGACTTCGAATCCTTCAGGTCGAAGCGCGTATGAATCTCCTTGAGCGCCTGCTGGATGGCGTTCGACACCTCGTTCAGGTCGATTTTGCTGACGACATCGAAGCTGTTATCGGGCATATATTTCTAATCTTTCTGAAAAAAAGGAATATAACTCTCGAGGGTACCAGAAGAGCGGGTTTCAGCGGGGCGGAACTTTGCTTTCAGCCGTTTCAACCAATTTGAAAAAATTGTAGAAGTTGCAGGAAGTTCGGTCACCCACCTCGTCCATGGAAAGCCCGCGCAATACCCCCAGTTTACGCGCGGTTTCTTTCACGAAAGACGGTTCATTGCGCTTGCCACGGTGCGGGACTGGCGCGAGATAGGGCGAGTCGGTCTCGATCAACATGCGGTCGAGGGGGACTTCGAGCGCCGCGTCGCGAATCTGCTGTGCCTTGGGGAAGGTTAAGTTTCCCGCAAAGGAAATCAGGAAGCCCATATCAAGCGCCCTTTTCGACTGCGCCCAGTTTCCGGTGAAACAGTGGAGAATGCCGCCGAGCCCATGCGGGGCCCACCGATCCTGGATCAAACCGAGACAATCCTCCCAGGCATTGTCGCTGCCATCCGATGGCCGGCAATGGATCACAATGGGCAGTTTCACCGCCGCCGCCAGTTCCATTTGCCGCGTAAACACCTGCTTCTGGATCTCTCGCGGAGAATGATCGTAATGGTAATCCAAGCCGATCTCACCCCATGCGATGACCTTAGGATGCCGCGCCAGTTGCTCCATCGTGCTGTAGGCCGCGTCGTCCGCTAGCCTGGCTTCGTGCGGATGGATCCCGATGGTCGCATACATGAACGGATGCTTTTCTGCGAGTTGAATTCCGGCATCGAGATGGGGCGGACCGTCCCCATTGCCAATTGCGACTATCGTTCGCACTCCCGCTTCGCGAGCGCAAGCAATAACCTTCTCGCGGTCCGAGTCAAACTGGCTGCCATCGAGATGTGCGTGGGAATCTACAAACATCGGGTGTCGGGCCTCCGGCGTCAGCGTTCAGAATCTCGCAGGTTTTGGCACTCCCTGGTCACACTGGTGCAAAGCTGATTTTCTTTGCAGACTTTGCGGCACTTCTTAGCGCACTTTGCGGTGCAAGCTTTTAGTAGAGTGATCACCGCACCCCGAACGCTCTTTGTCCGATGCCTGAGGTCTGACGCCCCGGACGGCCGCTGTCCTATTTCAACCGCGCCCCAACCGGTACATCCTCCAGAAAGCTTGCCAGCACTGGCTTTCCGCCCTCGATTGACGCCGCAACGATCATCCCGTTGGATTCAAGTCCGCGCAGCTTGCGCGGAGCCAGGTTGGCAACGATCACAACTTTGCGACCGACTAGTGTCTCCGGTGCATACGCTTCAGCGATCCCGGCCAGAACCTGCCGCACTTCCGTGCCAATATCGATTTCGAGACGTAGCAATTTGTCCGCCTTGGGCACTCGCTCGGCGACCTTCACAACGCCGACGCGCAGTTCGACCTTGGCGAAATCGTCGATCGTTATCTTCCCGTCGGATGCGGGAGCCGCCGCGGGTGTCGCGGCGGTTTGAGTCTTCACCGGTGCCTGAACCGCCGCCGGCTGCGCTGCGGGCGCTTTCTGTTCCTCTGCGGCCGGGCCTCGTTGCTGATCTTCCATCTGTTGCATCCTTTCAATCGCGCTCTTATCGGCTCGCGGGAAAACCGGGCGTACCTCGCCAAGTTTCGTTCCCAGCCGCAATTGCCCCCAACCCAAATCGGCTAAGGCCAGTTTCTTGATATCTCCGAGGCCCATCTGCTCCCATATCTGCGCTGTTGCATCAGGCACCACCGGATGAGCCAGGGCGGTCGCAATCCGCAGCGCCTCGGCTGAGGTGTAGAGCACTGTGGCAAGCCGATCTCGACTCTCATCGTCCTGTTTCTCGCCCAGCGACCAAGGTTCGTTTTCGACAATGTATTTGTCGACCGCCGCCACTAATCCCCAAGCCGTTTCGAGTGCGCGCGAAAACTGGAATTGATCGAACAGCGCTCCAAAATCGCGAATCGCTTTTCGCGCCGTCTCGGCAATGGCCTCATCGGCCGGTATTTTCGCTGCCGCGTGCGACGGATAAGGGACCTCGCCATGAAAGTAGCGGTGAATCATGGTTAACGTCCGGCTGGCCAGATTTCCCAAACCGTTGGCAAGGTCCGAGTTGTAACGCTGCACGAGCGCATCGAACGAGAACGAACCGTCCTGGCCGAATACGACCTCGCGCAGCAGGAAGTAGCGGAGGGCATCTGCGCCCAGCACGTCGAGAATGGTCTCGGTACGCACAATGTTGCCCCGCGACTTCGACATCTTGCTCTCTTCAAACAGCAGCCAGCCGTGCGCCACGATCGCTTTCGGCACGGGCAAACCCGCCGCCATCAGGAACGCGGGCCAGTACACGCAATGGAAGCGGACAATTTCTTTTCCAATCATCTGCACGTCGGCTGGCCAGTATTTCTTGAACGCTTCTTGCGCACCCGCGTGCGACGAGCCGTAGCCGATGGCGGTGATGTAGTTGGCAAGCGCGTCGAACCACACATAGATCACGTGCCTGGGATCGTCGGGCACAGGGATGCCCCAGGAGAAGGTCGACCGGCTAATCGACTGATCCCGCAGCCCCGAGCGCACAAATGAAATTACTTCATTGCGCCGCGTCTCCGGACGAATGAACTCTGGATTCGCATAGAGCTCCAGGAGTTTGTCCTGAAACGCCGAGAGCTTGAAGAAGTAATTCTCTTCATGCACGGTTTCGGTGATTCGCCCGCAGGTCGGGCAGGGATCGCCGGGTTGCGCCCCGTCCACGTAGAGTTCGTCAGAGACGCAGTACTGCCCCGTGTATGTCCCCTTGTAAATGTATCCGTTGTCGCGAATGCGGCGGAAAAGTTCCTGCAGCCGCTTCTTATGGCGCTCCTCGGTTGTGCGGATGAAATCATCGTTCGAGATTCCCATCCGTTGCCAGAGCTTGCGGAATTCCGATGAAATCTCATCCGCATACTGCTGGGGCGTTTTGCCGGCTGCCTGGGCTGCGCGCTCAATCTTTTGACCATGCTCATCGGTGCCGGTGAGGAAGAAGGTGTCAGCGCCCAGGAGTCGTTGGCGCCGCGCGATCGTATCGCAGGCGATCGTGGTATAAGCATGGCCAATGTGCGGCCGCGCGTTGACGTAGTAAATCGGGGTCGTGATGTAAAACTTTCTCGTCATGCGGATGTCGTCTTCGTCGCCGGTTTCTGAGCAAAAATGTAGGCTCGCCGGCTCTGATACTCCACTTCTGGCGCGTACGGGTCGCGCTCGATAATCTCCTCGATCTCGAATCCTGCCCTTTCGATGGATCCTCTGACGGTGCTCACACGGAAGAAGTGGAACTCGAGTGCGGCCCCAGATTCCCACAGAGATTCTATCTGTGCAGTATCTTCGCCGATATGAAAGCTGAGCAAGAGTCGTCCTCCCGGCGCGAGAACACGCATCATTTCCCGCAGCGACCGATCCAAATCCGGCAAGGGAAGGTGTACGATCGCGTAAAATGCCGCGATTCCCGCCCAAGTATTGTCTCTAACCGGGAGAGTTCTCATGTCTCCCGGATTGAATTCGATTCCCGGATTCAATCGCCGAGCGCGTTCTACCATTCCCCTAGACAAATCCATACCGCAAACCTGAATTCCGCGTCCATGGAGATAGCGGGCGATGTGCCCGGGCCCGCAACCAAGGTCGCAGGCAATGCCCGAGTTGCGCACGCTCTCGGCAAAGCGGTCGAGCAGTCGACAATCCAGGGCCTTGTGTCGTAACTCGTCGGAGATGCGCCGGGCATACTCGTCCGCAACCAAGTCATAGCCGGATTGAACGTCGCTGATCTTCTCTTTGATCATCTGGATGAGTTATTCGGGTTCTATTTTCGATTGCTGCCGGTAAAGGCTCGCGTTGCTTCCTGCATCACCGTCTTGAGCGGTACACGATGCTCGGTCGCGATGCGCCGGCAGTCTTCATACTCGGGCGCGTAGTTGGTCACAGTTCCGTTCATGCTGGCAACTTTAATTCGAACCTCGCCCCATGGCGTGCTCACGTTCTCCCAACGGCGTGCCAGAGTCTGCCGGATTTCCTCTCGCCGGCGCACGCCGAGAGTTGTGCTCTCGGCAAAGATCAATTGCGTCAGACGATCCGCATCTTCCGGCTTGCAGAGAACCGTGAGCAGCGTTCCCGGACGACTCTTCTTCATCTGCACGGGCACTCCGAAGGCGTCAAGCGCACCTTCCTCGAGCAGACGATCCATGACGTACCCGAAGACCTGCGGATTCAGGTCATCGAGATTCGCTTCCAGCACGGTCACAGTTTCACGGGCGGTTTTCGCGGCCAGGGTGGACGCAGCCTCACCTAACGTCAGCCGCACGACATTCGGAAACCCATGGAATTCGCGCGATCCCGCGCCGTAGCCCGACTTCTCTATCTTCATCTCGGGAAATGAGGCAAAACGCTTGGCGAGCGTCTTCACAATGGCCGCTCCCGTGGGAGTGACCAATTCCGCCTGCACGCCCGTCGAGTACGCGGGCACGTCTTTCAACAATTCGACCGTCGCGGGAGCCGGCACCGGAAAAGTGCCATGCGCACACTTCACCGACCCGCCGCCGACGTTCAACGGAGAGCAGATGATCTCATCCACGCCTAAGGCTTCAGCTCCGACCGACGCGCACACGATGTCAACGATCGCATCCACGGCCCCGACTTCGTGGAAGTGAATCTTCTCGATGGAGGTGGCGTGGATCTTTGCTTCCGCCGTCCCTAACGCTTCAAAAATTGCGATTGCAGTCTTCTTGGCGGTGTTGCTAATGGCAGCTTTGGCGATCATCTCGCGAATTTCATTCAGCCTGCGCCCATGTTGGTGGGAATGTTCGTGGGAATGTTCGTGCGGCGCGGGCGCCCCCGCCCTCGACTTTTCGCTGCCAGAAGAGTGCTCATCGCAATGCGGATGATCGTGTTCGCGGTCAGGATGATCGTGCTCATGCCCTTTCGCGGGCGAGGGCGCCCGCGATATGTCTTGCTTCGCCCAGTATTGCTCGCGAGGAAGATCCTTCTCACCGTCCACCCAAACGTCCACTTTGGTCGCCGAAATGCCGCTGCGAACGACTCGCGAAATCTCTAGTCGCGCACCTACTCCCAGCGCCGCCACAGTTTCTTGTAGAAGCTGCGGCGACACTCCGGCATCGACCAGCGCACCCAGAAACATGTCGCCGCTCACGCCGGAAAAACACTCAAGGTAGGCAATACGCATAGGAATCGGTGGTTCAGGCTTGACAGCCAAACTTTTATCATAGGGAAGCGATTCACCTCCGTCAAACCTACGCTGGGCGCCTGCTCTGTTAAAATCACTGTTTCTTCAACGGCTTAGAGGACTGCTTGTATCGTCACCTGGAACATCGTCTTGCCAATGGTGTGCTGGAATGTCTTCAGCGCCGTTATCCGGGCTTCGTGCTGCCCAGCATAGTCATCGAACAGCCTCCCAAGGTCGAACTCGGGGATTTCGCTATTCCCCTTTTTCCGTGCGCGAAGCCGCTGCGCTCGGCGCCCCTGAAGATCGCCGAAACCATAAGAACCGAGATCGGACCCATCGAGGGAATCGGCGAAATGCAAGTTTCCCCTCCCGGTTATCTCAACGTCAGGATCGACCGTGCATGGATGGCCGCTGCGCTTGCCGCGGACACCCAGGCCCCCCCCGAGATTCCTCCTGGCAAGATTCTGGTTGAGCATTCCAGCATCAATCCCAACAAGGCCGCCCATATCGGGCACCTGCGCAATGCCATCCTCGGAGACAGTTTTGTCCGGCTTCTGCGCTACGCGAAAAGGGAAGTCGACATTCAGAACTACATCGACAACACGGGCGTGCAGGTAGCCGACGTGGTCGTCGGTTTCACCCATATCGAGAAGAAATCGCGCGCGGAGATCGAGGCCCTGACCCGGCAGGCGCGCTTCGACTATTACTGCTGGGATTTGTATGCGCGCGTCTCCCAGTGGTACGCCGAAGATAAGCAGAATCTCCAAGTACGCCTCAAGACCTTACAGGCTATTGAAGATGCTTCGTCGGAGACTGCGGCGATCGCCGACCTGATCTCGGTTGCGGTACTGCGCCGCCATCTTGAAACCATGGATCGGCTCGATATCGAATACGATTTCCTTCCCCGAGAAAGCGAAATCCTTCACCTCCACTTTTGGGACGCGGCCTTCATCAAGCTGAAACAGAGCGGGGTGCTTACCTTCGAGACCGAAGGCAAGAATAAAGGATGCTGGGTGATGCGGCGCGCCGGCACTGGAGCAAAGAGCTCAACCGCGGAGGCGCGAGGAAACACGGAAGAAGGCAAAATCGCTGAGGAAGACCAGAAAGTCATCGTTCGCTCCAACGGTACTGTCGGCTACGTCGGCAAAGACATCGCTTATCACATGTGGAAGTTCGGGCTTTTAGGGCGAGACTTCGGCTATCGCAAGTTTTACCGTTATCCCAACGCCCATGAGTGCTGGATCTCAACCGCGAATGGAGTAGAGGATCATCCTCATTTCGGGGACGTTGCCGAAATTTACAATGTCATTGATGCTCGGCAGTCCGAAGCACAGAACACTGTCATTGAGGCGCTGCGGGGGCTCGGGCACGGCGAGGCTGCCAGCCACTTCACGCACTTCTCCTATGAGATGGTCGCTCTGACCCCGCGGTGCGCCGCGGAACTCGGTTACAACCTGAGCGATGAAGACAAAACGCGCTCCTACATCGAAGTCAGCGGTCGTAAGGGTTTTGGAGTGAAGGCCGACGATCTGCTTGACCAGCTGATCGTATCAGCGAAGAAGGAGGTCGACTCACGCCATCCGCAACTGAGCGACCGAGAGCGTCTGGAAATTGCCACGCAGATCGCCATTGGTGCCCTGCGCTATTTCATGTTGAAGTACACAAAGCAGTCGGTGATCGCTTTTGATTTCAAAGAGGCGCTTAGCTTCGAAGGCGAGACCGGGCCCTACGCACAATATGCGGTCGTGCGCGCCACCAGCATTTTCCGCAAGGCCGGAGTCGATCCCGAACCTTTCTGCGCAGGTGGGGCTGCGACGATCTCAGCGGCCGATCTGGCGAATTACTTGAGCGGCACCGCAGCTGACGAATTCTGGGAACTGTGGCTTGCCTCTTCGAAGACGTCCTATGTTATTGACAAGTGCATCGCCACGACAGAGCCGGCGTACCTGGCTAAACACGTGTTCCAACTGGCGCAGCTTTTTAACACCTTCTACCACCGCCATCCTATCCTCACCGAGCCAGACGAGAGGCGGAAGCAATTCTTGCTGTGCACGGTCGCAGTTGTACGACGGGAATTGATTCGTACTCTGGCCGTCATGGGTATCACCGTGCCGTCGGTCATGTAAAATGCCTGCCAGTGTGACGCTGATCTCGAGCCGCGCTCACCCCAACGCTTCATGCACATTGCGTCTGTACCCGTGCCGTCTCACTCGCGGCTTCGCCGCATCGTGATCGGCCTGTTCGTCCTGGTGTTGGGCCTCGCTTTTATGGGAATGACGTATGAGAACATCTTTGAGGCTCGCGATCGCCGGTTTAACCCAACGGAAGGCCAGTTGGTCGATGTGGGCGGAAAGAAGATGCACCTCGATTGCCAAGGGCAGGGAAGTCCTACGGTTCTGCTCGAGTCTGGCCTGGGCGATAGCTATGTTTCTTGGCGTAAAGTACAACCCAAGATTGCGGAATTTGCGCGTGTTTGCTCCTACGACCGCGCCGGGGTCGGCTACAGCGACGCCAGTTCGCGGCCGCGCACCAGCAATGTGATGGCCGAGGAATTGCACGCGCTCCTGCGCTCCGCCAACATTGCTCCGCCTTATATTCTGGTTGGCCATTCGATGGGTGGACACACGGTGCGACTGTACGCCAGCTTGTATCGCAACGAAGTTGCGGGCATGGTTCTGGTGGATGCCTCTCATCCTGACCAGGAAATGCGCTTTCCCCCAGAGCTCAAGAATATGCAAGGCACTTGGCTGCGCGAGGCCGAGTTTCTTGAATTTACCTCGCCATTCGGCATTCCTCGCCTGATGGGTTTTTGCGACAACGAACCTACAGAGCGCGCAGCCGATTGCAACTTTCACACGGCGCGCGAAGGTGTGGCAGAGATGAAAGGCTTTTCAGACAGCGCCGCTCAGACAGCCGCTACCAGCGCGCTCGGCGACCTGCCTCTGGCTGTGCTATCGCACGATCCCGACAAGCCCTCGTCAGAGCTACCCCCAGACCTCGCCAAGTCCACGAACGACGCATGGGGAAAAATGCAGGTGGAGCTATCGCATCTCTCCACGAAGGGGACGCAGAAGATCGCGAAGAATAGTGGACACTACATTCAAATCGATCGGCCGGACGAAGTGATCGAAGCTATCCGCAATATTGTGGAACAAGCGCGCGTAGCGCAATCTCCCTTGCCTGCCAAACCGAACTAGCCTTCTCTCTGATTCTCTCTGGCCCGATTGCTGACTCTCCTCCATCAAACCTGCTAACCTTTTTCACTCACTTGAAATCTACCCTTCGACGAAGTTTCCTTCCGCATCTGGGAGCAAATGATGGAATCAACTTTTCGGCCTGCTTTTTTCCGCCTTGTTCTGGTTGTCTTATGCAATATTTGTCTGCCTCTCTGGTCACATGCGCAGGAGGCTCCGAAAGTTGAAGACGCTCCGGTTCCGGCCCACCGTCCGCGAATCGGGCTGGCGCTCAGCGGCGGCGGTGCGCTGGGCCTGGCGGAAATCGGCGTGATCCAGTGGATGGAGGAGAACCGGATCCCTGTAGACCGGATCGCTGGGACCAGCATGGGTAGCATCATCGGGGCCATGTATGCCACCGGTATGTCGCCGGCTGAGATCCAAGAGTTTGCCGAACAGATGGATTGGGACGAAGCCTTCCGCCCCGAGCCGGTCTACACCCAGCTCTCTTACCGGCGGAAGCAAGATCGTCGCGACTTCCTGATCGAGGCTCCCCTTGGACTGAAACATGGATTGAGCGGGCCGAACGGCTACAACTCTGGCCAGGGCGTGGGATTGTTGCTGGATCGCATCGCGTTCCCTGAATCAGGCGTCAGTTTTGACGATCTGCCGATTCCTTTCCGTTGTGTTGCCACCGATATGTTGAGCGGAGAGGGCGTCGTGCTGAGCGAAGGCCCCTTGGCTCAGGCAGTGCGCGCATCCATGGCGATCCCGGGTGTGTTTACGCCCGTTGAGATCAAAGGCCGCGTTTTAGCGGATGGAGGGATGGTGCAAAACATTCCCGTTGAAACTGTTCTCGATATGAAAGCGGACGCAGTGATCGCGGTCGAGCTTCGCCTGCCGGCCAGCGACGTCAAAGACCTGGAAACCCTCACGGGCGTTCTCTCTCGCGCCGTCGAGGTCATGATCACGCAGAACGAGCACCGTTCTCTAGCCCTTGCGAAGGCTACGGTAACGATCGGAACGAATGGTTTCGCGGTCACGGACTATCCCCGCGTTAGAGAACTCGTCGAACTCGGGCGCCAGAGCGCAGCCGCACAGTCTGCTGTTCTTCTGCCCTACGCAATCCAGGACCCCACGGAGTGGCAGCAGTATTTATCTGCTCGTGCCGCGCGCCGTCGGCGGCCACCCGAG
>Ga0210406_10006264_pt1 | contig 12367 bp, 11 predicted proteins | sample IncBWC30MmetaG_FD_155454 | JGI IMG/M metagenome (GOLD analysis project Ga0210406, IMG submission 155454) | Forest soil microbial communities from Barre Woods Harvard Forest LTER site, Petersham, Massachusetts, United States - Inc-BW-C-30-M | ecosystem: Environmental > Terrestrial > Soil >...
CGATCGCGCGGAAGCAAACCGAGGCGATAGTTCGCGGAGGACGTCGGGGCGCACGATCTGGATTGCGGCACCGGTCGCTGCAGTGATCGTCGCCGCGGTCGGGCTCTGCATCTATTTCTTCAACAGCAGCGACTCGGCCTGGAATGCGCGCGAGGCGTCCGTCGCCACATTTGTGGGCAGCGAGGCCTGCGCCGGGTGCCACCAGACGGAGGCGAAGCTATGGCGCGGCTCGCATCACGAGCAGGCGATGGACCATGCCACCAAAAAATTGGTGCGCGGCGATTTCAGCGATGCCAGCCTCGATTATTACGGCGTGCGCTCGCGCTTCTTCCGCAAAGACGGAAAGTTCCTAGTCGAAACCGACGGCCCTGACGGCAAGCTGGCTACGTTCGAAGTAAAATACACCTTCGGGGTCTATCCATTGCAGCAATACCTGATCGAGTTTTCCGATGGACGTATTCAGGCGCTGTCGATCGCCTGGGACGACAGACCTAAGCAACAGGGGGGCCAACGCTGGTTCCATCTCTACCCGGACGAGGAGATCAAACACGGCGACATCCTGCATTGGACCAAGCTAAATCAGAATTGGAACTTCATGTGCGCGGAGTGCCATTCGACCGGCGTGCGCAAGAACTACGATGCGGCCAACGACCGCTTCAGCACCACCTTTGCGGAGATCAGCGTAGGCTGCGAGACCTGCCATGGCCAAGGCTCGCATCATGTTGCCTGGGCGCGCGATCAGCAACGCTGGTGGTCGTTCGGAAAGCAACGGGACAAGTCCGAGGGGCTCGCCGTGCGCTTCGACGAGCGCCGCGACGTCACCTGGCGGCACGATCCGCAAACAGGCAACCCGCAGCGTAATTTCGACCCGCCCGTTCTGCGCAAGGAAGTCGAGACCTGCGGGCTATGCCACGCGCGCCGCGCTGAATTCTCCGAGGATTGGCGTCCTGGTCACTGGCTGTCGGATACCCACCTCGTTTCGGGGCTCAGTCGCGGGCTCTTTTACGCCGATGGGCAGATGCAGGATGAAGTCTACAATTACGGCTCGTTCAAGCAGAGCAAAATGTTTGCAGCAGGCGTCACCTGCAGCGATTGCCACGACCCGCACAGCGACAAGCTGAAAGTATCCGGTGACGGCGTCTGTTTGCGGTGCCACGCGCCCGACAAATACGCCGCCGCAAGGCACAGCCACCATGACGCGGCGAATCCCGCAGTCGCCTGCGCATCGTGTCACATGCCGGCGCGCATATACATGGTCGTCGATCCGCGGCACGATCACAGTTTGCGCGTTCCGCGCCCGGACTTGTCGGCGAAACTCGGCACTCCCAACGCTTGCAACGATTGCCACAGTGATAAATCGGCTCTTTGGGCCACCGCAGCGGTCGAGAACTGGTTTGGGCCGAACCGGGAGGGTTTTCAAAACTTTGCTGAAGCGTTCCATACGTCGTGGACCGAGCAGCCCGACGCTGCGAAGCTTCTTGCAGCCGTCGCAGCCGATCCGACTGCGCCTGCTTTCGCCCGCGCGAGCGCTTTGACGGATCTTGCCCGAAGCCTGTCGTCGACAAACATCGCTTCGGCGCGAGCGGGCCTCTCGGATGCAGATCCGATGGTCCGAATCGGTGCCCTCGACATGCTCGAAAGCGTTCCGGCCAATCAGATTTGGCCGCTTGCTTCGCCGCTGCTCTCTGATCGTAGCCGCGGCGTGCGCGTCAGAGCGGTGTCGCTGCTCGCGGTGGTTCCGACGGCGAACCAGCCACCGGTCGACCGCGAACGGTTTGAGCGCGCCGCGGCGGAGTTTATAGCTGCGCAGCGTTTCAATGACGATCGGCCAGAATCCCGTTCGGCGCTCGGAAGTTTTCTTGAGAAGCGCGGCCGCCCAATCGAAGCGGAGGCCGAATACCAGGCTGCGCTGCGGTTGAACCGGCAATATGCGCCCGCCGCGGTCAACCTGGCCGACCTCTACCGCAGCCTTGGTCGCGACAGCGATGGCGAAAGCGTGCTGCGCATGGCGATAACTGCCGTTCCGCAGGATGCCGGACTTCATTATTCGCTGGGACTAGCACTCGTGCGGTTGAAGCGGTCCGATGAGGCACTCGGCGAGCTGGGCAAAGCGGCCGATCTTGATTCTGGTCAGGCCAGATATGCCTATGTCTACGCGGTCGCTCTGCACTCTGCCGGCCGTACTGATGAGGCCACAGCAATTCTTAAGGGAAATCTCGTTCGGCATCCAAATGATCGCGACACCTTGGCAGCGCTGATCAGCTTTAGCCGCGAATCCGGAGACATCAGGTCTGCACTTGAATATGCAGAAAGGTTGGCGCTGTTTGTGCCCGACACGCCGGGCCTAACCGGGCTCATCCAGGATCTTCGGCGGCAGGCAGCGAAACCGATTGCACAATAACTATGAGTAATGGCCTGATCTGTGCCGTCCGACACTGGATTGCGCCTTCAAGGCCTGTGCGAGGCAGTGCCCAAGCTAACGCGAGTCGCCGTTTTAGCGGACGCGTTCTTCCCGGCCAACGCACTGTTGATTGGGCAAACGGAAACGGCTGGACAAACGCCAGGCGTCGCACACGCCGCAGCCCCCGCCCGACCGCGCAGCCGCAGATCGCCGCGGCGCGATCTACCAGGCCGGAGGAGCGGATGCCGGCGTTGTGGCGTCGAAGGCGAGGATCACATAGCGGCTGACCTGCTGGCGCAGCTGCGCCTCGATCATATCCGTGGCCCAGGCCATCTCCTCGCGACCGGCGCGCTGCAGCAGCTTCCGCACGACCTTGAAGCTCGGTACCAGCCCGGGGGGTCACATCGTCGACGACCGTAACCTCGAATCCCGTTTCGCGGGCGAGCTGCCGATATTCGTCGAGAGTCGGGAACGCGGTCATCGGCCCGAACTTGTCCGCCACCCGGCGGGCGAGCTCGGCCCGCTGCGGATCGGGGGTCACCGGCGTGGCATCGGCCGCAGGAATGAAATCCGACAAAGCGAGCTTACCGCCGCGCCGCAGGACACGGCGGGCTTCGCGGAAAGAACTGCCGGCGCTGGGGAAGTGGAAAATGCATTCCACCGCCAGGACACGGTCGAACACCGCGCTCGCAAAAGGGAGCCGGCAGGCGTCGCCATGCACGAAATGCACGGCATTCCCCGGGCGCGGCAACACGACCGCGGCCGCGCGCGGCTTGGCGCTCATCGATGTTGATCCCGTGCAGGCTGACGGCGGCAAGCGTCTCATTCAAATTCGCCAGCGTGCCGCCGATGCCGCAGCCGGCGTCCAGGACCGCATGCCCCGCAGTGATCGAAGCGGCAGCGAGCAGACGGTCGCAAAGCCGGTCCGCAGCGCACGCAAAATCCTCAACGGTGCCATCCGCCGTCTCGGGATCCTCCCAAAAGATGGCGGCCGAACGCATGCAGGAAATCGCGGTCGTTGTTCTGCAGGCCCTCGAGAATGACGTCGCAATAGGGCAGGCGGCGGACCGGCTCGATTGCTGTTTCCTGGGTTGCCATTTCCTGGGATGCCATTTCCTGGGATGCCACGGGAATGCTCCCGCGTCGGATGAACTACCGTTGTCTGGACGATGGCGAGGTCGCCAGGCCGTCTTGCCCCGAACCCTGGTCTAGCCGAGGCCCATTTGTTGCCGCCAGCCCGACCGCGATCCCGCGATGGCGCACGAACCATTGCGCCATGTCGGCCATCAGCGGCCCGAACGTCGCCGAGGCGCCGACGCCAATGAACAAGTGCATCAGCGCGAACGTCAGCGGGCCCGGAACAAGCGCGGCACCGGCATAGCCGATGCCGACCGCCAAGGTGCCCAGCATGATCGCGACCACGACGCCGAAGCGGTCGCACAGCTGCCCCATTGCGACACCGCCCAGGGCGTAGCCCGTCATTGCAAGCGTATAGGGCAAGGAGGCGTCGGCCCGGGCGATGCCGAAATCAGCCTGAACGACCGGCAGAGCGACCGGTATCAACCACATGCCGACGCTGCCGATAGTGCCGATTGCAACCGCAAATCCAAGCCGGCGCCATGCCGCCGGCGAGTCGACCTCGCTGAATTGGCGATCGCGCAAATCTAGGGAACTGCCCGGCAACGAGTTCACGCCGCGGACCTCTCACGGCCCGCCTGTATCGTCAACCCTCCGCGGCTCATGGCTACCACAATCTTCACGCCTGTGAACGAATTCACGGGTGTTCAGACTGTTAAAAGGCTCGCCGTTTTCTGCGGTGCGAAGTGACGCGATTGGCCATCGCGTCGTCTCGCGGGTGGCTTAGTCCTGGTTGCGGGACTCGACGTTAGTTAAACCTCGATCTGCCGCCCGACCTCCACTTAAGCTTTTGGAGGATGATTAGATAGGTCTACTGCGCACTGAATTGCGGAACATCAGCATGAACAAGCGCCGCCTGGCACGTGTAATCCAGCTACAACGTTTGGAACACGTCACAGTGTCTCGGGCGCCGGAGTAGGTTGCGTTTTCAAGATCGGCTATCACAACTCGCTATATCTAAGCTGGTATCCCCGCCCGTCGAATTGTTGTTTTGCTGTTCAGTGAGAACAAAGGGATGGGTCCTTTGGCTACGCTTGGACTCGGTCAAAGTAGAAACGTGGCACTATCAGTACCGCGATCGTCTCCGCCGGTGGATCGCCATCGGTTCTCGTTGTCGAGCGGCAACACCCATGGTGGTGGCCTCCCGGCGGCTTGCCTTCGTCGACGCCTATGAACTAAGGGACGTATCTGTCCACGCGTTCTGGCCGGTCCAGCGTTCGCGAGTTGGCGCCGCGGGGGCGAAAGGGTTTTCGATGAAGATTCACGCGGGTTACGAGATCTCCTATGAGTGCCCGCAGCCGACGCCCATGATCCTGATGCTGAGCGTGCACCCGTCGCGCTTTCCCGACCTGCTAACCGAGGATCGCATGAGGCTTGATCCGCCGATCCCCAGCAACACGTATCACGACAGCTTCGGCAATTTCTGTCATGTGATCAGTGCTCCTGCGGGCCGGCTGACGTTGTCCACGGACTTTCTGGTACATGACAACGGCGAACCCGATGCAGCGGCCCGGCAAGCGGAGCAGTATGCGCTAGAAGACCTGCCGGTGGAGGCCCTGATTTATCTGCTCGGTAGCCGCTATTGCGAGACCGATCGCTTATCGAGTGTGGCGTGGTCTCTTTTCGGGCAGGTTCGGAAGGGTTGGCCGCTTGTGCAGGCGATCTGCGAATATGTCCACGATCGCGTCACCTTTAGCTATGCCCACGCCAGCCCTACCAAGACCGCGTACGAGGCCTACGTAGAGGGGCGAGGCGTGTGCCGCGACTTCGCTCATCTCGCGGTGACGCTGTGTCGCTGCATGAACGTACCCGCGCGGTATTGCACCGGCTATCTCGGCGACATCGGCGTCTCCCCTGACAACTCACCGATGGACTTCAGCGCTTGGTTCGAAGTCTATCTCGGCGGTCGCTGGTACGCGTTTGATGCTCGCCATAACACGCCGCGCATCGGCCGCATCTTGATGGCGCGCGGGCGCGATGCCACCGACGTCGCGATCGTGACCTCATTCGGCCCGTGCACACTCGCGGGCTTCAAGGTGATCACCGATGAGGTCACCTCGGCCGTCTAGCTCTTGGTGATGGCCTCGCTCAGGCGTCGGGCCCGATTCTCACTGCGGCGCTGTGGGTAGTGAGTGCTCGAGGAAGAAGCGCACCATCTCCTTCGCGGCGTCCGGCCCTCGTGGATCGGTGTAGGAGCCACTGGGGCTGCCGCCCGACCATGCGTGTCCGGCTCCGTGGATTTCCCAATGCTCAAAAATGGCCTGCCCGCTCGCGTTGGCATGGATTGTGCGGGTATAGGCATGTCCTCCAGGTGCCCGACCGCGATGCACCATCTTTTGCGTGTTCGTGGTCCCCATAGACAGCGCGATGACGCGATCGCTGTTGCGGGGATGCACCGTGGTGTCCCGATCGCCGTGAAAAACGATGGTTGGAACAACTGGCCCATCTCCCAGAACCGCCGAGGTGTTGCCCACTGCCAAGTCACATTGCCGCATGGCGACGAACGCAGAGGGAAGGTCGTTGGCGGCCCCACAGGCGAGGCCAGAATGCACGCCGATTGCCGCGTACAGATCGGGGTAGGTTGCCCCCATGACAGCGGCCGCGGCCGCGCCCGCTGACAGTCCACCAATGTAGACGCGCTGCGGGTCGACCCAATAGTCGCGCATGACCTGACGGGTGATGCCCGCGATCAGCGAAGGTTCACCCTGGCCGCGCCGCTGGTCGGTCGGACGAAACCAGTTCCAGCACTTTGCCGGGTTCGCGTCGCTGGGCTGTGCGGGATAGACCACGAGGCAGGCCTGTTCTTCGGCGATCACGTTCATGCGCGTGCCGGCGGCGAAATCGTCAGGCGACTGAGTGCAGCCGTGCAGCATGACGATCAAAGGGAGCGCCTGCCCGTGAAAGCGGCTCGGGATGTAGAGCTTGTAAGCACGGCTCCCCGCTGGGTTGCTGTAGGCAGCTTCAATGAACTTTCCGCCTTCCGGCACGATGTCCGGCGTGCACACCGCGGCGGGCGGCATCAAGTCCTGTAATCCGAGCCTGAAGCGGCGCTTGGAACGATCGAGCGAACCGCGCAGCGCGCGAAACTGCGGCTGCGCGGATTTGGCTGCGTTTAAGAGCGGACCACCCGTCTCGTCGATGGTCTCGGCCTTCGCGTCAATGATCGGCGGCTCGCGTCCGGTCGGAGCAAATTCATTGGCGGCGCCTAATGCCATATCCGGCGCGGTCTCACCTCGAAGCATGCGCTGAAGCAGGGTTGTGGCTTCGGCGAGACGGGCGGCGCGCGTAAGGCGCACGGCTTCAAGCATACTGTTCGGATTCAGCACGTCACTCATGTCCAAAGCTTCCTTTTTGCTCGGAGCTAATCAAGCGTCCGTGAGCTGCGCACGCTCTGTGTCCGTTTGGATTTCGTCGGGATTCAATTCCGGATCGCTCGTCACCGCATCCTGTCGGCTAGAGCGGCCTTGACCGCCGGGCTAGCGTGCAACGCTCCCAGCACAACGACCGAGGCGACTGTGGCGCGAGCAAGCTCGGGTGTGACGTCCGGGCCGATACTGGCGAGGCCCAGCACGCGAATATGAAGCATTTCTCCTTCGCTACGCGCCGTTTCGAGATCTTCGCGACTATAGTGCCGCAGACCAAGGTCTAGGTGCTTCCGCGCTGTTGACTGCTTCACGACGTCGGCGTGCCGTTCGAGTTGGTTGCGGATTGCGGTTCGAATGAAATCGGTCCTGTTCGAGTAGAAGCCCTCCTGAACCATCAAATCGATGTGGCCCAGGTCGACGTAGCCGAGATTGATCGTGATTTTCTCGCTATCGCCGGGCTTTAGCCGGAGTTGATGCACATTCTCAGCCACGGTGATGCCATCCATATACCATCCAATGAGATGGCATATGGATGTCGGTCGGGCGCCTTTCAAGGGGAAATGACAGGCTAGGCCAGCTAAGAGTACACGCCCGGCGCGGATCATGAGGTCGTGGCAAGCGGCGTTGGTCGTGCGGCACCGCGGCCGACGGCCATGGCGGCACGCTGGTCACCGAAACGTCGCAAAACGCCCAGCCGCCGCTGAACACATCCGCGAGCGTAACAATGTCGGCAATTGGCACATCGCGTCATCCAGTACGGCTCAGCAATTCGCTCGCTTTCGGAGCGTAGCGGACGTCAGTGCGCTGCGTTCACAGAACTGGATTCGTGAATACGTGCTCTCGGCCCCGCAATTGTCGCGGTGCCCAAGTCAAACAGCTTCAGTGTGGCTATTTGGGATTTTTAATTCCGGCCGCCGCCGGCGAGGACGGCGCGCGTGGCGCGGTCCGGGCCGAAATCGTCGACGCTGTCGATCGACAACAGATCGGCAAGCCGCGTGCGCGCGCGGTTGACCCGGCTCTTGATCGTGCCGACCGCGCAGCCGCAGATCGCCGCGGCGTCCTCGTAGGAGAAGCCGGACGCGCCGACGAGGATAAGGGCCTCGCGCTGGTCTGGCGGCAACTTCTCAAGCGCGGTACGAAACTCCTGGAACTCCACGCGGCCGGTCTGCTCCGGATTGGATTTGAGCGTGTCGGCGTAGCGGCCTTCGGCGTCCTCCACCTCCCGCCGCCGCTTGCGGTATTCAGAGCGGAACAGGTTGCGCAGGATGGTGAACAGCCAAGCCGGCATGTTGGTGCCCGGCTCGAATGAATCGATGTGGGCGAGCGCGCGCAGCAGGGTCTCCTGCACCAAATCGTCGGCGCGGTCGATATTACCGCTCAGCGAGATGGCGAAAGCGCGCAGGCTCGGCACCGTGGCCAGCACTTGGTCGCGTATGACGGGATCGAGCTTCATGCCAAGCCATCATCTTGTTCACTGAGACGGCGGACCAGGTCGGCGATGTGTGGCGGGACGCCTTCCTTGACGACCTGGTCGTACATGGAGCGCAGTTGCTGGCCGATGCGGGCCTGGACTTCCCGTCCCAGCCGCACTTCGGTCTTGCGTGATCCAACAGGCCTGCCCATGGCGTCCCGAGTGTCCGGCATTTCCCTGTCCGGTGCCGCTGATTCAATGTTTACTGTCTTGCGGCTCTTCATTTCCGTTACGTCCCCCATTCCACCTTTGGCTCCGCAAAATCGCGTGGTTTCGCCCGCTCCATCCGGCACCAACGCACGGTTTTACCGTTGGTTCCGGCCCCAGGAACTGTTTTCGGGAACCATGTTTGCCTCGGAACGTTCTAGCCATTAGCTTTTGGGTACTCTTTTCCAGGGGAGGGTTTGTCAGTGTCCACCACGTCACAGGCCGTACTTCAGCATCTGCCGTTCCTGCGCCGTTATGCCCGGGCCCTGACCGGCAGCCAGGCCTCTGGCGACGCCTATGTGGCCGCGACGGTGGAATCGCTGATTGCCAGCCCCAAAATCCTCGATTCGAGCGGCAATAAGCGGGTGGCTCTCTATCGGCTGTTCACGAAGATTTGGAATTCCGTCCCGGTAAACGAAAAGGCCGATGCGGAGGAGTCGAATCTCGCTCCCGAACGCCACCTGACACAGATCACCCCCCGTCCCCGGCAGGCCTTCCTCCTGGTCGCCCTGGAGGGCTTTTCCGAGGAGGACGCGGCCGCTATCCTGGATTGTGACCTTCCTGCGCTTCGCAATCTGGTTGAGGAGTCCGGCCGCGAGCTCGCGGCCGAGATCGCCACCGACGTCCTCATCATCGAGGACGAGACCTTCATCGCCATGGACATCGAGGCGCTGGTGGAGAGCCTCGGCCATAAGGTCATAGGCGTCGCACGAACCCACGCCGAAGCGGTGGCGCTCGCGCGCCAGAAGCGGCCGGGCTTGATCCTGGCAGACATTCAGCTCGCCGACGGCAGTTCGGGCCTCGACGCGGTCAACGAACTTCTCGGCACGTTCGAGGTGCCGGTGATCTTCATCACCGCCTATCCCGAACGCTTCCTGACCGGCCTGCGGCCGGAGCCGGCGTTCCTCATCGCCAAGCCGTTCCAGCTCGCGGTCGTGTCGGCGGTAGCGAGTCAGGCGCTGTTCTTTGGCCGCAAGGCGCGCCAGCGCGAGCGGCAGCCGACGGCGTAGTTTCACCCAAAAAATTTTTGCTTCACCGCGTCGTGGCCGGGCCTTCCCCGGCCATGCCTGTTTTTGGCTCCGCGTTCTTTCTCATGGCCCCATGAGACTCATGGCCCTATGAGATTTTGATTGAACGCCACGCCCATAGTTGTCGCGGGCCTCCACGTCTTGGGTGCTGAAACAAAGGCGTCGATGGCCGGAACAAGTCTGGACAAGTCCGGCCGTGACAAAACTTCGGCGCCACGCCTGCATCATCGGCGCGATATGCGCGCCCCCCAAAAGCGTTAGGGCGCAACCGATCGATCGATCGGTTGCGCCCATAATGGCCGGCCAAGCACGGGGGGAGGGGGAAAGGATGGCCGGTCCTGACAACAAGCCGCGAGCGCGGTGTTTGTTCCTCCTCTTCTGATCGCGGTGTGAGGCGCCGCGCGCGGTGATCACGCAGCTGTGAGCATGCACCGGCCCCTATCGGTCGCTGCGGCTGCGGAACCTCGTGGCCTCGGACACGTTGCCTCAGCGCGCTTGGTCCGCAGGGTCCATCGCGCATTCGGGACATGGGGGACGGGGGCTAACGCTTCGGAGACCGATCCGATGTGCGGAACGACCGCTCGTCTTGCCAGCGCTGTGGGCGCGCTCTCGCTTTTCTTGTTCACCGCGGCCCTGATCGTGTTCCCGTCGTTGCCGACGACCGGGGCCGGCTTGTCGGCCGGGCAAGACCGCATCACCGTCGATCGTACCCACAAAGGCGACCGGCTGCTGTTGGTGAAACCGGCGAAGGGGGCGGAGGAGCTGGCGCCGCTGTCGCCCGCGCGCCCGCAGTCCCAGGGTAGAATTCCGACCGGGTGTGATCCCGCTTTCAGCCCGATCTCCGCGCCGCAGCTCGGGCACATTTTCCGGCGCTGCGTGGTCTGAGCGGAACGCTTCGCAACGCCGGCGCCTCGGCCGGGTTTCCGCGCCGCAAGACAGCGCGTCGGTCTTCAAACAACAAATCAGTAGCGCTTGTCTGCCTGCGCCCGGCATGCAGCGTGGAACCTTTTAGCGGCGCAGCGATTGACGAGCGGGCACTCCATCAGCGGAGACTTCCAGCAGCGGAGAGTGTGTCATGTCAGCGAGCACGCTGTCACGGCGCGCCTGCACCGCGGTTTTCTGTGCAGCCTTTGCGTCCTTCCTCAACGTTCCCGCCTTTGCTCAATCCCTCTCCTACATGCCGGTCGATCGCTTCGGCACGCTCCTGCCCGAGGTGATGCAGCCGCCCGGACAGCAGAGCGAGCCACCCTACGGCGGACAGGAATCTCCCGCGCTCCGCCGCCAGGCGGTGTCCTATGCCAGCGACGAGCCGCCCGGCGCGATTATCATCGATACCACCCACGCCTTCCTCTATCTGACCCTCGGCAGCGGCAAGGCAATCCGCTACGGCGTCGGCGTGGGGCGCGCCGGCTTCACCTGGTCCGGGATCGAGACCATCTCGCGCAAAACCGAATGGCCCGACTGGATTCCGCCGGCCGAGATGATCGCCCGCCAGCCCTATCTGCCGCGCTGGGTCGGCGGCGGTCCGGGAAATCCGCTCGGCGCACGCGCGCTCTATCTCGGCAACACCGCCTACCGCATCCACGGCACCAATGATCCGAAATCGATCGGCAGGCACGTGTCCAGCGGCTGCATCCGCCTGCGCGACGAGGACGTGATCGACCTCTACGATCGCGTCGGCGTCGGCACCAAGGTCGTGGTGCTGCCCAACGATCCGCGCGCCGTCGCCGCCGGCGATCGGAAGAACGCGCCCGCCGAAGGAACGGCCGGCGTCCCCGTGACCAGGATTTCGGTGCAGCCGGCCGCGGCGGATCAACCCCGTCCGCGCGGCGATTGGAGCAGCAATCCGGCGCTGTTCGGTATCTATTGATAGGACATTTGGTCTCAGGCCGGCGTCGTTCCTCCCTATTTTTCATCGTTCAGACGAAACCGAACGCGCTCGCGCGCTGTTTCGCCTAGATAGCGCTGTTTCGCGTAGATAGTTCGAAAGGCGACCTTGACCGCGCGGGGAGGAGGTCGAAGTCTTAAACGCATGGACCGGCCTACAGGAAATTCGTCGACCAAGGAACCGGAACGCATTCCCGGCGAGGAGCCCACGACGGCCTTCTTTCCCGATTTCGCCACGGTTCGGGCTGCGCTCGAAGCCGCGCAGATCGCCATCTGGTCCTGGGACCTCGCCGCCAACGCCGTAACGTGGTCGAGCAACGTTGAATCGATTTGCGGTTTCTCACAAGCGGGCTTCGACGGCACCTTCGCGTCTTTCGAGCACCACATCCACGAGGAGGACAAGGCCAGAGTTCTGCAGGCGTTCGACGAAACGCGCCGGACCGGCAGTCCCTTCCGGCTGCGCTATCGTGTCGCTTCACGCGAGGGCGGCGACGATATCTGGATCGAAGCGACCGGCACGGTAACGTTCAAGGACGGCGCGCCCGCCCGCGTGATCGGGCTGTGCCACGACGTCACCGAACCGGTGCGGCTGCAGGACGAGATCCGCAGCCGCGCCAGGCAGCAGGCAGCGCTGGCCCAGCTCGGCGAGCGGGCACTCATTGAAACCGACATCGAACGGCTGCTCCAGGACGTGGCGAACACGATCGCACGCACATTGTCGGTCGATTTCGTTGAAGTCCTCGAGCTCCTGCCCGGCAACACCGACCTGCTGCTGCGCGCCGGTTTTGGCTGGAAGGAGGGCTGCATCGGCTCGATCGTGACCTCGCGGGAAAACAGCAACTATGCGCGGCACATCCTCGATTCTGCCGGG
>Ga0210406_10006265_pt1 | contig 12367 bp, 13 predicted proteins | sample IncBWC30MmetaG_FD_155454 | JGI IMG/M metagenome (GOLD analysis project Ga0210406, IMG submission 155454) | Forest soil microbial communities from Barre Woods Harvard Forest LTER site, Petersham, Massachusetts, United States - Inc-BW-C-30-M | ecosystem: Environmental > Terrestrial > Soil >...
TTCTGGGTGTTTTTGCAGGAGTGGCGCTGTTGCTTGCCGCCATAGGCATCTACGGCGTGATGTCGTATGCCTTCAGCCAGCGCACGAATGAAGTCGGAATCCGAATGGCTCTCGGCGCCCAGCGCCGGGATATTCTGCGCATGGCGTTGGGAGAAGGCATGCGGATCGTTGTAATCGGATTGGCTTCAGGTCTCCTCGGAGCTGCGAGCATGACGCGAGTGTTCCGGTCCATGCTCTTCGAGGTCGGGCCGGCCGATCCAATTACCTTCCTCTCTGTTGCGGCGATTCTTGCAGGCGTTGCTCTATTCGCTTGCTACATTCCGGCACAGCGCGCGACACGCGTGGATCCTCTCACCGCTTTGCGCGAAGAATGAAACACTCTGACTGCTTTTCATTCGTTTCCATACCGCGGAGCGCCGCTGTGCCTCCCCGAAATCAGAGCCTGCGAATTGTGTAAACCCAATGCGCGATTGAATGCGCTTATCGGAGAAATGCCGATCAGCGATTCCGGACGTCGGGTCGTCCGCCCAGAATTCCGTCTTTCATGCCCCAGGATGCCGTTTCTACAGACCGGAATCACGGCCCCTGTTCACCTTGACCGAGACTGCTAACCATCGGCACTGGCATCGTCTAACCAGGTCACGAGTTGATGATTTGCGTGGAGGCGCGATTCTTTCTGGACCACCCTATCTGTTGATCTTCGGAACAGTTCGGTATACCCGGTATTCGATTTTTGTAATACGATTGTCTCGTCATGGTATTTGGACACCCAGGCGCCCCCCACCGAAACGGCGTCTTCGCTCCATTACACCCGCACTATAATTCGCCCGATTCGAGGTGCATCCGTGTCTCACTACACCAGACGTGAATTCCTGAAAACCGGGCTCGCCGCCGGCGCCCTGGCCGTCACCGGAAGCCCGCTGAGCGCGGCGCGCCAGACCGCGACAGATTGGGTAACGCTGGGAAGATCTGGAGTGCAGGTGACGCGGCTCGCGTTTGGCACAGGCAGCTTCAGCGGCCAGGTACAGCGCGACTTGGGGCAAGACGGGTTTACGAGGCTGGTTCGCTTCGCCTACGACCGCGGCATTCGCTTCTACGAAACTGCCGAGTCTTACGGCGAGATGCACAGGATGCTCGGTGTGGCACTAAAGGGCATTCCACGCGATAGCTATCGCCTCATGTCGAAAGTGACCACCCGGCAAGGCGTGAATCCACAAGAGAAATTCGACGAACTGCGCAAACTCGCGAATACCGAATACTTCGACGTCATGCTGTTGCACTGGCAACATACCGCGAGCTGGCCCGCAGACACGAGCAGGTGGCAGGATGCAATTCTGGAGGCTCAGTCGAAGAAGGCTATTGTGAGTCACGGCGCGTCGGTTCACGGGCTTCCGGCGTTGCGGCAAGTCCCAGGAAACAAGTGGCTCGATATCGCCATGATCCGGGTGAATCACAAGGGCATCAGAATGGACGCCGAGGATTACAACACCGACGGATTGGGCAACGTCACCGAAGTTGTGAACCAGGTCCAGCAGGTACGCAAAGTAGGAATGGGCGTAATCAGCATGAAGCTTGCGGGAGAGGGTACGTTCAACCGCGAGGACCGCAAGGCGGCAATGAGATTCGCGTTCAGGAACGCCGGTGTCGATTGCGTTACAGTCGGCTACAAGAATCCTGCGGAGATCGACGAAGCAATCGAGAATCTGAATCTGGCTCTCGCCTAGTGGGCCAGGGCGACCCCGTCGTGGTACAGTCTCACCGCCCCGATGTACTGCCATCCTCATTCTGTCCCAGTGACCAGTAGTACGATAATTCGGGACAGGCTAATGTGTCCTCAGCCGCGACCCATGCCCCCTCTCCGCGGTTTCCGAATCGGTGCATACGGGGGCGGAGCGCTGTTTTCTCGGCCGATCTGGAGCCGAAATGAAGGGGATATGAACTCTACTCCTCGAAGCAAGAAGAGCATCCTGAGCGCGGCGACGATTGCCGTGTTGTTATTCGCGGGAAGCAGTTCGGCACGCACCACCGATCAGCCACGGGCCACGAGCGTAGACCGGCCAGGCGAGACAAGTGCGGTGGGAATGCTCGAGATTCCCGCTGTTGGTCTGGCGACAAGGGTGCTCGAAGGTTCCGATGCACGTATCCTCCGGCTGTCCGTGGGACACATCCCGGGCACTGCCCTCCCCGGTCCCTCCGGCAACGTCGGCCTTGCGGGCCATCGGGATACTTACTTTCGTTCCTTGCGAAGGATCAAGGTGGGAGACGAGATTCGGTTGACCACCGCGGCCGGCACGTTCAAATATCGAGTTGTTTCTCTTCGCGTTGTTCTTCCCAATGCCATCGAGGTCTTAAATGATACGCAACTGCCAACGCTAACGTTGGTTACCTGTTACCCGTTTGATTTCCCTGGCACCGCCCCACAGCGCTTGATTGTGCACGCCGAGATGGTCCCCGATTCCTCGAACTGAACCAAGTATCGGACGAGTGTCGGACGGAACCGATCATCCAAGAGCTGAAGAAAAAGCGCGGCATCGACTACCACCGCCACGCCAGTTATCGTTTTGTCGAGGACCGCTGTCCGGTGCACCGCCGTTGTTCTTGCCGACTCATTTCCAATTGCCCGGTTACGCGACTCCAGGAGTTACAATAGGTTCGCTTGCCTTTGCGTTGCATCACACTCGTTGCCCGTGATCCTTGTTTGGCGAGTATGGGACTCAAGATCGAGCTGGTTCTCACGAGGTGCAAAGAACTTCGCAGGGCATCATCCGTTCGAGCCCTACCTCAGCGTGGCGTAGAGAGCTTGTTTCCAGCGGGCGTTGTCGATGGTCCAGAAGACCTTCGCTTTGTGTCCTGCGGCGAGACTTGAGGCCCAGACATCGCGGTTGCGTTGGTCCCCCGCGACGTTTAGGCGGTCAACCACCGTCATGCCGCGGGTGAGTTCGCTCTGCGTTTCGACGTCCACGAAATGCGCCGATTGCGAAGTGACAATAGACGCATCCAACGCGACGGCCATGGCCACAGGGTCTGGCAGAGATATCCCGTGTTCGCCAGCCTGTTCGAGGAAAGCCTCCTGCGCGCGGCTGTTGCACTCGATGGCAAACTTGGCGACGCGTGTGCCGAAACTTAGAACTTGCTGGATCTCGGCTGGATTCAGTACTGCTTCGCCTCGGCATAGGTGCCAGCCAACAAGTTCGATGGGAAGGCCGCTTCTCACCACGATGCGCGCCGCTTCCGGATCGCACCAGATGTTGTACTCGGCCGCCGGAGTGACGTTGCCCTCGCAGCAGGGCGCGCCGCCCATGACCACGCAGCGGCTCACTTTCGCGGCGATTCCCGGCTGCTTTTGCAGGGCGAGCGCAACATTCGTAAGCGGGCCTAGCGTGACCATTACCAGGCCCGGGTGAGATTCAATCGTGTCGATGATGGCATCAGGAGCGCTCTGTCTTTCCGGAGCGCGGCGTGGCGGCGGGTAGCCGTGATCGCCTAAACCATCTCGTCCGTGAAACCAAGCCGCGCTTACATGCGCGCGCTTCAGTGGTTGTTCCGCGCCTTGAAACACCGGCACTTTCGAGTCGCAAAGCTCCGCCGTATAGATCGCATTACGGCTGGCTTGATGGACATCCACGTTTCCCGCAACGGTGGTGATGGCCAGAACCTGAATTTGGGGAGAGCGCAGCGCCATGATCAACGCGACGGCATCATCGGAAGCTGTATCGGTATCGATCAGAAATGGATGTTTCACGCGACGCAGGATAACAAATTGTCCCGCGAAACTTGGCACAAAAATTCGCGTGATCTCTCGAAGCTTGCCGCCTTGGCTGTAATCGCGGCGCTAGTTCGCGGGTTCTCCTACTACGCAGGTCCGACTGCCCGCTCGCGTTTATCGCGAAGCAGCCGTATTGCCTTCCCTCAACGAGGAGAGAGTCGGCGTCCTGGTTTTGCCTTTTTTTGAAGCTCACTAGCTCGGGCTAGGCAAGCACAATGGAAACCCGTCGTCCGCACGCTCGAACCAGCATACTCAACCCTACTGCTCAGCGGGTGCGACCTTGTCTACGTGAACGGTCTTCTTTGCCGGATCGAATTTGCCCGCCAGCAGCACGTGCGCAGCAGGGAAGTTCCTAACGGCCTGCGGGTTGTCGACAATCCAGATTCCTTGATCATCGTCTGCCACAAAGACGGCCCGCTGCGGTTTCCATTCGGGATGCCCCACCGAAGCACCCCCACGCCAGCATTTCTGCACACAATCCGCGCGGCCCGGCTTCGTGTGCTGGGCTCCGCAACTCTCATCACTGATCCAACCTGAGCGGGACGGGGCCGTCTGTTGACCTGACACTGACCTGAGCGCTACGAGACCGCAAAGGAGCAAGAAAACAAAGGCAATTCGGCTCCTGATCATCCTATCCTCCTTCTGCTTCCTCCGCCTTTACCAAAGGCTCGGAAATCCAGAAACCTAACCGGGAGTTGCAAGCCAACCAAAGTGGTCAACCATGCTCTCGAGTTCTGACAAGGCTTTGTCGTCTTGTGAGCCGGTGGAGTTAACAAGCGGGTCCAGCAGCCCGTACCTCTTACAGTATGCGTCCAGCATGCTATTTGGGCGCCTGCAATCGACGAAATCGTTCCGTTCCTTTGGATACCAACTTGTGCCATTCAGGAAATGGTCGATAAGATGTCTTTGGCCGTTCCTGGCTTGCTGCGGAGAGCGCGTCCGCGGGGAACTCCGCAGATTTGCCGGGCTTCCTGGACTCCCAAGTGACAGGGCTGGAAACGGAGAGTCCTTTCGGCCATTCATCGGCCGGCGCGCTCCCGGGCGTGCTTCTACTCATTGTGGTTATTTTCAGACCTTAAACAAGAAAGCGCGTATCTATTTCCGGATTCGATCAATCTGAAGGATGAAGCCGGGAATGACTCCCACGAGAACGACGAAAAAAGAGGTTATCGGGGATAGAACGCGCAACGGAGTCTGTTTGGCATTTTGCACGGACAAGATTTATCTCGGGGAAGGAAAAACGGAGGAATCCAGTGAAGCAATCACGGACTTCGAAGAGCCTGTTGTTCCTGCTGCCCACCGTCACGATTGCTCTATTCTTTGGTCCGGGCAGCGGCTCGACCAGAGGTGTATTCACGCAATCTGAAACATCAGCAAAGCTCGCCGCGGCGCCTCAACCGCTTAGTCCTGAGGGCCAAGCTTCATTGCGAGCCATCCTTCAGGCGGCAAATCTCTCTGACCTGCGCTGGCCCGATTTTAGCGATTACGGAAAGCATGTGCAGAAGTTTTACGACGCGTACGGGTATTCCCTGGTGTGGGTCAGGGGTATGCAACCAACCGGGCAGGCGCAGCAAGTAATCGCACTTCTCTTGGAGGCGGAACAGAAGGGACTGTCCGCTGAGGACTACGACGGGCCGCGATGGCGCGACCGGCTGGCGAAACTTGCACCGGCAACGCTCCAGCCATCTGAAGCAGATGCGGTGCGATTCGATGCCGCGCTAACCGTTTGCGTGATGAGGTATATTTCGGACCTTCATATCGGCAAGGTGAATCCGAAGCATTTTGACTTTGGTTTGGACGTCGAGGCCAAGAAATACGATTTGCCCGAATTCGTGAAGGGGCATGTTGTGGACGCTTCGGATGTTGCTGGCGTCCTGGCGCAAGTAGAACCTCCTTACCCGGGTTACCGGCGTATGATCCAAGCCCTGCACACTTACTTGGAGCTTCGGAGGGAATACGACGCCAGACCACTTCCCGCAATACAAAAAACCATTGCGCCTGGCGACTCCTATGCGGGCATCCCTCAGTTGATTCAATTGCTCAGACTGGTGGGCGACCTTCCTGCCGACGCGAATGTTTCTTCCGATGGAACGGTCTATCAGGATCCCCTTGTGAGCGCGGTCAAGCACTTTCAGGTCCGGCTTGGCCGGGACCCGGATGGACGAATCACTGCCGAAACCTTGGCCGACCTGAACGTACCGCTCACCAGCCGCATGCGGCAGATGCAACTGACCCTCGAACGCTGGCGATGGCTGCCCCCTGCTTATGAGAAGTCGCCCGTGGTCGCGAACATCCCGGAGTTTCACCTGCGCGCCTATGACCAAAACTTCAAAATCACTTTGCAGATGAACGTGGTTGTGGGCAAGGCCTACGGCCACACTACGCCGGTATTTAGCGACACCATGGAATATGTCGTATTCCGGCCTTACTGGAGCGTTCCTTATTCCATTGCAAAAGCTGAATTCCTGCCGCATATTGCTCGCGATCCCGACTACCTGGCGAAGAAGGGATTTGAGGTGGTGAACAGCCGCCAGGAGGTCGTCACGTCGGGACCAGTGACGAGCGAGGTGCTCGAGCAGCTCCGCGCAGGCAAGCTTTTCATCCGGCAAACGCCCGGTCCCAAGAACTCCCTCGGACTCGTCAAATTCATCTTTCCGAATAACTACAACATATACTTTCACGATACGCCCGAGCAGACACTCTTCAGCAAGTCCCGGCGGGATTTCAGCCACGGGTGCATTCGGCTGGAAAAGCCCGCCGATTTGGCTGTATGGGTGTTGCGCAACAACCCGGGCTGGGACCTGGATCGCGTCCATGCGGCCATGAACGGAGCCACAACGCAGCAAGTGAATCTTGCGCATCCGATTCCGGTACTGATCCTCTATGCCACCGTGATCGTGACTGAGGACGGCATCGTTCACTTTTACGACGACATCTACGGGCACGACGCCGCACTCCAGAAAGTTCTTGAGAAAGGTTACCCCTATCCGAGCTAATCGCCGGTCGGGAGGCCGGCAGGGCGGCGAAACACCATCTTAATCGCCGACGGTGAGGGCAGCGGGGCAGTCGAAGCACCACTGTCGGACGCGGCCGACGTCGACGTGAATGAAATCAGAGTGAGGGTAGTAGCCCACGCCGCCGCGTTGCAGAGCGAGAGCGGCCTTGCGCAGCTTCAGCGTATCGATGCCCGGCATGCGCAGATCGATGGCTTCCGCTTGAATGTGCAGGCTGTTCTTGGCAACTCCGGTGGTGTGAGCGCGAAGAGATTCGTTCGTCGACGGAGTGCGGTAGCCGCAAACAATGTCAATCTCGCCACCAGGATGGCCAGTCGACGATGTGAGATCGGAGAGGATATCGTATAGGCGGGGATCGAAATGGCGAACATCGCCGGTCCGATGATCGCGGAGGAAATAGTCGAGCTTGGCGAGCGCGCCCGGAATGTACTGGTCATCATGACGATAAATTATCTCAATCCGCTCAGCGGTGTGCGTGTTATAAAGCAGCAGGAGATGATCCCTGCCCGCATTAGGGGCCGACTGCTCGGAGGACGCCGCGCGCAATTGAGCACCCGCGCTGCCCGGCGCAATCAACAACAGCATTGCGCTCGCGACCCAGAAACACCACGAAGTTTTTCCAGATGCATGCATGTTTTCTCTTCCGACGTAATTTTAGCACACGCAGGCGTTGCGCCCGATTCGTCCGGGCCCAGCAAGATGCGCTAAATCTGGAATATACGGAAGGCGGCTACCGAACCCATGCAAGAAGCGTTCTGTCCCTGTGGGGATCGTCGACTGCGGTACAGACAGATACCTGAGATGTGCCGCTCTGATTGTGGTCGTCCATGCCGCACGCACTCACCTCGAGGCGCAAAGGAACCCGGGAGCGATACAGATTGGGTGCTACCCGATCACCGCCGCCAGAGAATTCACCTTTTCGCCGATGGTGTGATTTCCTTCTCCGGCCACACCACCGTCAAGATCAGCGCCACTGCAATGCCAATCGACACTTCGACGAACCGATGAAAGGCGATCTGCCATGGAGGACCCGCGCGCGGGATCAATAGCACTATCGCCAGCGTAATACCCCCGAACCTGTACGCGCTTCTGTCCGCGTGCGCCGCCGTGCAAAGTAGTCCTAGAATGAACACGCTAGCGCCGAACACGAGTACCTGGGGACTGAAATACTTCGCGACAATTGCGCCAACTGCGGCTCCAAGTGCCGTCCCGACGAAGCGCTGCCAAGACACAGTGAGCGCCGCGCCCAGGGATGACTGCGCGATTACAAGCGTTGTAATCGGCGCCCAGTAAGCCTCCTGCAGACGGAATAATCGCGCTGTCAGCAGCGAAGCTACAGCCGCCAAGGCCGTCCGCGCGGAATGAACCAAAACCGGCCATCCAGCCCAAGCTGTCCGTTCCGCCCCATTCCCCGCCATCTGCCTCCTCCGCTTTGCCCGACTGGAAAACCCGTACACTGAACTAGTGAGCCTGCCAGGTCACTCGGCCAACACACAGCTGTGCAAGTTGCTTCTGCAGATCATCCGCTTGCGGAGCTGGCGGAAAAGCTTGTTGGGCGGCGGACGATATCACCGCGACGGCGACCCAGGGCGTACATTTCAGATGCCACAGGCGGTGCATCTTTCTTTGACTCGCGAAGAGGCTCACCGCATTCTCCATGGGCCGATTGCTTCAGGCTTTCGCGGAACGCGCGTTTAGGACGAACTCCTCCATTGCTTTGGCGAATCCTTCTTCTTCATTGCTGGAAGTGACATACGTAGCCGATGCTTGAACTTCGCGGCTTGCGTTTCCCATGGCAATGCTCACCCCGCTCTTCTTGAACATCAGAACGTCATTCGGCATGTCGCCGACAGTTGCCATCTCTTCGGCCGGAATGTTGAGCAGCTTCGAGATCGCGAGCACCACTTCGCCCTTGTTAGCCCGCGGATGGGTCACGTCGAGATAGTATGGCTGCGACCTGGCCGCCGAAATGTGCGTGCCGCCGGCTTGCTGAACGTCCTTTTCGCATTTCGCTACGCCTTCGAGGTCGTCACTTACGCCGACAATTTTTGCGACGCGGCCGAGCAGCCCGTCGAACGTCTTGACCACCTTGGGCGGAAACTTCACGGTCCACTGTTCGCGGGCTACGTGCGCCGCGTTTATATCGCGCACGAACCAATCGGTGGCCGTGTAAATCCACACATCCAGAGCGTGCTTCTCGATGGCCTCGATGACCTGCTCCGGCACTCCCTCGGGCAGAAAATTCTGATCAACAACGGTCAGAAGATCGGGCTGAATCAAGACTCCGCCATTGAACGCCGCCAGAGGCTGGACCAGCTTCAGCGGCTCGATCAGCATGGCCATGCCGCGCGGAGGCCGCCCGCTGGTGACGCTGAATTGAATCCCAGCGTCATGCAGTCGCAAGACCGCTTCGACCGCCCGATTCGTCAGCACCTTCTCCTGCGTGACGAGCGTTCCATCCACATCCGCGATCACCATCTTGATTGGCTTGGCCATCTGTCCATTTGTCAGCGTCATCTTCAACCTCGTTTCTTTTTTTTCACTGTGACCTGATTGTCCATTGTTCCTGGTAGTTCCACAACAAGCCGCCGTCGACAAAGATCGTGGCCCTCGTGAAGTAATCGGAATCCTCTGAAGCACGGAAGCTGGCGATACCCGCCACGTCTTCGGGTTTCCCGAGCCTGCCGAGCGAATATTTTTCCAGCAGTTCATTCAGTTTCGCTGGATCGTTCAAAAGTTCTGCGAGTATGGAAGTCTCGATCGCTCCGGGCGCAATTGCGTTGATGGTGATCTTGCTCGGGGCCAGCTGGATGGCCAGGTCTCGCGTCAATATCTTGATTCCTCCTTTGCTCACGCAACAGGAGACAAAATGCGGAAACGGTAGTTCTTCGCGTACCGAGCTGTTGTTGTCCAAGCCGGTTGTGACGGGGATGTCGATCTTGCCGGAGCCTCGGACGGCCGGCTCGATAAGTCTCTGGCCATCCGCTAGGAGCCCAACGCATACCTGGCGCGGGAGTGGGCTACTTACCTGCTCGTGCGGCCTTGCGCGCTGGTTTTTCCTGGGCGAGAAATTCCAGGAGAGCTCGGTTCACTGCGTCCGCGTGGGTCCAGGTCAGGCCGTGCGGGCCGCCCGGGACAACCACGAGTTGGCTATTCTTGACGAACTCGGGGGTGCGCCTTCCTGTGGCGGAAAGCGGAAGAATCCGGTCGGCGTCGCCATGAATGACCAGCGTAGGCACGTCAATACCCTTGAGGTCCTTGCGGAAGTCCTCCAACCACGCCGAAACACAGGCCAGGGTGCCTGTGGGGGACGCGCCGGCGGCAATGTTCCAACTGAGCTGTATCACTTGCTCGCTGATCTGTTTGCCGCGAAAAATGTCCGCGTTATAGAAATTCTCGAGGAACTGAGACAGGAACGCCGGGCGATCCTCGCCGAGGGCTTTCTTGATTCCTTCGAATACTCCGCCGTCCACACCCTCTGGATTCTCTGGTGTCTTGAGCAAGAACGGAGGGATCGCTGCGATGAAAACTGCCCGCTTCACTCGGGCTGACCCGTGGTTTCCCAGATAGCGGGCCACCTCGCCACCACCCATCGAAAACCCGACCAACGTGATGTCGCGCAGATTGAGCTTGGTGATCAGCGCGTGAAGGTCTTTCGAGAGAGTGTCGTAGTCGTAGCCCGAAGTCGGCCTGCTGGAGTCGCCGAAACCTCTGCGGTCGTAGGCCACCACGCGGTAACCGGCGTCGAGCAGAGCAGGGACTTGCTTCTCCCAGGATCGTCCGCTCAGAGGCCAACCGTGGATCAGGATGAGCGGTTTGCCTGTGCCGTGATCTTCATAGAAGAGATCGATCTTCCCTGAATTTTCCTTGCCGACAGTTATGAATGGCATGGACCTTCTCCTTTTGTGAACGTATTTGTTGGCTGCAGCAACGGAGTCGCTGGTTGACCCTACTCGACTTTGGCTTTGTCCTCCCACTGGTTCTCGATCACATACTGACCATGGTCGATGGTGAAGACTCTCTTACCATACAACTTCACATCCACTTGCGTCTCGTCGCGCAAAGGCAGCCAGAATCCGTCCACCTTCTGGTACTGCCGGATAAAGTCAGCACGTTTGACCCAGAACGATGGTCTTTTGGCGGGACGGCCGTCTATCTTCGCGACCGCAAAATCGTGGCTCTCGATCCAGATTGTTCCTTCGAACAGGTATTTGTCTTTTCGTTTGGGGACAGCCTGGAGCACAAAACAGTGGTACGGCCCCAAATCCTCTTCCCCGACAAAATAGAACTGGTAGTTGGCGGGCGTGAGCGCTGCGTCGTGATGCTGCTTCCCGGACGACGCCTCCATCTCGCTGTTCATCAGGCCGTCGAAAACCATGTGGCGAACAATCCCTGACCCCTTCTCCGAAGTTTTTTCAAACGTCTTCACATCGGGCGCGCGATACTCCATGCGGACGACGGTCTGGGCATCGACTCTCCCTTCGTGGGTTCGGATTTCGTATGTGCGGACTACCGTGTAGCGCTGCAATGACTCCTTCCGGCGTTCGTTTTCCGCAAGCACTTTCGACACGATCTCGCCTGCCTCCGGATCGCCGCCCAGCGAGGAATCCGCATTGCCTTTTGTGTTTTCGCTGGCCACGAAAGCGCTCTGATGGGCCTCGGCCCGTGGTGCAAGCCCGAGAGCAAATAGCATCACCCAGCCGATGGCAGCCCCATAGGTCATTCGCGAGATATTCATGGCTAAGAATTGCCTCCTTCCATTATGCCGCCAGCGGGAGTTCACACCGCCATCTCAATTGACCACGCTCAGCAGAAAGGCCGTCTTCTGGCGTTCGAATCCGGTGAACTGGCCAAACTGGGGCGAAGTGACGTTGTTATAGACCTGACTAAAATTGCCGTGATTCGTGAGATTGATCATGTAGAGACCCAGACGGATCTTGCGCGAGCCGCTGTTATGTACAAGCGGAATACGGAAGTCGCGGTAGACCTGGAAATCGAGGGAAAAGAAGGTCGGGAAGTGCTGGCTGTTCGGAATGCCGACATAGTTTTGCCGCTCATCTACCTTGGAGTAAGGAAACCCGGTATGGACGTCGACGACCGGGCCAAGGATCAACGCATAGGGAAGGCGAAACGTTCCCCAGGCAACTACACGGTTTGGAACATCCGAAGAGCGGGCACCGTAGAGGTTCGGACGGATGACCGGCTGCTCGAACGGGATGAAGAGGTCTCCGAGCGTGTTCAAGTCTCCCCGTGAGCGGCTCCAGATGTAGGAAACGCTCAGATCGCTCTGCTTGACGGGATGGAACCGCAGCGTTGCTTCCGCTTGGCTGTAGTTTTCTCTCCCTGTGCTGAAAAGGCCCAACACGCCCGCAGGTCGGGCGGTTCCGGGAAGGTCAGCTCCGGTGACGGGGTCAACGACGAACAGGTCAGTGGTGCTGCTGTGAAGATAGCCCAGCTTTAGAACTGCGCCGCTCCATAGCGCGCGGTCCACTTCCGCGCTGCTTACAAAACTGCGAGCGCTGGTGTCCGGCGAATGACGAATTCGCGATGCGATGGCGCCGTTTCCGTTCGCGACGTATGCGCTCTC
>Ga0210406_10006267_pt1 | contig 12367 bp, 10 predicted proteins | sample IncBWC30MmetaG_FD_155454 | JGI IMG/M metagenome (GOLD analysis project Ga0210406, IMG submission 155454) | Forest soil microbial communities from Barre Woods Harvard Forest LTER site, Petersham, Massachusetts, United States - Inc-BW-C-30-M | ecosystem: Environmental > Terrestrial > Soil >...
TCGCCTGAACTGCCTTATCAATCGCAATGAGTTATCCTGAATCGCAATGAAAGGCCGCATCTGGACAGTTCCCAATCAGATCACGCTGTTGCGCCTCGGCTTCCTGCCGATTTTCTTGATTCTAATTTCCTACGAACACTACGGCTGGGCGCTCGCGGTGCTTGTGGTGGCGGGACTCAGTGACGGCATCGATGGCCTGCTCGCGCGCAAGCTCGATCAGCGTTCCTCACTCGGCGCATACCTCGACCCCATCGCGGACAAACTGTTGCTTTCGTCCTCGTTTGTAATCCTGGCCTTCAAGAAAGAAATTACCTGGTGGCTTACCATCATCGTGCTTAGTCGCGATGTTCTTATCCTCATAGTCGCTGTGGTGATCATCTTGATTTGGGGCTACCGCCCATTTCCACCGAGCTTGTTGGGCAAGATGACGACATTTTTTCAAATTGTCTTGGTGTTCACCGTGGTTCTAGATGCGGCATACCCGAACGCTCTGCTCGGAAGCATCAAGCAAATCCTGATTTACTTAGTTGCCGCGCTCGCAACGACATCGGCTTTTCATTATTCGGTCAGCATCGCGCGCAGCCTGAGTTCGCCGGCGCACCCACCGAGCTAGGCTTGCCCCGGCAACGGATCGCGATAATGTAAAATCATGAGCGCGAAGCTCGCGATAACGGCGATTCCCGCAAGCCAGCCCAGCGCATTCGCAATTTGCCGCTCGCGCGGAGTCATCGGCTGGCGATCCGGAAATATTTTGCCGAGAACAAATCCGGAAGCGAGGCCCGCGATATGCGCCTTATTGTCGATTCCCATGCCCATGAATCCCAGCACCAAAAGAAAAACCACCGAACTGATCAATTGCGAGCGCAACTGGCGCATGTACGCGCCACCACGCTTGGTAGTGACTGCGAGCATCGCTCCAACGAGTCCGAGCAAGCCGCCGCTGGCGCCGAGCGAGTACGAGCCCATAATCGAGCTAACGAGGAAACCGAATGCGCCAGTAAAGATGTAGAGGAAAAAATAGCGCGAAGACCCGTAGAGTTCCTCGAGTGCCGGACCAAGCTGCATCAGCGCATACATGTTGAAGCCGATGTGAAGAAGTCCACCGTGAAGAAACATCGCAGTGATCAGGCGATACCATTGATGCTGAACGTAAATTCCGTAAGGCGCGCTGAGTCCGAGCCGGTAGGTTGCCGTGCCGCCCATACCCCACAAAATGCTGAGCCCGCCGCCACCACCTTCCGCGGCGCTCGCCATCCACTCCACGCCGAACATCAGGAAATTTGCAACGAGCAGCGCGGTGGTGACTGGCGCTGGGCCGCTGAAAACTCCAGAGAGGCTGCGGTTTACGGCGGCCATGGAAAATCTCAGGTTTGTGCCGCAATTGTGGCAGCGCGTGGCGTTGATTCCCACGAGTGAACCGCAATTGGGACAGAGTTGAGGGCGCGGTTGCTGGTTGCCGCCACCGAAGAAACGTTGCAGGGTAGATTTCCAGCGGTCCACGCGATACTGCCATTGATAGGGAAGCGGCAACTCTCCTCCTTGCGCCGTGCGCGTAACGCTTGCGGCGCTCGCGGAGCGTTCCTATAATACCGAAATCGCCACTCAGGGTCCGGCGAACTCAGCTATGGACAAATTTGAAGAATTTGGCAAGCGTATCGATGAAGAGTTGACACGGCTGCGCCGGTACATCGAGCAGGAAGTCGCGCCGGAAACGGAGCGGCGCAGCGCGGAATTTCTGCGCGAGGTTTCCCAGAAATTAAGTGAAGCGGCCAGCAAGCTGGAAGCACGGATGGCCTCGCGGCGGAGTTCGAACCCACCTCCTTCGAATCCGCAATCATGATCTTGGGGCAATCTACGGGCACGGCCGATGATTTGCAAATCACTCGGCAGCGCCTAGTCTTGTTCTGCGGTTTCTGTGCTCTGTGCATTGCATTCGTTTCCGGCTGCGGGTCGCGCCACACTGTGGCGGGCCGCCCCGAGCCGGCACAATCCGAAGCATCGGACAACGCGGAGCAGCCGAGCAAGGGTGAAGGTGGCAGCGAGCCTGCGGCAAACGCAGCGCGAACAACTACTCCCGTTACGGCAACGAAGCGCGACATCCCTGCGCCGAATCCGGCGGTGGCTGCGTACACGGAGCAGGGCAACGCATCCTGGTATGGCATTCCCTTTGATGGACGGCGCGCTTCGAACGGCGAGATCTACGACATGCGCAAGCTGACGGCGGCGCATCGCACGTTGCCATTTGACACGGTGGTGCGCGTAACAAATTTGAGTAACGGCAAAACCACTGTGGTGCGCATTACAGATCGCGGCCCGTTTGTGGACAATCGCATCATTGATTTGTCGATGGCTGCAGCGCGCGAGATCGATTCCATCGGTCCGGGAGTGGTTCCAGTCCGGTTAGAAATTCTGTCGGCGGGCATCGATCCGACTTCGGGATTTTTCACGGTACAAGTGGGGGCGTTTCGCGAGCGCGGCAATGCGGAGCGGTTGCGCGAACGACTGAACGCGGAGTACTCGCCGATTTTCATCCAGCCTTATGACTCGCCTGATGGCTTGTTCTATCGCGTACGGGTGGGCAAGGTTACGGGAGAGGACGCTGCACAACACTTCGGCGAGCAGCTTCGCGATCGCGAGGGATTTAAGCCCATGGTGGTGAGGCTGGATGACAGCGCGGGCTCAGGGAGGAATGAATGAGCGCTGACTGCTTGTTTTGCAAGATTGGGGCTAAGAAAATTCCGTCAAAATTGGTTTACGAAGATGACGAGGTGTTCGCGTTTGAAGATATTGGCCCGCAAGCGCCCACGCACATTTTGATTTGTCCACGCAAACACTTCGCTTCCCTCAATGACGCGACACCTGAGGATCGGAGCGTTCTCGGGAAATTACAGCTTGTTGCGGCACAACTTGCACGCAAACTGAATCTGCTCGAAGGCTACCGAACGGTTGTAAACAACGGAGAGGGTGCAGGCCAGTCCGTGTTTCATTTGCATTTACATTTGCTGGGCGGCCGCGGCTTTCGCTGGCCTCCGGGTTGACGTTATCTTCCACGAACGCTGATATGGGTAACGAGTCGCGTTTAAGAGCTGCATCAGGGCGTTTTGAGATAAATGTTGCTGATGTTGTGCTCGCGCAGAGTGGCGTTGAACGCCGCCAGGTCACTTCCGATCAACTGCTGAAAGTCCTTGGCGGCTTTGTCGCCTCGTTGTTTCAACTCTTCCTGTACGGCGGTCTGCTGCGTGGTGGGCGGAAAATCCGCGCTGGCGTCTAGCTGGTAGAAGAGATAGTTGACCTTCTGCAGAAGCATCGGAGACCAGCGGCAGTCGTCCTGCCCGCGGCCGGTGAGCTTGAGCTGCAGCAGGGTTCCCTCGATGCCGGCGAGCTTTTCGCCGAGATCGTCAGCAGCTTTGCGAATTGGTTTCGAGGCGTCGTCTGTGCCTAGCTCCTTCCCCAATGCAACGAGCTGGGCGCGAAGCGATTCGATTTGGTTCACCGTGGCAGCGGTGGCGTTCATCTCGTCGTATAGCGATGCCTGCACTCGGGTTTGCGCCTGAACGTCGCTCTCCGAGCCAGCGGTATGAGGGTCCTTCAGCACGGTCAGCTTCTGCATGAATTTCTCTTCTCCCACGCTGAGGGTGACCGTGTAGGTCCCCGGCAGGGCCAGCAGCGCCAAGCGCCCCACGGCGGGAGGCTTGCGCCAGCCTTCAGGTCCAAACGGAACGTCTGGCGCGTAAAGGGGCGTGGTTCTTAAGCGAATCTCGGTGCTACGTTCCGAACGGAGATCCCACCAAACGCGATTGATGCCCGCCTTGGTTTCGCAAGGCGCCGGTTCGGTGTCCGGAGAATCCTGGTCCTCGCTGGGCTTTTTCTCGGCTGCGCCTGGTTTAGGAGCGCGGCACTCGATCTCGCGCACCTTCTTGCCGCCCGCGTCCGTGATGGTTAATTTGGCCACGTCCTTCTCTCCCAGGTTCGTCTTGAGATAGAAATTAATGGCCGCGCCGTAAGGCGGATTTTTTCCGGTCGTTGGGTCGTATTCCACGGCAGCGGGCTGGGCCACTTCCTTGAAGCGATACGCATCGCGCGGCGCAAACAGATGTGCCTTGGCCGCGCCGACCTGCGGCGTAAATTCCTCGAGGGGGGTAATGTCGTCCAGGATCCAGAAGCCACGCCCGTACGTGGCCACCGCTAGATCGTGAAACCTCTCCTGCACGGTAAGCCAGTACACTGGCGCGTGCGGCAGGCCGGACTGCAGCGGCTGCCAATTCTTGCCGTCATCAAAGGAGACGTACAGCCCACCTTCGGTCCCCAGGTACAGGAGTCCCTTGCGCACGGGATCTTCGCGCACGCAGTGTGCATAGCTCAGCATGTTATGCGGAATCCCGGCGGTGATCAGCGTCCAGGTTTTTCCGTAGTCCGCGGTCTTGTAAACGAACGGGTCACGAAAGTTCACTTGATGACCGTCAACGGTCAGGTAGGCGGTGCCCGCGTCGAAGCGAGAGGGCTCAATGTTGTCCACCGTGCCCCACTCGGGGAAGCCCGGAAGATTTTTCGTGACGTTGTTCCAGTTTTTTCCGCCGTCGCGCGTCACTTGCACCTGCCCATCGTTGGTGCCCGCCCAGATTAAGCCCGCCTCCTTGGGCGACTCCGTAAGCGCGAAAATCACGCCGGCATATTCCACGCCGATGTTGTCGGGAGTGAGCCCTCCGGAAATCTGCTGGCGGCTCTTGTCGTTGCGTGTGAGATCTGGACTGATGATCTGCCAGCTATTGCCACCATCGGTGGTGACGTGCACAAACTGGCTGCCCACGTAGACCTTGTTGTGGTCGTAGGGAGAGATCGCGATCGGAAATTCCCAATTGAAGCGGTATTTCACGTCGGAGGCAGGTGCGCCAGCCACGTAATCTGGCCACACTTCGACTTCGCGGTCTTGGTGCGTGCGCTCGTCGAAGCGCGTCACTGTGCCGCCGATGCTGCCCGACCCGGTGCCAGTGGACCAGATGATGTTGTTGTCCACCGGATCGGGCACGGCGAAGCCGCTCTCGCCACCGGCCACCGGGTGCCACGCGCCGCGCGGGATGCTGTTACCGAAGAAGCCGCCGAACTGCAGGCTGTTGCTCGGGCCGCGCCACGACGGGCCGTCCTGCCGGTTGCCGTAAACGAAGTAGGGAATCTGGTCATCCACCGTGACGTGATAGATTTGCGCGATGGGCAGGTTGACGTGGTTCCAAGAGGCACCGCGATCCACAGAAATATTCACGCCGCCATCGTTGACCACGGCCATGCGATCGCCGTTGGTGGGATCAATCCACATCTCGTGATTGTCGCCGCCAGGATCGGAGGCCATCTTGGTCAGCGTGTGTCCGCCATCGAGGGTTCGCGAGAATGAAGCGGAGAAGAAGAAGACTTCGTTCTCGTTGTCGGGCGCAATTTCGGTTCGCGTGTAGTAGTGCGTGCGCCCACGGAGCTGCCGGTCGGAGTTGACCATTTCCCAGTTTTCGCCTCCGTCATCGGAACGCCACAACTCGCCTAGCTGCCCGGGACTGTTCGGCTGCGGGACGCCGTCGCCCGTTTCAATCTCCGCGTACACGCGGTTGGAATCTTTCTTTGCCACGCGCACGGCAATCCTGCCTACCGGAGAATGCGGCAGGCCGTGCCCCTCGAGGCGCTTCCATGTGACACCACCGTCTGTCGACTTGAACAAGCCGCTGCCCGGTCCGCCGCTGGTGCGGCCCCAGGTGTGAATCTCGATCTCCCACATCCCTGCAAAAAGGACGCGCGGATTGTTGGGATCCATGCCCATGTCGGAGCAGCCCGTGTTTTCATCAACGAAGAGGACCTTCTCCCAGGTTTTCCCACCGTCGGCGGTGCGGAAGACACCGCGCTCCTGCTGAGGTCCATAAGCGTGACCTAGCGCGCACGCCAGGACGACGTCTGGATTGCGCGGATCGATTTCCACGCGGCCGATGCGCCCTGTTTTCTCCAATCCCATCGGCGACCAGGTCTTGCCTGCATCCATGGATTTGTAAATCCCTTGTCCGACCGAGATGTGACTGCGGATGAACGATTCGCCGGTTCCCGCCCAGACAATGTTCGGATCGCTCGCTGCCACTGCCAGCGAGCCGATCGATGCGACCGGCTCAGAATCGAATATGGCGCCCCAGTGAATCCCTCCGTCAGTGCTTTTGAAAATGCCGCCGGATGCCGCGCCCACGTACCAGATGTTCGGTTTTCCCGGCACGCCGGCGACAGACGTGGCGCGATTGCCTTCCGGCCCGATGTACCGATACTTAAGCTGCCCGTAAACATCCGGGCTGATCGGCGGCTGCTGGGCCTGCAACAAACACGGAGCAGCAATCAATAGCGCCACTGCAGTCATTGCGACATATTTCACAACGAACCTCGCACGCTTCGACATAGTGAGCCCCTCGGAGCAAATTGAAAGTGAGCAGCGGATGATACAGACGAGGGCGTAGCAGGTCAATGATATCCAGACAGCGGTCCGACAATCTCAGATCGGGGACCTAGTTTGGTGCGGAACTGAACCAATGCTTTGCACAGCGGCGAGACCCCTGTCGCACGCTCGGCCCAGGATTCGGCGGTGCGCGTGCGGTTCAATTTCCCGGATTTGTCGTAGGCTGCGGTGATTCGATGGTGACGTTCTTGATGGCGTGAGCGACCGCGTCCTGAACGACGACGTCATTCCGGCCGTGGTCGGTGATAGCGTCGTAGAGCAGTTGCGTGGGTCCCGGATTTAATTCTTTGTTGTACTCATCGGTGACCTCGCCGGCCATTTGTTGGAGCATCTTGCTGGACTCGGCGCCCAGATCGGTGCCGGTGATCTCGACTCGTTTGCCCAGATATTTCGCGGCGATTCGCTCGGCGAGTCTGTCCGCCGTCTGGTAGTAATATTCCGAAATCTGGCGATGACCTTCCTCATGTTCGACCACATGTGGGGTCACGCCGATCGGGACCCAGATGTTGATGTTGAGCTGCAGGGTCACCTTGACGTTCGTGATGGTGAGGGTCGCGTGTGTGGCATCCGTTTCGTGAGACTCCCCGCGAACACTGGCGTTGGACACGAAGTCGGAATCGCATACGGCAATTTCGCCGGGAGCCAGGGGTGGCATATCAGGCGGCGGTGTCGTGGGGTCAAACGTGCGGTTGGCGAAAGCGACCGGCTGCTTGTCGATTGCCGGCGCGAGAATTTTCGTAAGCTGCCGTCGCGATGAGAAGTCCCGCCATGTGAGCCAGGCGACGACGAGCACTCCCAGAACCACGCAAAACACAAGTAATCGGCGCGAGCGCAATACCGCCTCCGCATTTCATTTTCCGAATAAGACAGGGTCTGAACCATGAGTTTGCGGGTGATGAATGACGCGAAAGGCACTCTCAGCGAGGCATTGAACGGGTTAGCCAGACTTCTCTGGTAACCCAACGAAGAGGGCGTCCGTGCTTGCTGAAGGGGTGTACCATCGGCGACGGAGTTTTGGACGCTTCCATGATGCAGGCAATTCCGTCTCGGAGAGAGCAGCTTCTCGGCGGCCACAGATTCTTTTTGCTGTTCGTCTTTCTCTTGGCGACACTAATTCTATTTCCCTACGCCGAAGCCAGGCACTACGGTTCTTACGCATTTCGCGTTATCGGAAGCCTCACCATTGTAGTCAGCGTGTATGCAGCCAACGTTCACCGCAGCCTGCTCATCTTTGCCGTCGTGCTTGCGATTCCCGCCTTATTGGAACGCATCGTGCTTCCCGAACTCAATTCGCACTTATTTTTCATATTCAATATTGTGCTGACCCTGGTTTTTGACGTAGTGATTGTAGTGATTATTTTCCGCCACGTGCTGGCTGCGGAACAGCCAACATCCGAAACTATCTTTGGAGCGCTCTGTCTTTATCTGTTAGTCGGCTTCACTTTTGCCAATGTCTACGGATTGCTGAGCGCGTTCCAGCCAAATGCCTTTTATCTGGATCCGCACACTAATCTTCATGCCGTTCCCGACCGCTTCGATTTCATTTACTACAGTTTCGCCACCATGACTTCGCTCGGCGGTGCAGGGATTACCCCTGTCTCGGCTCAAGCACGCTCCTTTTCTATTCTCGAAGCTATCCTTGGCGTCCTGTACCTTGCCGTCTTGATTGCAGGATTGATAGGAACGTACCGCGCCAAGGCCGGCGCGTGAGGATGGGTCTGGCGGCTTCGGGCAAGAGAGATTTAGGCGTGACTTGGATAGCCCAGGCCGTCGAGGACGCCGCGCATATAGGCGAAGCTGGCGATCACGCCGGGCATGGGATCGTCGGGGTAAATCTCGTACTCGAGATCGACGAAGCCCTGGTACTTCATGGCAATCAGGGCTTGAAACATCCTGCGCATCGGCATGATGCCTTCGCCTACAGCGACCTGGCTCTCCTTGTTCTGAAAGCTTGTCAAGTCTTTCACGTGGACGTTGAAGAGTCTCGGACCTGCTTCGCGGATGGCCTGAACCACGTCCGTGCCGGCGCGAGCTGTGTGCCCGACATCAATGCAGCATCCGATGCGCGGATCCATGTTTTTTACCGCTTTCAATACGTCTAGCGGGGAATGCCAGATTTTGTCTTCCGGCCCGTGGTTGTGTATCGCGAAACGGATATCGTATTCCTTTACAAACTTCTCAATTCGCGGAAGAGTTTCTGGCGCAGGATCGCCGGCGACGATGACGGCAATACCTGCGCGCTTGCAGTATTCGAACTTGCCGCGGATGTCGGTGTCTTCGTCCTTTGGGAAATAGATGGTTCCGGCGGCGTGTAGCTTTATGCCTGCCGCGGCATAGTCCGCGAGCGCGGCAGCTTCCTGCTGCGGATCGCTCGGGAGATGATCTTTTACGTCCTTGGCGTTCAGCGCGAGCACATTGAGCTGCTTCAGGAAGCCGATCATTTGCGCACGGCTGAAATTTCGGAACGTGTAGCTGGCTACGCCGAAGCGGATCGGTGATGCGTCGCCAGCGGATCCTTGCCGGGCCAGCGCGAAGACCTCACTCGGAACGGCAAGGGCTGCCGCGACGAGTGCGCCGGAGCGTGCGAAATCGCGGCGGGAGAAAGTGTTTTTTATTGGCGGTTCATCAAGTGACGGACGCCTTTGCGCCTCAGACATGCGGGGCCCAACCCTTCTCGTACTCGCGTCCCCATCCCTTCATAGCTTCCGGGTCGCTCAGAATGCGGCCGTCCTTGGTGTCGAGATGCAACTCGCGGTTGACTTCCCAGGCGATGTTGGAAAGCTGCAGCATTGTTACGGCGACATTGCCGACGGAAATGGGCGCATTGAGCTTATCGCCTTTACGGATGCCTGCAATGAAGTTCGCGAAGTGGGCATCGGTCATAGAATCGCGGCCCTGGAGATCAGAGGAAGAGGTTGTGCTGCCAGCTTTGAATTCGTTCGTTTTGTTTCCTTTGAGATCGTAAATCTCGTAGCCATCACGATCGACCAGCACCGTGCCGGTCGTGCCCATGATTAGCGAACCACGATCGCGACCGTAATACTTCATGCCCTGGCAGCTCTTGCCCTCCCACGATAAGGTCTTGTCTGCGTACTCGAAACTGGTTACCAGCGTGTCGTAGAATTGCCAGTCGTCTTTGAACTGGTAGCGGCCGCCGGATGCAGTGACGCGTTCCGGGTAATCGACGCCTAGCGCCCAGCGGCAGACATCAACTTCGTGCGTGCCGTTGTTGAGGGTTTCGCCGGTGCCATAAATTTTGAACCAGTGCCAGTTGTAAGGGTGCAGATTGTCCTTATACGGCTGGCGTGGCGCAGGACCCTGCCACAGGTCCCAGTCAAGGTGCGCCGGCACGGGCACTTCTTTGCCGGTGCCGATGGATTTTCTTACATTGCAATACCAGGCCTTTGCGAAGTAGGGCCTGCCTATGACGCCTTCGCGAATCTTTTCGACGACTTCTATGGTGTGCGGCGAAGAGCGCTGCTGCGTGCCCATTTGCACGAGCTTTCCATATTTCTGCTGCGCCTGCACGAGCATCTGTCCCTCGGCAGGATTGTGGCTGCACGGCTTTTCGACATAGACGTGCTTGCCCGCCTGCAGACCGGCGATGGCCATCGGCGTATGCCAATGGTCGGGAGTTGCAATGGTGATGGCGTCCACATCCTTCTGCTCGAGAATGCGGCGGAAGTCGTTGTCCGTCGCAGGGGCTTCGCCCATTTCTTGCTGCACGGTGGCGGCGAATTTCTTGAGGATATTGGCGTCTACATCGCAGACATGCGAGATGCGAGCAGTGCTTCGATTGGCCTTGAGGCCCGCGAGATGGGCGTAGCCTCGGCCATTCAGGCCGATGACCGCAAAGTTCAAGCGATCATTGGAACCGAGGATTCGGTCATAACTTTTTGCGGTAGTTCCCACGGCCAGGCCGGCTGCGCTTACTGCGAGTGCGTCTAGAAACTCACGTCGTGTAATCATGATTTCCCTCATTGACCGGCGATTTGCCGGCTGTCGCTGGCCGACATACTAGCTGCTAATCGGGGGGAGTTCCAGCGTTCGGGCGTGTGCCCTAGGGGACTCGGCATGCTGCGCCGCTACACGATGAAGGGCGGTCACGTTAAACTATGGCTGGTGTGAGGAGGATTCATGCGGCGTTCCGTCGGCATCGTTGTTGCTCGCTGTGTTTTGTTGCTTGTTTGCGCGGCTTCTCCGCTCGTTTGCGGGGCACAACAACAGCCAGAGACCCGCGCTGCGACGGCAACGCCTGCTACGTCCAAACCCCTAACCGTAGATCGGATTTATAGCGAGCCGAGCTTGAGCGGACGGTTGACGCGCGGAATTGCGTGGACACCAGACTCGAAGCAGATCAGCTTTTTTGAGAGCAACGGCACGGGGAAGGCGGGAAAGACGGAGCTTTGGGCTGTGGATGTTGCAACCGGGCAGCGGCGCGTACTGCTTTCCGCGGAAAAGCTGGAATCGGTTTTGCCCGCGGACGCCGAGCAAAGGACCCAGGCGACAGGGCTCGGACGACATCCGCCCGCAGAATATCAGTGGGCGCCAGGAGGAGGCGCGCTTCTTTTTCAGGGGCCGACGTCGCTGGCTTGGTTCGATCTGAAAACGCAAGTTTCGCGAACGCTGGTTTCCGGCAAGGAGAGTATCGCTGATCCGAAAATCTCGCCCGATGGCAGGTATGTGAGTTTCGTGCGGAGTCACAATTTGTGGCTGGTCAGCGTGGCGGACGGGAAAGAACGCGCGTTCACGGAAGGCGGGACGGAGGAAGTGCGGAAGGGCGAGCTTGATTGGGTTTATCCGGAAGAGCTGGAGATCACAACGGCGTATTGGTGGGCGCCGGATTCTTCGGCGATTGCGTATTTGGAGATGAACGAGAGCAAGGTGGCGAAATACCCTTTGGTAGATTTCACTTCGCCAGCGGGCGAAGCGGAGGAGGAACGGTATCCTCCCGCGGGCGGGGGCAATCCGATTGTGCGCGTGTTTGTCGCGCCGGTAAGCGGCGGCGAGGCGCACGCGATGGATACCGGCGAGAACACGGATATTTACATCGCGCGGGTGAATTGGCTGACGGACTCGAAGCACGTTGCGATTCAACGGCTGAACCGGCAGCAAACAGTTTTGGACTTACTGATTGCGGACGCAACGACGGGGCAGACGCGCAACGCTTTGACCGAGCAAGATCAATATTGGATCAACGTCAACAATGACTTGCGATTTCTAAAGGATGGGAAGAGGTTTCTGTGGTCCAGCGAGCGATCGGGTTATCGCCATCTTTATGTCTATGACCTCGAAGGCAAACAGCTTGCGCAGATCACCAAGGGCGAATGGGAAGTGTCCGCGGTGGACGCCGTGGATGAAGCGAAGGGAGTGGTGTACTTCACGGGTACGGCGAAATCGCCGCTGGAGCGGCACCTTTATCGCGTTTCGCTCGATGGGTCGGCCATCAGCCGCATCACGATTCACAACGGGACGCACGGCGTGAACATGGCGCCGGATGCTTCGGCGTTTGTGGACACGTACTCGGACGTGATGACGCCGCCACGACAGGACGTGGCGCGAGCGGACGGTTCCCTGCTGCGGGTGATCAACGAAAACAAGGATCCGGAGCTTGCGGAATATCATCTTTCGACGCCGCAATTTCTTTCCGTGAAGGCGCACGACGGCATGCCGCTGAACGCCGCGGTGATAAAACCGCTTGATTTCGATAGCTCGAAGAAATATCCCGTACTGGTCTTTACTTATGGAGGGCCGCACGCGCAGGTAGTTTTGAATGCGTGGGGAGGCAGCACAGGCCTGTGGCACCAGTTGATGGCGCAAAAGGGCTACATTATTTTTGCACTCGACAACCGGGGATCGGGCGGGCGTGGGCATGTTTTCGAGGAACCGATTCAT
>Ga0210406_10006269_pt1 | contig 12365 bp, 7 predicted proteins | sample IncBWC30MmetaG_FD_155454 | JGI IMG/M metagenome (GOLD analysis project Ga0210406, IMG submission 155454) | Forest soil microbial communities from Barre Woods Harvard Forest LTER site, Petersham, Massachusetts, United States - Inc-BW-C-30-M | ecosystem: Environmental > Terrestrial > Soil >...
CCGGACGAAGGCGCTTCGCGCTGTGTACCAGCGGCGGCTTTGGCGTAAATTTTCTGATAACTCTCCACGATCGTAGGCAACGCGAAATGCCGTTGCACCCGGTCCCTGGCTGCGATTCCGAGGCGCCGCCGCACGGCAGGCCCCGCGTCAATCAGCGCCCGCCATGCCTCGGCCAGTGCGCGCGGGTCCCCGGGTGCAACGACGGTGCCCGTGTTTTCCACAATTAATGCCGAGTCTCCTACATCGGTAACGACGCAAGGCGTTCCGCAGGCCATAGCCTCGCCGACCACAATCGGAAACGCTTCGCTGCGCGACGCAGTGGTCGCGATATCCATTCCAGAGAAGAGACGGGAAATGTCCTGTCGCAATCCCAACAGATGACAACGCTCTCGAATTCCTGCAGAATCGATCCATCCCGCCAACTGCCTATTCCCCCAGGTAATTCCCATTCCGAAGAGTAAGAAGTGCACCCCCGGCATCAGTTTGTGCAAATGCCCGGCGGCTTGAATAAAATTGCGGTGATCCTTGTGCGGGTGAAAGCGAGCCGCGATCCCGATCACGATCGCTTCCGCAGGGATTCCGAGCTCCTCGCGCAACGATTCGCGCGCCATGGGGTCTGGCTTCACTTGTTCCAGATCGAAACCGTTGGGAATCACTTCCAATTTTTCGGCGGCGTAACTGAGCTTCTTGTGGGTGCGCAGCGACGCTTCCGAACAAAACACGATGCGGGCGGCGAATTTTCGCGACAAAAGTGCGCACGCGCGATTGACCAGCATGGTGCGGCGCTTATCCACACGAGGGTCATACGCATTGTGGTGAATGGCCCAGACCACCGGCACGTTCCCCGCCAGGCGTGCCGCAAGAGCGCCAATCAGGTTTGCGTGATACATCCATGTATGAATAACGTCGGGCTTCGATTCGCGAATCCACTGCGCCAGGCGCCACACCAGCAGCGGATTGGGAATGGCCTTTTTCATGCCGAGGGTCCGCACGCGCACCCCGATGGAATCCATTCGCTCCGCCAGATCCAGGATTCCCGTCAGCGAAACGATTTCATTTTCAAACCGCGTCCGGTCCATTCCGGCCGCGATCCGGCATAACATGTTTTCAGCCCCTGCCGGACCCAGCGTCGTAATGATGTGCATCACCTTGATCATGTTCGTTTCCATGCTTCTCTCAGAAAACTCAGCGCTGGTGGCTTCTCAAGCTTTCTTTGGCTGGAGTCGCAGCTCCTCGGAACATGCTCCGTCCATGCCGGAGCTGTGACTCAGCCAACAGGTCTTCGTACACTTCCTCATAGGCCCGGACCATATTCGACAGGTCGAAGTTTTTTCTGGCACGGCTTGCGGCGGCTGCTCCCATCGACTCCCGCGCCGCCTGATGCATGAGGAGAGAATTCATCGACTTGGCGAGCCCGTGAAGATCTCCTGGCGCTACCAGGAATCCTTCTTTCCCCGCTTTAAACAGATTCGGTACACCGCCGACTGCGGTGCTGACGATTGGCAGCCCGGAGGCCATAGCTTCCAGGACCGAGAGCGGGTTACCTTCGTAGTCTGAACTCAGCACAAACACATCCGTCGCGCTTAGGACGTCAGGAATATCGCTTCGCAATCCGAGAAAATGAGCTTTTCCTGCCAGCTTGAGATTCCTCGCCTGCTCCTCCAGATCCGCTCGCAACTCTCCCTCTCCCACCAGCACCAGATGCGCACGCGGATCGGACCCCGGGCCCGCAGCGAACGCTTTCAGCAGTAACGCATGGTTTTTCTGCGGAGCGAATCGCGCCACACAGACAAAAAGAATATCGATGTCTTTGAATCCCTCTTTTGCCCGCCACTGCTTCCGCGGAGTCCGGGGATTCGCATAAATGTCCGTTGGAATGCAATTCGAAATCACACCGCACCCTCGGATTCCATATAGGCTCTCCACGCTGGCCGCCACTTCTTCCGCTACGGCGACCGGCTTGACTCCGTGGGTGAGCGCGTAACGCTGAATCGGGCGTGCGCGCGGTTCAATCTCGCGTTGCGCAAGATTGTGGACCGTGTGCACCATGGTTGCACATTTCATCAGCAACATGGAAGGCAACGCATAGCGAAGCGCGTGCAGGTGTGTGTGGATTACATCCGGGTCGTACTCCTTGAGAACGCCGTGCAGCCGGCTATAGACGCGGTAATCGAATCCCGGATGCTTGCCAAGATAACGTGCCTCGATTCCCGCATCTTCCAGCATGTGGTCGAGGTCGCACCCCACGCGTCGCGAGAACGAAATCACCAGCGTTTCATACCGCCGGCGGTCCAATCCCCTGGCAAGATGAACCGCAACCCGCTCGGCGCCGCCGGGGCTCAGCAGCGGAACGATCTGGACTACTTTGATTTTGTTCATGATTTCAGTTCGCCAGTCTGAAACAGCACAATGTTCAGGACAAAAGCGACCATCCCTGTTTCCGTGTGGAAATTCCAAGTCCCATAATGCGGGCGGAATTGGGTGCCGCAGTTTGGCGCGGACGAGCGAATGCTTTCACGTCGCGCCGCATCTGAAGAATGCTTCCGCATTGCGCCATCAAAAGTCCGAAGAAAAACCAGGTGGGTTTGCGCATTTCCCAGGTCAAGCTGGAGACGCCGACCACCCAAACCGCGAGAGACACAATCCAGAGCCGCTGCGGAAAAGGTGGCATGCCCCTCAGCGATACCGCCATGGCGCCCAGCATGCCGCAAAACACCGCGAAGCCAAGCACACCTTGCTCGACAAGCACCGATAAAAACGTGTTATGAGCGGGTGGCGCTGGATCTGCTTCCCCCATGCGAATCGGTTCGGCTAGTTCGCGGCTGACAATGACGCGAAACGCGTTCGCTCCAATGCCCACGAAAGGATGCGCGCGAAAAATCTCCCAGCCCGCTTTCCAGATGATCGTGCGGCCGGTAAACGTCCCTTGCTCAAATTCCGTGGGTACAGTTGCCAGTCGTTCCCAGGAAGTTTCGGGAACGAAGAACAGAACGCCCCCGATGAGGAGTATGACAGTGAGCACCAGCGCAACTCTTTGCCGGCCACCCAGGCGCGCTTGCGTTAAGGGAACGATTGCGAGCGCCACGACAGTAGCCAGCGTGGCTCCTCTTGATGCCGTGAGCAGAATGGTCGTTCCCGCCAAAATCAAATGCACTCTGTAAACCCAGACCATCCGCCCCTGATTCTGAATCAACAGGTAATAAGACATCGGGATGCTCAATGCCATGATCAGGCCCAAGTCATTGGCATCTAATTTGGCACCGGCATACCGCTGATAGACCGACTCCTGGTGAGACAGAAAAAGGTAGAACGTGTCTACCCCGGAGATGAAAGTTCCGAAAACGTACGCACGCATCAGATGCATCTGCTCTTGCACTCCGGGAGCCAGTTCCCATATTAGCCACACCATTGTAAAAAGCTGAAGGTAGGAGAATGCTTCGATCAATGTTCCTTCAGGAAAAAGACTCCACATGTAACTCAGCACCGCCAGCAAAACAAACAGTGCCATCACGATGTGCCCAACCGCTGGCCGCCGGACCTTTCCCCGCTCAAGGACTGCCAGCGCTCCCAGCCCCACTGTGACCATCCCGATCAGCCGCACGCTGGTGCCGATCCCGGGGATAGTGATGGCGTCTTCCCATGGCATCGCGAACACCAGTAGCCACAGAGAGCCGAATGCAATTTTGCCAACTATTGAAAGTCCCCCGGCCCCTGCAAACAGGCGGGCAAATCGGTCGCCGATGGAACGTCGCTGCTTTGAAGGCATGCGAGCACTTCGCCCTACTGGTCGTCCAAGCTTCCCCCCGAGCCGTGGAAGTGCTTCTGGAACGATTACACCTTGATCTCCCGGAAATGCGCCGAACTGTCCCTGCTCTATCAAGATTCACTGTCTTCGAATTTCGAACCGTCTTGCATCGATTGCTTCATGCTGGTTCAAAAGATTCCGTCTGCACGTTGGCCTTCGTTCGCATGGCGGCGGCGAGAATCACGGCACTCGCCACACACTGCACAATCGCCGAAATTAGCATTGCAAGGATCGCGCCGAGCAAACCCTTGCTGGCCACAAGCCAGTAGCACGCGGCCACCAAGGTGACGTTGGCCAAAATGTTCAGATACACTTGCGAGTGATAAAAACCCGCCGCGGTCATCCCGAATCCCAAAAATTGCGCCATAAAAAGAACGGCTCCCGCCGCCATGATCCACGGGAGAAGGTCCGCCTGCTCGACATATTCGGGCCGGAAGAGGAGTGTGAGAATCTCGCGTCCCGCCAACTTCGAAATGAGAATGCCGCAAACGCCGATGGCTGCACCACAAGCGAGGAGTACAACGAGCAGCGAGCTGAAGGCCGTGATATTTCTGCTTGCGTATGCCCTTGACAAGCGGGTGAACGCAGACTGCCCGAGCGAAACGACGGCCATGTTGCCAACGGAGATCGTCAATCCAAGCGCAGAAAAGATTCCCAGGTCGCGTTCACCAATCCCATGCTTGATAAAAAAGCTGGGTATGCTGGAATTCAACGTGGTCAAGAGCACGACGATTCCCAGCGGAAGGCTCCGCCACAGCAGCCCGCGCTGTTCGCTGGCATCAAATCGCGGCGCCAACTCTACGTTTAACAAATACCATTTGGCTCGCGAACGCAGAATGTGCGTCCGCTCGCGGCTGTCATACGCAAAGAGCACAATGGCACGCGCCACAGCGACGCCTGCGATTCCCCAGACCACACTCCTGGTGACATAAGTAGCCGCCGCAAGGGCGAGAACGGACAGTACCGCCCGGACGATCAACGACTTGGAAATCTCGACCATCCGGTCGTGCAGTTGCAGCCTGGCATAGTACACGTCACTGATGGTTTCGATTCCGTACGCGACTCCTACCATCAAGACCACTTCCGTCAGCTCCCAGTCATATTGCAGGAGCCGCGTGATCCCGAAAATAACCGCGAACGCTACGAGAGTCGTGAGCAGACGAAGGCTCAGGTAATGGCCAAACTGCGCGCGGTCGCGCGCGCTCGAATTCATCACCGACCGCAACTGCATATTCGCCAACATCATCACGGGATAAACCAGAGCGAGCCCTAGTGCATACTGCCCGACGAGTTCCGGCCGCACCATTTTCGTCAGAAGTATCAGAATCGCGAATTGGCCGGCGGCATAGATGGCATTCCCCACGAATGTCCAGCTGAAATCCGCGCACAGCGAGGAGCGCTGGCCTTGCTCCAGGACGAACACGTTGGGGGCCTCAGTGCTCACGGGTCAGCCTCGTTATTCTTTTTGTGCTTGCCACCAAATTCATCTTCACCCTCTGTGCAAATTTGCCTGTCTTGGCAAGCGCTACTTTCGTGCCGCCACTGTTTCGCGCGCCCTCACCTTTTCAGGAAGATCCTCTGCCAGAGCCGATGTAAAAATCACGGCCCCATCCCGATTGAGGTGCATTCCATCCGGCTGGTAGAACTTCGCTGAAAGTGCCATAGGATCGATGGGAACCGAAACATCCACGCCCGCGGCCTGAGAAGCGGCGGCCATCTGGCTGACTGCGTTTTCGGAATCCAAAGTCGGCGGTACAAGCAGAATCAAACTGGCTCCGTTGGCTTCGCACAATTCCCGCAGCCTCTGGAGGCGCGGAATTGATATCTCCGCGAATTCCTTTCCCTCTGGAACAGCAGGCTTCTGATTCACCAGCGAAAAAAGATTTTCCAGATGCGGGACCATGTGATTCAGAACCTGCATTCGAATCGCGCTTCGCGTATCCCAGAAAGTACTCGAGTGCGCCAGCAGCAGATTGCTGGTCGCCGTGCGATCAAGTTTCAAGTCGGAGGTCACCGCAAACGTATCCCGCGCGTTGAAAAACATCATCGGCACATAATCCTGGCGCACGCCGTTCGCTAGAAAATAATTCACGCCGATGCCGAGGACCACCGCCTGCGGCCTGGCTCCGCGCAGAAACAGCCCGTGCAACCCATACAGCCAGTCGTAGTAGCCCGTCGCCTCCAGAAAAATGGGGTAGAGCCGCATCCGGGAGGAGGTCATTTCCTGCAGGCGGTCCACTTGCACTCCGTGCAGAAGCAGCGAATTGCCGACCATCAGCACGCTCGGCGGTTCACCAGCCCCAGCGGGGCGCATCTTCAGCGCTTCGTCGTACTGGCGTGAAATCCGCGCATAAGTCGCCGACTGATGGTTTAGCAAATAATCCGAACCAATTTCGAATACGAGCATGAGGAGCACGCAGATCGCCGCGAGTGCCTTCGCATACGCAATAGCCTGGGACTTAGAATCGGAAATAGACGAAGGCATTCAGATTGCTCCCTGAAAAAAGCGCCAATACAACGAACGCGGTAGTGGCTAGCGCCGTTCGAAGTGCGTATGAAGTATTTGCGAATGGGTATTCCTGATTTCCGGCTTCCATCAATAGGTCCACGATGAACAAGGGTATGGAGAAGAGACTCAGCATCAGGAACGCCGTTGTGTATTCGCTCCGCCACGCAAGATCAGAAATTCCGCCTAAAAACTGCGTCGCTGCCACGAGCGACGGCGCGCGGAAAAATGCCAAGCTCAGGCAAAACACGTTGAAGGTCAAAATGCGTTGCCCCCAGGTGGACAGGAATTGGCCAAATCCGCGCGATTGGATCGAATCGGAAGACCCTTTTGCGACCGGAAAAATTAACCGCTCAAGGGATAGAACGACACCATGAATCGCGCCAAAAATGACGAAGGTCCAGTTTGCGCCGTGCCAGAGCCCCGCCAGGACCATCGTCGTCATCAGGTTCATGGAAGTTTTCCACTTGTCGCCGGTGCTTCCGCCCAACGGGATGTAGAGATAATCGCGCAGCCATGTGCTCAAGCTGATGTGCCAGCGCCGCCAGAACTCCTGCAGCCGCTGCGAAAGATAAGGCTGCCGGAAGTTGACCATGAAATGGAAGCCCATCAATTGGGCGCTGCCCCGTGCGATGTCGCTGTAGCCGCTGAAATCTCCATACACCTGCCATGCGAACGCGTACGTCCCCAGCAGAACAACCCACAACGTCGGTTTCCCCAATTGCCCGCCAAACGCCGCGTTCGCCAGCACCGCGCAATTGTCGGCAACAACACACTTGCGGATGAGGCCCGAGAAAATCAGCATGATGCCGTCAAAAATGCGGTCCGCGACAAACGAACGCTCTCGCTGCACTTGCGGCAGCAAGTGCCCCGGCCTTTGGATCGGCCCGGCGATCAAGTGGGGAAATAAACTGACGAAGAGTCCGTACTCAACAAACGACTTCGCCGGCTGAAGCCGTCCCTTATAAACATCCACAATGTAGGCCACTTCCTGGAACGTGTAGAAGGAAATCCCAGGCGGAAGCAGGATGCGGATCAGCGGCATCGGAATATTGTGGAAGCCCAGCGTTTCCAGCGTCGTTGAGAACGAATCCACGAAGAAATTGAAATACTTGAACGTGCCCAGAATCGCAAAATTCAACACCAGGGAAAAAATAAACCACTTTCGGCGGTTCGTATCGCCGCGTTCGGGATCGATCCTCTGCGCGATCAGGAAATCCGCGGTCGTACTGCAGATCATCAGTGCAAGAAATCGCCAGTCCCACCAGCCGTAGAAAAAATAGCTCGCCAGCAGCAGGAAAATATTCTGCTCGCGGTGATTCAGGCGCCAATAAATCAGCGCAACAGGGATCAGGAAAACAAAGTAAGCTGGAGAGTCAAAGAGCATGCTGAAAAATGCGTCTTCCTATTCGCAGGATTCTTTGGTGGGCAACTTCAACGAGGTTTTTCTGCCGCGCACTGGCCGCCAATTTTCGAGACAGATTCGCAATTCCCTTTGTTAAACTACCCTTTCGCAGTCGCGTGATAATCGGCGTACCCGCCATAGCCGTACCCGTTAGTCGTTTTGGGATCCCAACTGTTCAGAATGGTGCCGAGCACCCGCGTGCCGTCTTCCGCGAATCGCTGGCACGCGGAGAGCGCACTCTCCGTCGTTGTTTGTCCCGCGCGGATCACCAGCACCACGCCGTCCGAGAGGTGGCCCAGCACACGCGCATCCGCCAGATGGATCATCGGCGGAGCGTCCATCAAGATCATGTCGAACTCCGCTCGCAACTTCTTCAAGAGCGTGGACATGCGCGGTGAATAGAAAAGATTCGACGGCGTGACACCGCAACTCCCTCCGGGCAGCAGGTAGAGCCCCGCTACTTCCGTTTCGCACACCAGGTGAGACACCGAAACATTTTCCAGCGCGCCATCGCCTCGCAGGACGTCGCTCAAGCCCCAGTGGTTGCCAACGCCAAACACGCTGTTCAACCTTGGGCGGCGCAGATCACCCTCGATCAGCAGCGCCTTGCGACCGATCTCCGCCACCGCGATGCTCAGGTTGCAAGCCACAGTGGTTTTGCCATCACCCGGACAGGGACTGGTAATTACGATCACCTGCGGGCCTTCTCCATTTTCGTTGGGCAACAGAATCGAAGTCAGCGTCGTCCGTGCGCATTCCGCCACCATCGAAGGCTTGCGTTTCCAGGTGGCAAGCTCCGGACCGTCCGATTTCCAAGCAGGGAGAACCGGAGCAGGGCGTCGTGCGCCCAGACCGTTGGGGATCAGGCGGGGGGCGGCAGTTACGTCTAACGGAATAACGCCCAGTTCGGGTAAATCCAAATAAACCTGCGCGTCGCCCGGAGCGCTGATCCTGCGGTTAACGCGCTCTCGCAAAAGCACAAATCCAAATCCGAAAAGTACGCCGCTGCACAAGCCAATCGCCGAGTTCATAGGCAAGCTCGGCCGGTAGGGCAGAAGCGGCGGTCTCGCGCGGTCAACAACCATCACGTTGCTGTCACGCATGGCCGAGGCCAGGCTGGCTTCCTTCACCCGTTGCAGCATCACTTCATAGAGGTGCCGGTTCGAATCCACGTCACGCTTCAGCGTGTCGTAGTGGATAGCCTTCTCGGATTGATCCGCCACCACCTTCGCCTGCTCGTCGCGCGCTTTAGTCAAAAGAGTCTCCCGGCGAAGCGCGGCCGAATATTCGTTGCCGACACGGCGAATCACGTTCGAGCGTTCGCTCTGCATCGCCGACTTCAATTGATCAATCTGCGCCTGCACGCGTTGAACTTTGTAGTGTTCGGGAGTCAGTGTGGCGCTAAGTTCGGCGTACTGCCGCTGCAAATCCGTCAGACGCTGGCGATACTCGCGCATCGTCGTGTCGTCCAGCACTTCCGGCAACGTATCCGCCGGCTTGCTCTTCGCTCCCTCCAGTTTCGCCTGGTTGGCGATGCGGTCCGCCTGGGCCTTCGAAAGATCGTCCTGCAACTCTTTCAGCCGGCTCTCCGCAAGATTTTCCTTTTCCGATGTGAACGACAACCCGGACGTGCGCGCGTACTCCTGCATCTCCGTCTCTGACTTTTCCATCTGCGCCTTCATTTTGTCCAGGTGACTCGTCAGCCATTCGGCGGTGCCCTGCGCTGACTTCCATCTTTCTTCCTGGCTCAATTCGATGAATTGGCTGACCAGCGTATTCGCAAAGTCGGCCGCACCCTTCGGATCAGGTGATTCGTAGGTCACCTCCAGCAAGCGCGAGTTGCCGGATGTTCGCACCGTCAAATTGCGCTCGATCTCCCGCATCAATTTGTCGCGTTCCGGAAGACCCGAGGGGTCGGAGAACTGAAACATGCGGTGGATGCGCCACGCAAACGCCTGCAATCCGGATTTTGGCTGCTCATTCTGCAACTTCAGTTTGTCAATCACGTGCTCTAGCAGCGATTCGCTTTGCAGCAGTTTGACCTGCGTCTCCACGTACGACTCTGGTGAAGCGTAGTTTCCGCCGCTGTCGTTCGGGCCCTTCGGCTCCAGAAAACTGATGCCCTGAATTTCCAGCGAAGTGCGCACCCGGTAGATCGGTTTCTGGATCAGGCTGATCAAAATCGCAGCAACCAAACCCGCAGCGACAAAACTGAGAAGCGTCTTTCGATAGCGGAACAGAATCTGCCAGTAATCTAGAAGGCTGTCGTAGCCCGCAGACCCGCCCACCTCCGGCGACGCCGATTCCGCATGCCTGTAAGGGGTGGGGCGCTGATCACTCCACAGATCAATTTCCATCGAGCGGTGATTTTTTTTCCGAATTGGAAATTCCGAAGCTCTCATTTCAACCCCTTAGACTTGATCTCAAGGTATGCGCCAGATGGCTAGGCTAGTTCCTGTCTGAATCGCTGCTTCCAGCCCGCGCAGCGCTGCTTTCTTGCCCGTGCTGCCCGGTATAAACAAGATGTCTTCACCCTGCATGGGCATGTCCGGCTTTTTTCCGGTCAGCGCATCCTTCACGTCTACGGCTATCTCTACGCGTTGATCGGCGTCGGGCTTCAGCCTCAGAATCTTGGCGTGACGCGGGTCAGCTCCCGTATTCAGCCCCTCAGCCATCGAAAGAGCCTGCAGCACGGAGATGGACCGGTGCTCGCCAAGGACGAATCCGCCTGAGCGCCGGACTTCACCAATCACATAGACCATTTCCGCCTTCGGAACGGAAATAACGTCGTGCGGAAAAATCTGAATATTTTCTTCCGGTGTCTTGGCGTCCATGATTTTTTGCAGATTCACCTCCGCCACGCTGTACTTGCCGGAAGCATCAAGCTGCGCGCCGGGCAAGGGGATGCAGCCCCACTCCAGTTGCCGGGTGATTCGAATGCTGTATCCGGCATCCTGTCGAATTCCGCCCGCGAGCGCCAGCATCTCCAGCACCGTCTTGTGTCCATGCACCTGCTGAACGCCCGGAGAATTCACAGCTCCCAGCACAGAGACTGGCTGGCTGCGCACCTCCACGACATTCACGACAACTTGCGGGTTGCGAATGTATTTGCTCAGAGCTTTGTCGAGTTCCTGCTCGGTCTGCTGCACGGTCATTCCCGCCACATGGACTGCTCCGGCCAGGGGCACCGCAATGTCGCCCTCGCCGTCAATGCGAACCGGCTTGTTGGACACATCCGTCAGCTCTGGCCCGGAAATCTCCAATTGGTCGTCGGGTCCTAGCAGGTACGTTGAGCGAATCTGGTTATCGCATTTGGCCTTCAGCTCGCCAGACGCGCTTGCAGTCGGATTTTGCGCGTCTGCGCCAGCGATCAAGAAGATGCCGGCCAAACCCAGCGCCAGGAGTCTGGAGATGAACAACGGGCAAGCTGGCAGCCGAGTGAGTTTAGAGGTGGCCAGGCCATAAAGACCCTGTTGTTGTCCACGATGCTGCCGGTTTATCAATATCCGCGTTTTGTGTTCCCTACTCATTTGGGCGGCCCTGTCTTTGCCGCAAGCTTAATCGACCTTCAACATCTAACCGGAGCTTCGAACTGGGATGGATTGTCGGAACCCGGAACGAACCGCGGTGCCAGTTGATTCGTAGATAGGCCTCTGGCTCTTTTCTTCTTCGCTCTTAGCCGGCCAGGCCTTTTGAATATTCTCAACGCACGCCGCGACCGCCTTCGAAAATCCAGTCATCGTAAACGCATCGAGATCCATCCAAAGCTGCGCGGCTGTGTTTTTTCGGTACAAAGTGAATCCGCCCAGCGAAATTCCATTTCGTTTCGTCAAGCTAAAGGTCAGGCTCCAATTTGCATCGCACGGTTCGGGCAGTTGGTCCCAGAAGTATTGAACCTTGGACCTGCTCGCCATCTTGAACGGACCGAGATCCGCTTCGACCGGCAATCCCTTCGACAGGTAAACACCGAAGCCGTCGAATCCGATCGGTTCCAGGCACTCCCGCAAAATCTTGCAAAACTGCGGCAAGTTAGTGCAAGTCTCGAGACTCTCTGCCGTCCGCCGCACGCTGATGCCATTGGCGATCGCGTGGCGTTGATTCAAGGTGCGGTTGGCAACGCGTCCAAGTTCCAGAAACTCGTGATACTTCAGCTGCTGCACTCCAATCAGCACTCCAATTCCCACCACCACCAGGACCGCTGCCAACGCCGCTCCACCAGGATTCAGAAGCAACAAGCTAAAGAGGCAAAAGCACGCGCTTACGCTATACAGCAACAGCACCGTTTGCCGATGCGAAATGCCCCGCCCAAGCAATTTGTGGTGAATATGCTCGCGATCGGGCGCGAACAAGCGCTTATAACTCAGGAAACGCCGGAGCACCGCGAACGCCACATCCAGAATCGGAAGCCCCAAGGAAACGACGGGGATGGCAACCGCCACCATCGTCGGAGATTTGTGCGAGCCCGCGATGGCAATCGCACTGATCAAGAACCCGATCAGAAGGCTGCCGCAATCGCCAAGGAAAATCGAAGCCGGGTTGAAGTTGTAGCGCAGAAACCCGCTAATCGCGCCGGCCAGGGCGAGCGTAAGAATCAGTACAACTTCATTGTGGCCCACCATTGCCACCACGCAGCTCACCAGAGTCGAAAG
>Ga0210406_10006270_pt1 | contig 12363 bp, 11 predicted proteins | sample IncBWC30MmetaG_FD_155454 | JGI IMG/M metagenome (GOLD analysis project Ga0210406, IMG submission 155454) | Forest soil microbial communities from Barre Woods Harvard Forest LTER site, Petersham, Massachusetts, United States - Inc-BW-C-30-M | ecosystem: Environmental > Terrestrial > Soil >...
TATCGTGCAGCGCAGTATGTCTGCGTTAACCACGGCCAAAACATGGCTATTTTCACAACGATGCCGCGAACGCCTCGTCGTGGCTAACGCCGCCAAACCGCCGGTCAACGATGAACCGGCGGCCTGGCCCGTCGTCTCATCCTGTTATGCGCCGTCCTTGCGCCGCCACGGGAACAGATTCGCCGGGAAATCCGCAGCCGGACGCCGTTCGCGATGCGGCGGGCGGGGAATCGGCGGCGCGCTGGGATCAATCGCAATGACTTTGCGATAGAGATGCCAGGTGGAGTGGCCGAGCAGCGGGATGACAATGGCGAGCCCGAGGAAGAAGGGCAGCGATCCCACGACCAGCAGGGCCGCGACGATCAATCCCCACGCCGCCATCGGCATCGGATTTTGGGCGACCGCCCGCAACGATGTCACCATCGCTTCGGCGGCGCCGGCATGACGGTCGAGCATTAGGGGGAAGGAGACGACGCTGATGCACAGCGCCACCAGGGCAAACAGGAAACCAACGCCGCAGCCGACGATGATCAACCACCAGCCCTGCGGCGTGGTCAGCACGCGGCTGGCAAACTCGGAAATTCCGGTCACGCCCTCATAGCCGAACGCCGCCAGATAGATCGCCTGCGCGGTCGCCACCCAGGTGACGAACAGCGCGAACAAGAGCGTGCCGAGCCCGAGCATGGCGCCGAAGGAGGGCGAACGCAGCACGTCGACGGCATCCCATGCGGTGGCGCTTTCGCCGCGCTCACGCCGGCTGCTCAGTTCGTAGAGGCCGAGCGCCGCGAACGGGCCGAGCAGGGCGAAGCCTGCGGCCAGCGGAAACAACAGCGGCAGCACCGAATAGCCATGCACGGCGCGCGCCAGCACCAATCCGAGCACCGGGTAGATCACGCACAGGATAATGGCGTGGCTCGGCACCGCCTTGAAATCCTCCCAGCCAAGCCGCAGGGCATCGTGCAGATCGGAAAGGCGGATGGTTCGAATCTTCGGTGCAGCCGCGCTGTCCGGCGCGGACTGGGCCCCCGTTGGGACATTGTCTTGATATGACGTCGCCATGGTCGCTAGCTCCCTTGCCGCAGCGGCCAAATTGCGTCACGCGGGCGCAAGCGGCCTGCCGATGGAACGATCGCAACTTTGGCCTGGCGCAAAGAAGCGGATCGGACCATGTCGCGAACCCAACGTGCAGCGTACTCCCAAAGCTCACCGGCGTCGCTCACGCTTCGGTGAAAAATTTGAATGCCGCGACGCAAACTCGCGACGCGCAAAGCGCAAACTTGCAAAACGCAAACTTGCGCAAACTTGGCAAACTTGATTGTGTCATTCTGGCGTCATTTCGCCTCACGTAAGCTAAAGCCGACCTTCCGGCACGCATTGGCAAGCGCAGCCCGGGCGGTTAAGTTCGCAAGAGCGAGCCGGCCGATGCCGCCGGCAAAAATGTCGTCCAAGCCTTCCATTCGATTTCTGGGTTCAACGGGAGCAAGCGATGAGTATTTTCGGAAAAATCATGAGCGCGATCTTCGGCAGCAAGGCCACTGCAACGCCGGCTGGCGGTGCGGCAGGCGGAGGATCGGCTGCCGCGCCGGCGGTTGACGTCGCGCCCATCCTGGACAAGGCGGTCGCGGCGAAAAAGGAGAAGCTCGCATGGCGTACCTCGATCGTCGATCTGATGAAGGCGCTCGATATCGATTCCAGTCTTGGCGCGCGCAAGGAGCTCGCCAAGGAGCTCGGCTATACCGGCGACACCAATGATTCCGCGACCATGAATGTGTGGCTGCACAAGCAGGTGATGGCCAAGCTCGCCGCCAACGGCGGCAAGCTGCCTGCCGATGTCAAGTGGTAACCGTCACTCCACCAGGTCCGCATATTCCGGGTGCTTGCGTAAGTAGTCGACCACGAAGCCGCAGCCGGCGATCACCCTATGTCCGTCGGCGCGGATCAAGTCCAGCGCACCCTTGATCAGCTCCGATGCAACGCCGCGGCCGCGCAGGCTCCGCGGCGTCTCGGTGTGGGTGATGATGACGCTCGACGGCGCGAGGCGGTAGTTGGCAAACGCCACCGCGCCTCCGACGTCGAGCTCGAAGCGGCTTTGCGCCTTGTTGTCGCGGACGGCGGCCATGGCCTCAACTTCCCTCGAAGGATCCTGTCAATATTTAGGCCGGTGAACCCGCCGATGCAAACCGGCGGCAAGCCAACATGGCGCATTTCATCTAGAGCGGGATGACTTTTCTTCGAATCGTCATCCCGCTCTATCTTTTTGTTTGAGCATGATCTCCGCGCAAACGCGTTCCGCGTTTGTCGCGAGGGAAAACCGGTGTCCACTTTTCCGGATCATGCTCTAAGAACGGTCTAAGCGAACCTTCGACGAGAAACTGTTGGGGGTCTCCGATCAAGGCCCTGATCACGATCGGCGTCCAGAGTGCCGTCAAGGATGTTTTCGTGTCGGCTTCGCGGTACTGCGCCAGGCGCTATCCGCAGCCAACGCAGGAGGTGGCGCTATCCAACCAATCCCGGGTCTGATCGTCTGTCCAACCTGGGACGGCGAAGCGCGCGGGGGCCGTCACACCTTGGCTGGGACGAACGATGACATGTTGGCGCGCGCGCAATTGTACCGGCGGCGGTTTGGAGCGATGCACCGTTGCTGCGTCCGCAACAGCGCACAGAGTGATCAACAGGCCCAAGGCGGCCAAAACAGAACGCATCGCATTTGCTCCAATCGACCTACCGGTGTTCCGTCAGGCTGATTATGTGCTCTGTGAGCCGTACCGTCGCAATCCGAATTGGCTGCATTACGAGTCAAATTGGCGGGATCATTTGGCACGTCTAAAACCGTCCGCCCGGCCCCCGATTTGAGCTAGCGCAACTGCGCGCATCCGAGGGCGACTATCATGGCTGTATGGATGGCCCGATCATTTTCACCTGTCCGACGACAGGCCAGTTCGTCCAGCACTGGCTGGATAGGCGCGACCAAGCGTTGCCCAACGATCATGAGATGGTCGCTTGCCCCGCCTGCGCGAAGATTCATTTTGTAAACCGGCAAACGGGCAAGCTGCTCGGTCATAAGGACTAGGACGTGGACTCACAAGCGCGTAGCCAGATGCGGATAGCTGCCAGTTTGACGAAGGCGAGGTAATTGCAAGGCCCCATAAGCGACATCGGCCACCCTCATCGAGCGCCCGCCTCGGCAACTATTTCTCGATGTGCCACGATCCGTCCCAGTTCTGGGGCGGCGGGGTTGCCTTGAGGCTTTCGATCCGTCCGAGCAGAGCCATTGACGGCCCGTCGCCGGGCATCGCCTCAAGCGAGGCGTCAAGTGCGCGAAGCGCATCATCCCATCGCCGTTCGCGGTAGGCCGCGAGCCCTTCCAGGTATTTATCCCGTGATGACAGTTGTTGTGGCGTGAGTTCGCCTTTGCGTCCTAGGATCTCGAAAACGACTTCGAAGTGAGTGTGGCCCGCGACCACGACCCGATCGATTTCCCGAACCTCAACTGCGGCACCCGCAGCGGCGATGGTTCTCTCGGAGACAAGATTGCGGGTGCCATACAGCTTGTTCGCGCTCTCCAGGCGTGAGGCGAGATTCACCACGTCGCCCATGACGGTATAGCTCATCATGACATCGGAGCCGATACTGCCGACCAGCGCTTCGCCCGTCGCAACGCCTATCCGCAGATCGCAAGTCTCCATGGGCGTGCCGCGTACGCCGAGCAGTTCGGGAATTTCCCGACGCAACGTGGCGATGCGTTCGATCATCTCCAGGGCGGCGAGACATGCAAAGCGGGCGTGATCGGTCTCGCCCACGAACGGAGGCCCCCAATAGGCCATGATGCCGTCGCCAATATACTTGTCGATGATCCCGCGGTTGGTCCGGATCGGTTCAGACATGATTGAAAGGTAGCGGTTCATGACCTTGACCAAGCCCTGTGGCGTCATGCCTTCGCTCAGGCTGGTGAAGCCTTTCAAGTCGCAGAACAGCACGGTCATCACCCGGCGCTGACCCTCTGCTCCGGTCAGGGCCGGATGGTTGATCAACCCTTCGACGACACGTGGATCGATATATTTGCCGAACGTTTCCCTGACGTGCAGGTTGTCGCGTAGTTGCACAACCATCCGGTTGAACGCTTCGGCCAGTTGTCCAATTTCATCGCCGGTCTTTACTTCAATGGATTGATCGAGACGGCCTGCCTCGACAGCCCGTGTTCCCTCCAGCAGCTGCCGGACGGAGCGAATGATACCGCCACTGACCATGTTGGCGAAAATCAATCCGACGAAGGCGGCAAGCAGCGTCACGATCGCCGAGGTCAGGACCGCCTGGTTCTGCTCTGACCTGATCGTTGCGACGGCGCCATAGCTCACCTTCGCCATCTCGTTGCGAACGGCGTCGATTCTCTCGTTGAATTCGTCGCGAAGAGCGTCGACTCCCGCAAGGCTGCGTCTGACTGCCGCGAAATCTCGTGCATCTAACTCTGAAAGCAATTGTCCTGACGCCTGCTTCAGATGACGGCGGCTATCGTTCACCAGGCTGTCGATCCGGCTCTCAACGCGCGCCAGTGCCGCGTTGTCCGAGGGCGTACTTGTGTCTTCAATGATTGCATTGATGAGCTTGCGCGGCCTGTGCCTCGTTGTCGACTTCGGCATCTTTCTCGTCGTATAGCTGCTTGCAAACCTTGTACCCCATCTCATCGGGCGGCTCCTGCATCTTTGCGATCACCATGCGGCGGAGCGCCAGAGCCCGTTCGAGCGACAGGATATTGATCCGTGTCAGATGCGTGTTGGCCGGAAAATACCTCGTCGTCAGTTCATCGAGTAGATGGCCAACCCGGCCAACCATCACCATCGAGAGGACGGATGTCGCCACCATGAGGACGATCAATCCGACCGCGATTGCGACGATCCGCCGTCTGATCGACTGCTTGATCATCGATCCGGAGAACTTCTTCAAGTTTTTTAGAGTGAGGGTACTTGACATGGCTCTTCCTCCGAGGATGGCTAAACGCCCGGCGGCGGGATATGTTGCCAACTGGCTGCAGAGCTTCCGCGAGTTTCCGCCTCGCCAGAAGCCGGGCAGCTTCAATCTGGACAGGGTGATGGAAGCGGTGACCGCACCTCCCAAAAGCAGCAACTGAGGTGCTCGGCCGGGGCCGCCGCCGCTGCACGCAGGTGTGGCCCCCCGCGACATGACCGTCCACTGGGCTATGACGGGCGCGTTTACGAGAGCTTTTCTGGTCTCGACACGACCACCAACTTCTCCGTCGGCAACCTCCAATTCAGGATCGAGTTGGTAAGGCTTTGGCGTTCGCGAACCGGGCTGCGCTCCCCTACCCCCGGTATCGCCACGGCGTGCCGCCGGCGGCACTCTCGTCAATGGTCCATTGCGGCAGCCCCAGCCCCGGCGCGACATTGGTGAACACCATCCGCACGCGGGTGCCGATGCCGACCCGCTCGACCTCGCTCTTCGGCGCGAGGACGCCGTCCGGCCGCGTCAGGTTGCCGATCACGCGGAGTCCCTCCTCCTTGGTCGGCATGCCGCTCTGCGTGTCGAGTTCGACCAGCAGCACGAGATATGGCGTGTACTGCTTAAACGCCGGCTGAATGGCATGGTGGACCTCGGTGTAGGAATGCACGGTGCCGCGACCCTCGACCGACACCCATTTCGAATCCAGCTCAGCGCACCAAGGGCACGCGGTGGACGGCGGGTAGCGGAACAGCTTGCACGAGGCGCATCGCTGCAGGCGGAAATCGTGTTTCGCACAGTAGGCGAAGTAGTCGAGGTTCTCATGGTCGAGATCATTGATCTCGAGCGGCATGCCGAGATATTGCGCGGATATCATTTTCTCACCGTGTTTTCCTCTCCAAGAGTATCAGAGCGACTCACATGAACTTCGGCAGCACCTTGGTCCACAACGCCTCGGTCGACTTCATCAACTTGCTGTGCGGAACCAGCGCGTTGTAGGTGTAGCAGAACAACCAATCGACCGGCTGCCGTTTCATGTTGGCCTCGAGCGCGCGCGTCACCGTATCGACGGTGCCGACCAACGCGTAGCCGAGGTCGATCGATTCCTTCGCGGTCGCGAAGTTCTTCGTCGCCGGGTCCATCAGGCCGCGGCGGAAGCCGAACGGCTCGAACCACGCCCTGCCGGAGAAACGCCCGGAGTCCTCCCACAACGCCATGGCCTCCTCATCCGTCTCCGCTATGATGACATCGCGCAACAAACCCGTGCCCTGTCCGCGGGGCTTTCCCGACACATCGGCATAAAGGTCGAACAGCGGTGACTCGTAGGCCTCATGCATCGGCGGCAGGATCGCGGTGACGCCCTCGCGTGCAGCCCAGCGAATAGAGTTCGGCGACGACGCGAACGGCAGGAACACCGGCGGGTACGGCTTCTGCAACGGCTTCGGCACCACGCCAACCGACGTCAGCATGCCATTCTCGACGCCCTTGCCATATTTCACCGTGGTCTCGAGATCCCAAGGCGTTGCGCCGGCGGGTACCTTCCAGTACTTGCCCTGGAACGTCAGCATCTCCTCGGTCCAGCATTTCTTGATGATCTGCCAGTTCTCCTCGAACGCCTCGCGGTTAGTCTGATCGATCGCATCATGTTGGTGCGGCAATGTCCCGGAGACGCCGTGCGTCTGCTGCGCCATGACGTCGACCCAGCGTCGCTGATAGCCGCGCGCGAAGCCGGCGCAGGCGCGCCCGCCAGTCATGTGATCGAGCATCGCGATGTCCTCGGCGACACGGATTGGGTTGGCGGCCGGCAGCACGATACCGAGCTGACCGACGCGGATGCGCTTCGTCTGCATCGCGAAGTAGAGGTCTAACAGCACGGGGTTGTTAGAAAGCTCGAAGCCCTCGATGTGGAAGTGATGCTCGGTAAAGCTAACCGAATCGTAGCCGAGATCGTCGGCAAGTTTGACGAGTTCGGACAATTCTTTCAACATACGCTGGTAGAGTTCCGGCCGCGTCGCAGCCATGCCCGCCTCGATCTCGGCGCGCGAGCCGACGCTCGGCAGGCAAAATATTGATGCTTTCATTTGCTTCCTTCCCGTCCGTTTTCGGCTGTTGATTTGAGATAATCATCGATAAAGCGATGCTGACCCGCGCGGGCCCGGCTTGCGGCGAGCGCGATCGCCTTTGCGGCACGCAGGGCATGGGCCGTCAACGTTCCTTGCAGACGAAGCCTCTCGCCTCGCATCAGAACCTACCCCCGCCGCATCACCATCGCCGATCCCGTGCCGGGCATCGCCCAGCCGAGATTGGCTGATACCTCGGCGTTCCTCACCTGGCGGCAACCACCCTCGCGATAATCGTAGGTGTGCTGGCGCCTGCCATCGGGCCCGATCGGACAGCTATCGTCCACATCGTGGCGGAGCTGGCGGACGTTCTCGATCACCATGGCAATGCCGTGGGTGTAGCCCTCACAGAGATGGCCACCCGATGTGTTGTTCGGCCTTTTTCCACCGAGCATGATGGTACCGTCCGAGACATAGTGGCCGCCCTCGCCCTTCTGGCAGAAGCCGTAACCCTCGAGTTGCAGCATGGTGGTGAAGGTGAAGGCGTCATAGGAGCCCGTGAGGTCGATGTCCTCCGGGCTGACGCCGGAATTCGGCCAGAGGATGTCCTTGGCGTAATGGCCGGCAACGGTGGAGATCGGCCCGACCTGGTAGTGCATGTCGACCCGCGGCTTCGAGCAGCGGCCCACGACACCGCGGATCCGCACCAGCGGCTGCTTCAGGTCTTTCGCACGCGCGGCCGTGGTCACGATGATGGCATTGGCGTTGTCTGTCTCGACGCAGCAGTCGAGCAGGTGAAGTGGCTTGCAAATTATGCGGCTGTTGACGACATCCTTCACCGTGAGGCGCTTCTTGTAGTAGGCTTTTGGATTGTTCGAGGCGTGATGGCTATGGGCAACGCGGACGTGAGCGACCTGCTCGCCGGTGGTGCCGAATTCGTACATGTGGCGCATGAAGGTCGGCGCGAACGACTGTCCCGCGCTCTGCCAGCCATAGGCGCGGCTGTGTAGCGCGTCGCCTGAGAGGGGAGCCGCGGCGCGCACGCCGGTTCCACCGATCCGCACCTGCGAGAAGCCGTTCATCGAGCGGAAAATCACCACCGTCTTGCACATGCCGGCCTCGATTACGCCGATCGCGATGCCTACCAACGCCTCGGTCGATGATCCCCCACCGAACACGTCCATGTAGAAATTGAGCCGGATGCCGAGGTCGCCGGCGACGAATGGCGAGAACACCGAGTCGTTCGATTGATACGACAGCATGCCGTCGATCTCGGAGGCTTTGAGTCCCGCATCGAGCATGGCGTTGCGCACCGCGATTGTTGCAAGCGCCCGGGTCGTCATGTTCGAGCCGCGGGTATAGGCGGTTTCGCCGACGCCGACGACGGCGTACTTGTCGCGCAAGAACTTCGGCGTGGTGGCGTCGACGTCTTCTCTCGGCAGGGGCATTTCCTGAAACTCCCGATCGGATCCTTCTTTGTTGCTTCCCCCGGTCCTGTTCTAGCGCCTTATTGGGGATGGTGCATAGCTTCGTCCATCTGACTCCTTACGACCGCCTCGGCTTCGTCGGGATTTCCGCCTCTACTAACGAAATCCACATGATGTGATCTGAAAGAATTGGAAATCATCGATACGTCAATCGAAGTGGAAAGCTAGTCTACAAACGCTCGTGCGGTCGCGGCACGAACAAGACGCAGCCTTCCGGGCCTAGGATGTTGTGTAGCTCCTCGGCGGGCCGTCCAGCCAAAAAGTGGAACGAACAACCTTTTTCACGACCGTCCGGCGCTAGAGCACAAACGGAGGTCGGGTCGTCCAGCTTTGTGTTCGGCCATGTTTGTATTGCCCCGGAGCACTTAGTCCATCGGCGAGCCATCAATCTGTTCGCCACCGCTGACGAAGTAATCGAATAGCGATGCGCTTTGCTGCGGTGCACGAGTCCGCAGTTGGCACATTTGTATGGACCGGCCGTGCGTTGCAAGTCGAATATGACGGTCTGGAGATAATTGGTCTTGCTCATCTGTATTCGGCCCTTTGAAGGGGGCAATTGCTCCCGGCCATCACGGATATCCGCGCGCACCCGATCTCATTCGCGTCTAGGCCCTTGAAGGCCGTATGTGCCACCAGATCACGGATGTGACGGTCAGACCGTTTCTCCATCTCCTCCATCCAACTCGCAAACCTCGGCGGGAATTACAGGGTACTGGTCGTTGGCGTTAGCGATCCACGTTGGCCTCCCTCGGTAGATGCTATTCAGTTTAATTACGCGGCTGCCGATGCGATGCGCGTTTCGTAGCTGCGGCCTTGGATCAAGACAGTCAAAGCGATCCGCGCCAGCTTGTTGGCGAGCGCGATTGTCAGAATGTTGCGATGTAGACGCCGCGCCGCAGCCGTGAGCCAGGGTCCAAAGCTATGCTTTGCCCAACTCTTCGGTCGGAGCAGAATGGCGCGGGCGCCTTGGACGAAGAGCATACGCAGATAGCGGTTTCCGCGCTTCGTGATGCGGCCAAGGATCGTGCGATCACCGGTCGACATCTGTTTCGGTACCAGGCCAAGCCAAGCGGCAAAGTCTCGCCCTTTCGCAAAGGCAGTTCCATTGCCGACCGCAGCCACCGTGGCGCTTGCAATGATCGGGCCGATGCCCGGAACACTGATCAGCTGCCCACAGTTCACGTCGGTGCGTGCCAGACCTTCGATCTCATCCGTTACCCTTTCGATGCGATCGTCGAGATATCTCCAGTCGTCGACGATGTCCCCAATGATCCTGAGCATCCGAGACGATAGCACGTCGGTGCGCGTGGCTAGAATCTGTGGCAGCTGTTGCCGCAGAGAGCGAGGTCCTTGCCTCACGGCAATGCCGTGCTCCAGAAGAAAACCACGGACCTGATTGATCACAGCGGTCCGATCCCCGATGAGGCGAGAGCGCACGCGGTGAAGCGCCTGCAGGTCCAATTGATCGTCGGTCTTTATCGGCACGCAGCGCGTTGAAGGTCGTTGCACGGCTTCCGCAACCGCGTGAGCGTCTCGGAAGTCGTTCTTGTGGCCTTGCCGAAACGGCTTGGCATAAGCCGGCGGCACCTGTTTGACCTCGTGACCAAGCGCAAGCAAATCCCGGGACATGTAGTGAGTGGCCATGCCAGCTTCGATCCCGATGAGGCATGGCGGTATGTTCACAAGACGTGCGGCAATTCGGTTCCGGGAAACTTTCTCACGCAGAACGATCGCCCCTTTCTCATTCAGGCCAATCATGTGCAGCGTGTTCTTGCCGGTATCGATACCAATTGTGCGGACAACGGCGACGTCTTTCTTGCAAGTCATGGCATGTGCTCCTCGTGCTACAAAGCCCCCGAACCGATTCTGTCGGTCGCTCGGGGCAGGAGCACGGCCGGTCCATCCCATTCGCGACAGTGCGCCGCGCTGCAGAATTTGGTCGCTGTCGGAGCATAACGGACATCGATCCAACCGCACCGATCGAGCTCGATTTATGATGGGGTGGACGCCCCGCCGACGGCATCAATGTGCCAAAGTGGAGGTGTTGAGCACCACTTAAGGGAGGCGTCCGTGTCAGAGGTTATCATAATTGGTCTGGATATCGCCAAGCACGTTTTTCACGCTCACGGAGCGGATGAGCGGGGTCGAGCGGTATTCAGCAAGAGGATCAGCCGAGGAAAACTGCTTGATTTCTTCGCAACCCAGCCGAGTTGCACGGTAGCGCTCGAGGCATGTGGCGGAGCACATCACTGGGCCCGTCAACTCACCCAACTTGGCCATGAAGTTCGGCTGATCCCGCCTGCCTATGTAAAGCCGTTCGTGAAGCGGCAAAAGAATGACGCGATCGATGCCGAGGCGATCTGCGAAGCAGCGCAGCGGCCGAGCATGCGGTTCGTGGCCGTGAAGAGCGAGCAGCAGCAGGCGGCGGGTCTGGTGTTTCGGACCCGTGACCTGTTGGTGCGGCAGCGAACCCAGCTGATCAACGCGATCCGAGGTCACCTCACTGAATATGGTTGGATCGCGCCCAAGGGGCCGTCGCATGTGGCGATGCTTGCCGATCTGATCGAGGAGGAAGAGATGGCCAGCTCACTTCCCAAGGCGGCTCATGTCATGTTTCGATTGATGCTAGACCTGCTCGCCAGCCTCAATGGCAAGATCGCCGATCTCGACAAGGAGATTGCGCGACGTGCTCGCGAGGACGAAGTATCGCGCAGGCTGATGACGGTTCCCGGCATCGGCCCGATCTCTGCCACCGCGATCGCCGCCCTGGCGCCGCCGGCCGAGACCTTTGCCAAGGGCCGCGACTTCGCCGCTTGGCTTGGTCTCACGCCTCTTCAGAGATCGACAGGCGGGAAGCAGAGGCTCGGGGCGACATCCAAAATGGGCGAACGCACGCTCAGACGCTTACTTATCATCGGGAGCAGCGCCGTCGTGCAACAGGCGAGCAAGCGCGGTGCGCCAAAGGGTTCTTGGCTCGAACAGATGCTGGCTCGCAAACCGCGCATGCTGGTAACGGTCGCGCTCGCCAACAAGATGGCGCGGATCGTTTGGGCGCTACTTGTCAAGCAGGAGAATTACAGGGCTCCGGTCGCAGCCAAGGCGTGATCCTGGCGGACCTGAGGTCGTCGGAGATGTAGTCGGTCGAAGGAGGGTATGGCGCAACAGTCGGCGAGACGAGGCCGGAAGAACCAGGCGTACTCATCGTGCCTAGAGCACGCATTTATGATTTGGTTCCGGTCTGCGAACTCCCATACGGGCCCGCAGCTTCATCGCTGCACCATCAGAGGCCGGACAGATGGCAGCATCCGACTACGTGCCGATCTTCTTCAAAAATCGCTTGCATCTCGCGGGGCGTCCACAGATGAGTACGCGCCCCAGCAGGCTCAATACCTGATAGCTTCCTTGACGGCCGATTGGCGGGATTGTCGAGCATGCTCGCCCCTCACCGCCGCCAATCGCCTTACGAATTCAGATCCGTCGCCTTGCCCTGCTGCTCGCTGAGCGGATCAGCCGGCGGGAAGATGCTGTCATATATCGCGCGGGCTTCTCGAATTAGGCGGGCTCGCTCGCGCTCAGACTTTGGGATAAATCGAACAACCTCGCCCATATTCGCTCCAAGCCTTGGTTAAGGAAATATTAAATGACGTACATCATTCCATGCTTGATTTGGGACCTCAGCGCCAACTTTGAAGCTCTCCAGGCTATAACGAAGGAATAAAAGAATCGTGATTGGGCGGGGCGCCGCGCATTGGCGAGAGGTGGCCGCCCCTGTGCCGTGCCTGCATCTGTTCGCGTTTCATCTATCTGGATTGCGTGAAACCGCGGGCGAGCCGCTGATTTTGCCCGGGCGGACGAATCGCGCA
>Ga0210406_10006272_pt1 | contig 12362 bp, 5 predicted proteins | sample IncBWC30MmetaG_FD_155454 | JGI IMG/M metagenome (GOLD analysis project Ga0210406, IMG submission 155454) | Forest soil microbial communities from Barre Woods Harvard Forest LTER site, Petersham, Massachusetts, United States - Inc-BW-C-30-M | ecosystem: Environmental > Terrestrial > Soil >...
ATGCGGCTGGCGGCGATCATTCTCGGAACGTGCGCAGCGGCCTCCGCGCAGGTGCTGATTGATGCAAGCCAGGCCGCCAGCGTGTTGAAGCACGTGGACCCTCAGGCGAGCGCATCGCTGCGATGCGAGACCAGGCCTGTAGCTCCGACTCTGGGCTTCAGCTTACGTTTTCAAACGGGCTACGAGGTGCGTGTGCCCCTCAGCCAATTTCACGGTCCGGGGCACCGGATCTCGGTGCTGCTCCGAGTCAATCCCGAGGTAAAAGAAGGACAGGCGGCATACCTGCTCCGATCCTTTGATCTGCCTGACGTTCCCGACACGGAATTCGTCGCGGAGGTGGCCGGAAGCTTTCTAGTCGGACAGGGAAGCTATCATTCCATGTCGATCGTTCTCGATGACGTCAACCGAGTCTGCCGCAACGACTGGCGGCTGGAGGTCAAACCCGGCCGCAGCGAAAGAAATCGTTTGCTGATGCAGCCGAACACAGTGGCACCACTCACCACGGGTTCGCCTGGCGCGACGACGCCAGGCGCTGAAGCCATGCTCAACCGGATGACCATCTTCTTACACGCGGCGCCGCTCATTGCGGGGACGTCCAAATTGCTGCCCAGCGACGTTTTGACGGTGACCGGCTCGCTCGCGGCCCTTCTCGAGCAGTTGCCCGCCCGTGCAGTGCGGCTGGTCGTGTTCAATTTGGAACAGCAAAAGGAACTGTACCGGAATGACGGATTCACTGTTCGCGACCTCGAACAGGTCACGCGGGTTCTCGATGGACTTCAGTTGGCGATGGTGGATTACCACTTGTTGCAGCAACCGCAGGGGCAGGCGGAGATGCTGCGGGCTCTCATGCACCGCGAGCTCCACGAGGCGAGTCCGTCCGATGCAGTGATCTTTCTTGGGCCGGACGGTTCCAGCGCTGGCAGTGAGTCGCCCGGCGAGGCCGACAGCATTGCGCCCGGACAGCGCATCGTTTACTTGCAGTACGAATCATCCGAGCCTTGGTTTACAGTAAGCCGCGTCACATCGAGCCTGGGTTTGACGGCTGACCCGCGCCCGAAGTACCCGTGCCAATCGTGGCCTTGCTCGATCATTCCGGCGCAACGGACCGCGTCCCAGCAGGCAGAGGTAAACACGCGAACGGCGTCTGAACGTGGCGCCATCGGCGTGGCGATACGCAAACTAAAGGGAAGAATCCTCGTCGTTCGCACGCCCCGCGATTTTGCCAAGGCCGTGGATCAAATTGGAAGGCCCGGACGATAGTCCGCCAGAGGTCAGAACACCAGCTTGACCGCAGCCTGCACCAGACGCGGAGCCGCGGCGCCGACGACCTGGCCAAACGCCGGGCTCGTTATTTCACCGTTCACCGCAGCCGGCCCGAAAAATTGCGCGTGGTTGAAGGTATTGAAAGTCTCCAAGCGGAACTGCAGCAAGTTCGATTCGCCCAGGCTCACATCTTTGGAAAGCGCAATATCGAAGTTTTCCACGCCCGGCCCGTAGAACAGGCGCCGCGCGGCTGACCCCGGCTGTCCCAACGGCTGCAGGCTGAACAGTGACGTATTAAAGTAAGGTAGCCCGTTGCGCGGATCGTGGTTGAGATTGAGCGATCCCGGCCTCAGGTTCGGCAGGTCCACGCCATAGGAGTTCACACCATTCGGCTGGGTTCCAAGAAGCGAATTATCGCTCGCATTTGTGAAAGTGACCGGGAATCCGGTCCCGAAGCGGCTCACTCCGGAAAGTATCCATCCCTGGGTCAGCCTGTTGCGCGCCCCGAACAACTTTTCAAAAGGCAAATTATAGCGATAGCTCAACACAGCGTTGTGCTTCAGATCGAATGCAGAAGGCGCATAAGTGGCGCGGTAGTTGTATGGGTTCAACTGTTCGGAAATGCTGGAAGAATTATCCAGAGACTTGCTGTATGTGTAGCCGGCTTGCAACTCGAGTCTTCCACTGGTGTGGCGGATGCTGAGTTGCATGGCATTGTGATTGGAATTGCCAATCGTCGTCAGCCAGTCCACGCTGCCGAAGTTCCGGCCGAAAACCGGGCGGGTACCGTTCACGACCGCGCCAGAGGCCGCGGTGTACAGGTTCGACTCGCGGAAAGGCCCGCAGGTCGGGGTGCCGGGAGCTACATCGCTCACCTGGCTGAGGCTGAGGCACAGAGCCGGGTTGCCGGGGTTGGCCTCCACCAGGGTCAGCAAGTGATGCGATTCGCTGCCCACGTAACTGGCGGTCATTACGGTGCTGTTGCCGAACTGGCGCTGGAACGACAGCGTGTACTGTTCGGTATAGGGCGTGACGCCGCCTGTCTTATAACCGGGAAGACCAGATATCGGCAGAAATGGCGCCCAGTTCACATTTGGATTCGGGTTGCTTGCAGACGCGTTCAACGGTGGAAACTGGAGCGGGAAGCGCTGGAGATTGTCGAAGCCTGTGGACGCGGTGATGAACGGATTGGAAAATAGCGGCGGCGCGGGGCTGATGTAGGTGCTGCCGTACGGCGCATCGCCGGCCATCACGCCCGCGGAAACACCTTCCACCGCCGAGAAAAACCGTCCGAATCCCAGCCGGACACTGGTCTTGTCCGCGTCACCGAATAGTTTCCGCGTGAGACCATTCTGGCCGTGTGGCGACCATGCCAGACCGAATCGCGGGGAAAAATTGTTCCATCGCACAGGCGCCAGCGCCCGAGCCACTCCTGGGTCGCCCGGAAAAACCAAACCCGCCGGCGCACCGGGATACACGATCGACTGCTCACCCGGAATCAGCGTCTGAATCTGATTGTATTTTTCGTACCACGGCATCATCGCGTCCCACCGCAGCCCGTAGTTGAACGTAAGGCGCGGCCGGATACGCCAACTATCCTCGACGAACACAGCCCCGTACCGGTTGCGCATGTAAAAGGGTTGCGCATCTCCCTGTTTATAGAAGCTGGGGACGCCGATCAGGAAGTCCGCAAAATCCACCCCTGTTTCCGAGCCGAAGAACGAAAAGGTTCCGTTCGATTGCACGTCGGCCGCGGCGTTCACCTGGCTGTACAACAGTTCGCCTCCGAGTTTCAGCATATGCGCGCCGATAATATGCGAGAAGTTGTCCCGATATTCGAACGTGTTGTCCACCTGGTTGAGCCCGGTAATTGTCGATCCCGCTGTGAAGCTGCTGAACACCAGATTCTCCACGCCGGCGATCGAAGGCCTTTGCGGAAGGATGCTGGGGCCGCCCGAAGCAGTCACGAAACCTTGTGAGGTGAGGCTGGTTCCTACCGTGCCTTGCGGCGTGCCCACGACATTCACGGCGCGCACGTAGGAAAAATGGAATTCGTTGACGGTTCGCGGTCCGAAACTTTTCGTATCACCCAGGGTGACCAGCTGCGACCGGCCCAAGTTCAGGGCGCTGAAACCCGGAACGCTGGCTCCGCCCTGGAGGGTTGGATAGGGATTGTTCAGCGCGTAGTCGTCGGCGAAGTAATAAGACGACAGCATGCCGAACCGCGTACCCGCGTCGACGCGCATTCCGCCTTTGTCGTCGCGCAAGATTTTGTCCACCGACGATGTCGAGAAAAAACCACTGGATGTGTTCGGCGCGGGAATATACTTCAGCAGATTCTGTGCGGGAACCGACCACGCCCGCTGCGGAATGATCGCGTTGGGAAAAACGCACTGAGATGGATTCGAGCAGCCGGGCGTGTAATACGGTTCGCCCGGTGAAACGCCGTAACCAAGCTTGTTCGTCAGCTGATTGGCCCAGTACTGGCCGCTGACGGTTCCGGTCAACGGATTTGCAGACCCGGAAAAGTTACCGGTGCGGTTCAGCAGCGAAGGCACCTGTACCAGCCCCGTATCGACGCCCTCATTCAGCTGAGTTCCCTGGAAGTCGGAATAGAAAAAGACCTTGTTCCGGACCACCGGTCCTCCGAAAAGGCCGCCGAACTGGTTCTGCTGGTACACTCCGCGGTCCGGGGAATAGAAATTGCGGGAGTCCAGATCCGTATTGCGGAGGAACTCGAATGCAGAGCCGTGAAATTGATTGCTCCCCGACTTTGTGACCACACTGATGCGGCCGCCGCTGTAATTCCCGTATTCTGCATCGAAGTTACCGGTGAGAATCCGAAACTCTGCGATGGAGTCGAGGTTGGGAACTATCGCCACGCCCATGGTAAAGCGTTCCACCACGTCGGCATCGTTGATGGTGAAGCCGTTGGCATATTCCCGTTGTCCGTTGATGGAGATCGTGCCCGGATTCAAGTTACCTGAAGGAGACAGGATAGCCGCGCCCGCGGCCTGTATGGAACTGCCTGTGATCGTGGTGGTCGGCGCTACGCCAGGCTGCAACGCGAGGAGGTCGGTGAAGCTGCGTCCATTCAGCGGAATCGCGGCGACATTGCGGCCGGTAACGACTTCGCCTAATTGAGTGTCGGCCGTTTCCACGTGGATGGCGGACGCGGAAACCGTGACGGTGTCGGATCGTTCGCCTATCGCCAGCGAGACATCCACTCGCAACGCGCTGTTCGCATCCACCACCACACCAGTGTTGCGGTACGGTCTGAATCCAGGCGCCTCCCAATGAATGTCGTAACGGCCAACGGCCAAATCCGGAAGCGAATAAATACCCTTTGAATCGGTGGTTGAGGTGTGCTTGAAATTCGTATCGGTGTTTGTTGCGGTGACTGTCGCGTTGGGCACGGTTCTGCCGCCAGGGTCCGTTACCTTTCCTGAGATACTTCCGCCGGCGGCGCTCCAGAGGCTATGGGCAATCAGTGCAGATGCAATAATGAACCGGCGCAGGCTTGCATAACCATGCGCCGTCTTCGCGGCCCGTGCGCCGCGGTCAATGCCGGAGAGCGTGCTCAAGTGCAAATTTTAAGCACATGTGGTTCCAAAACACTGGTGACAAAACACTTATGGCAGATAAGTACTTGCAGAATCGCAACGTCCGCGAACCCGACGGACTAGCGAAAAAGATTAGGACTTTGTGCAAACCAGTTGGGCTCCGCCGCACCCTAGCTCAGCGAGTTGCCGGCGCTCCTCAATGGACTGTAAACTGCGTTGGTGCCCTCCGTCCTCGACTCACGCATAGCCAGACTGGCGCTTCTGGCTGCGCTCACTGGCTTCTTACAGACGCAGCTCCCCGCGGCAGATGCCACCGATTCCGTCCCGAAAGTCTGGGATGATGCCGATGTCTCAGATTATCGTTTGCCTCTATACGGGCTCGGCCGTCCGCCCGCCTTGCTCTCGGCCCGTGAATATTACGCGTTGCCGGAAAGTAATCTGAAGACCTATCCGGTGTATACGCCGGACAAAGAGCCTCCCGGCTATCTGGACTGGCTGAAGCAGCAGGCGCCCCAACCCCTGGTCGATGTGAGCAAGTTAAAGACGGAATCCGACTGGATTGCTGCCGGCCGCGAAGTGTTTTATGGCCGCGAACTGCCCCGGTTCAGCGGGAGCGAGCACAACCTGCAGATGATTCGGAACCCCCAGGTCTTGGCCGCCTACCGGCTGCAGACTACACCGGAAGGGGTTTTGCTGGGCCTGCGTTATGTGGTTCGCGAGAAAGGACAGGTGGCGCTCGGTACCGATACCTGTGCCATGTGCCATGTTCAGGTGCTGCCCGGGGGACAGTTGATCGAAGGCGCACCCAACGTCAGCACACCTTTCGGGCCTCTAATGGCTGACCTGACTCGCCGCTACGCTCAGATGAGCCCGGAGATGCTGGAACAGCGCCGCCGGTGGCACATGCGCGAAGACTACCGGGTGCCATACCTGAAGGACGATCCGAACCTCGCCGTCGCGAGTCTGCCAGCCGAGGAGATTGCCCGGCTCTACCAACAGGAGCCTCTGGGGGTCCACCCTCGCACGAACACCAGCCTGCTTTACCCCGTAAAGATCGCCAACCTGATCGGCATCAAGGACCTGCGGTACTTCGACCGCACCGGCACCAGCCAGCAGCGCGACATCCGCGATCTGATGCGCTACTGCGCGTTGGTGGGCGATGTGACCGATGCCTTGACCCGCTTCGGGGACGGACCTGACGCGCAGCTCAAACTGGATCACATGGGCCTGGCGCAAGGAGTCCGGCGCACCCCGGACGCGCTCCTATATGCGCTGGCGAAGTTCATTTACTCACTCCGTCCACCAGCGAATCCGAATGCGATCGATGAGAGATCCCGCGCCGGAGAGAAAGTGTTCGCCACAGCCGGGTGCATCAACTGTCACACGCCTCCGGTCTACACCAACAACCGGCTCACGCTGGCAAAAGGATTCCATCCATCGGACGCGCTGCTCAAGGAATTCGATGTCCTGCCGGTTTCGGTGGGCACGGATCCGAACCTGGCGCTCCAGACGCGCAAGGGAACGGGTTTCTATCGCGTCCCGTCTCTGCGCATGCTATGGCTCTACCGCTGCTTCTTGCACGATGGTTCCATCGGCAGACTCGAGGAACTCTTCAGTCCAGACCGCCTGAAACCCGAGTTTCGATCCTCGAATTGGAGTGAGCTTACCCTCGCACATGTTGTCCAGGGCCATCCGTTCGGGCTCGATCTCTCGATCGGCGACCGGACCGCGCTCATCGCCTTCCTGCGAACGCTCTGACGCTCAAAAATTGTAGCGAAGCGCGAACTGGATCTGCCGGGGCGCTTTGGCGGAGAAGACGCGGCCGAAGCTGCCGGTCTGGTCCACAATGGCCTGCGGCAGATCGAAGTTCACGCGATTGAACGCGTTGAAGGCCTGCGCCTCGAAGGAAATCGTGCTCCCCTCGGTAACGTGAAACCGCCGCACGAGCGAAAGATCGAACGAAGCCAGGCCCGGGCCCCGAAGAATATTGCGTCCAGCCGAGCCGAAGGTGTACGGCGGGGCTATTTGAAAGGCGGAGGTGTTGAACCATTCCTGCGCCGATGGATTGGAAAGATGCGGATCGCCCACTACATTCGGCCGGTCAAAACCGAACTGGCCGTTGCCTGTATTACTGTTGTCGTAGCTCACGGTTGGGGTGAACGGCTGGCCTTCCTGCGCGGTGATGATGGAGCGGACCTCCGAGTTTCGGATCAGCCAGTTGTGACCGGGGGTCTGGTATACCCAGGCTGCCGTGAATCGCTGCGGCATATCGAAGCTCGAAAGGGCGTGCTCCAGTTGGTAGTTGTGGCTGTTCTGCGGGAAATTCTTGTCCGCCTGTGTTCCGAGGAAAGCGGAAGTGTCGTCGATTGATTTGGAGAACATGTAGACCGCCGTAAATGACAGCCCGTGCCCCATGGGACGGTTGAAGCTCAACTGCAGCGAATGAAACTCCGAGTCCCCAGCGCTTTCCTCGAAGAAGATGTTGCCGAAGTTGGGATAGGGTGCTCGCGAAGACAACGGGCCAGGACCCGGCAAGGGCTGGTTCAGATCGCGCGAACGGAGCAAGTGCGTGCCCTTCGATCCGGCATATGCCACGCTCAAGGTCCCCACCGAGTGAAATTCACGCTGCACGTTGAAGTTCCAGTCCTGTAGATAGGGCGTGACGAAGTCCGGGCTGATGGTGCTGAGCGTCGCAGGGGGCAGAAAACCGCTATTCAGCGGGAACGGGTTCTCGAGAGTCAGCAGTGAAGTCTGGCTGGGAAAGAAGACCCGGATATTGAAGAACGGCGGGTTGAAATTCAGAGCAGTGGTCGAGGTGAAGATCCCGGCATCGTAGAAGAGTCCGTAGCCACCGCGGACCACCAGATTCGCCGCCGGCGACCACGCAAAACCGACGCGGGGCGCGAAATTGTTCGTGTCCGGCCGAATCCCCGACCGCGACAATCCATTTGTGCCCACCTGGTAGACGTTCTGCGTGGCGAGGTCGAAAAACGACATGCGATTGAAAGGATCGGTGGGCGGTGTGTTGTACTCGTACCGCAACCCCAGGTTGAGGGTCAGGTTCGGGCGTACTTTCCAGTCGTCTTGCACGAAGAAGTTGCTCGCGAAACTGCGCAGGGTCTGCTGATTGTTGAACTGGGATTGAATACTGAAGGTGGGCAGCCCCAGCAAAAGGTCGCCCATTCCCGATCCGGACAGGGCCCCCACGAAATTGATCTGGCCTCGGGCGTAAATGTCGAGAATTCCGTTGTGCTCCAGTTTTCGGAACTCCGTCCCAATTTTGATTGCATGGCTGCCGCGCGACAGGGAGAGCACATCAGTGAGCTGATAGGTGTTCTCGGCGCGGTCGATAGGCAGGGAAGTCAGATCGCCCACTTGCGAGAAGCCCTGAACATTTATGGCCGGATAGCCGAAATCAACAGGGCGCACCGGCAGGTAGTTCACACCCCAGAGTTTGTTGACATCGGTCGCGTGATTCTGCTGCAGGACCTGGCGCAGTGCCCGGTTGAAGCCGAGAATCAACGAGTTCACACTTCGCGGCCCAAACGTGTGCATCTCGTGGATCATTGCGTTGTGTCCGGACTCGTTGACGTAATCGCCGGAACCGGGGATTTGTGTGGACACCTCCGCGAAGGGCTCGAGCAGGTGGGCGACTCCATAGCTGTACCGCAGGGTAAGTTGGTCGGTGTCTGAAATCCGGTAGTCGGCGCGTGCGTTGGCTTGCGCCTCCCGGTCGGTCCCAAGGGGCTGGCCGAGGAAGTTACCGCCGCTGCCGCTTAGGTTAGGTAGGGGAAACAAGGCCAGGACCTTAGCCGACAGAGGATCGATGCGGCTGGCCGGAATCCGGTCTCCCGGAAATGGTTTTCCGGTGAAAGGATCCACGACCGTGGCGCCCGTGCCAGAGAAATCGCCGCTGCGTTCGGCCGGAGTGGGTACCGTGGCCAACTGGCTGAAGCCCTGCTGTTCTGTCAAACCGTCGGCGCTCGCGAAAAAGAAAAGCCGGTTCTTTACAATGGGGCCGCCGGTGCCGCCGCCAAACTGGTTCCGGTTGTACTCCGGCTTCTGGCTGCCGTCGAAGAAATTGCGCGCGTCCACGTCCCGGTTGCGCAAGTATTCGTAAGCGAAGCCGTGCAGCTCGTTGCTACCGCTGCGGGTGATCACGTTGACCTGCCCGCCCGCGTTACGGCCGTACTCGGCACTGTAGCAGTTGGTCGAGATCTTGAACTCCTGGATCGCGTCCACGGGCGGCTGCAGCGTATACCGGTTAACATCCGGGTCGTTGTTGTCGACTCCATCCAGCAGGAAGTTGTTGTATTCCTCGCGAGCGCCGTTGGCGTGCATCGCGAAATTGCCGCGCGTGGAAAGCTCGGAATTCTGCACCGGCGGCAGAACACCGGGCGTGAGCAGAGCCAGTTGCAGGAAGTCCCGCTTCTCGAGTGGCAAGCTGTCGATCTGGCTGCGTTCCATCACCTCGCCGAGTTCGGAGGACTCGGTCGGCAGCTGGCGCACCTGTGCCGTGATCGTAACGGATTCGCCTTTACCGGCAATGGTTGGACGTAAGTCGACGCGAGCGTGTGAATCCACTTCAACATGGATGTCTTTAGCATCCGCTCTCTCGAAACCGGAGGCAGCGGCGGAGACGGTGTAGGTCCCAGGCGGCAGATCGAGAAACCGGTAGAAGCCCGTGAGATCTGTCACCGCGGACCGCGCGACGGCGTGCCCGGAATCCGACGCAATTATGGCAGCCCCGTTGATCGGCCGGTTGGATGGGTCCGTCACGTACCCAGAAATGGAGCCGCTGGTCACCTGTCCGAAGGCGCTTGCGGTGGCGATGAAGAATAGTAGAAATCGCATCAAGAATTCCGTCTTCAAAGGTAATTGTAAGCGTGGTAACGATTGGCGCTTAATTGATTATGCGCCGTGGCAAGCCAGAGGCCAATCAGGTAATTTGCAGATATGTGACAAAGCACTTGCACGTAACAAGAAATAGAACGACATCCGGAGGGCGAAAGTGCTTGAATCTGGGAATGAATTCAAAACTTTAGGATCGTCAATCGGCGGAAAACGCCTCACGGTTTGCGCGCTCGCGCCAGCCAGTGTGGCAGGGGCGGAGGCAGAGGCTGAACGCTGAAACCCGTAAAACCTGATTCTTCCAGCCAACCTTGCAGCTCGCCGGCCGAGAAGACCCATCCATACTGAGTGGTCAGGCCCATGGTGAGCGCGAAGATGGCGGAGAAGGGCGGCTGCGTGTGGCTGTCGTCCGTCATCATGTCCATTACGTGGATCACGCCGCCGGGTTCGAGCGCTGCGTGCGCTTTGCCAATCAGGTTGCGGATGGCCTCGGGCGATTCCTGGTGCAGCATGCCGAAGAAGTTGAGGGCATCGAGGCCGGAAGGGAATGGCGTGGTGTGATAATCTCCCGCCAGGATACCGACACGCGCGGTAGCGCCTTGCCGCTCGATTAATTCCCGGGCGACGTCCACCACGGCGGGCAGGTCCATCACCGTGCAATGGATTTCAGGAAAGGCTTGGGCAATCAGCACGGCAATGGTTCCCGGACCGCCGCCCACGTCCAGAAGCCGCTTGCGGCCGGCCAGATCGAGCCACGGCAGGATGGCCCGTCCCATACCTACTGCCTTGTCATGCATGGCCATCACAAACGCGCGCGTGCGCTCACGGTCCTCACCGAGATGAAGTTCCGGGCGCTCGACGGGTTGCCCTGTACGGACGAATTCTGCCAAGCGTCCCCAGGCCGAATATACGTCGCGGTTATATCGGAGAGCTCCCGAAAGGTCGGCCGGGCTACCGGGTGTTAGGAACGTTCGCGCAGCGGGTGTGAGGCTGTAGCGTTCGCCGTTCTTCAGCAACAGTTCCACGGCCACGCACGCGTCCATTAGGGCGCGCATGCCCCGTTCGCTCTGCTGCAGATCGCGCGCCAGGCTGGCCGAGTCCATGCCGTCCTGTTCTGCAAGCCGGCGGAAGACGCCCGCGTCGGAGGCCGTGAACAGAATGCACGACCCAAAAAACGCATTGGCGAGGTCCACGATCAGACCCGGAGAGACGGATGGCGCCGGGCTGTTCAACGGTTTCAAAGTGTTTGTTTCTCCTGATTAGGAAGTGATACCCCGGTGATAGGGCTCTTGTAATGAAACTCTACTACTTTACACTGATTACAAAACATTTGGAATTCAGTCCAGGAGTGCTAGCCGGGGCGTAAGTGCGTCTTCCTGTGTTTTCAAGAAGGAACCATCGACTACCTCTTTGGTTAACAAATTGCATCGTTAACGCCGATTTTCGTTTCGGTTACTGAAAGGGGATAGCATGTTCAGGCAAGTAACCTTTTGTGCGCTGCTCGTCTTTGTGGTTCTCGTTCCGTCGGTTTTTGCGGATCCGGTTTTGAATGATTGGTGCGTCAATGTCAACGGTGATACTGCTTCCCTTTGCAACGGTGCAGGTTCGTCCTTATCTGGGGTAGACGCCAGCGGGTTCGATAAGACGCTCTCACCGTCGGCTAACACTCTAGGTTCCATTTCAGTCACGCTGACTGCTGCTGGTTACGCGAGCGTGTATATGGACTACGATCTGGATTTCGCCACCTTCGGCTCGTTCCAGGATTCCGGCGCCACGCATGGTGCGCTGCCCGCGGGCGTGAGTTACGAGCTGGACGACCCGAACACATCGAATATCTTCAGTGACTTCGCGACAAGCTCGCTCCTGAACACGAACAACGTCGGTACGGCTTCGGGACCGCTAACTCCGTGCTGCGATGTGTCGTGGGCCCTAGGCGTCCAAACTACGGAGGCCGGTACACTCAAGTTCACCGTCAGCACCGTGCAGCCGGCGGGCTTCTATCTTCAGCAGACCAACTTCGATGCGGGGGACTCCATTTACTTGTCGGAATCCTTTACGCCGACTGGCGGTAGCACCGGAGGTACTACTGGAGGTACCACTGGAGGTACCACTGTACCGGAACCGAGTAGTTGGGGACTGTTGGGGACGTCCGTTGTGGTCCTTGCCTTGAACGGGCTGCGGAAGCGGTGCAGCAAAAGCGCGTAGCAGGTCCGGGGCGGCCCAGGGTAAGAAATACAGGCGAATGGCAGAGCGGTTCAAGCAAATCAAAGGTCTAAGAGGGATTGAAAGAGGAGAGCTATGGGGCGGATAGCGTGGATTTGCATAATGGCGACGGTCGTGATGCCGGCGCTGCTACTGACTAACATGTTGGAGGCGCAACCGGTGGCCAATACGGTACCTTTCGTGGCCTCGAACCCGACTTCACCGCACACCAGTTGGAGCGGCAATATCGTTACGCTAAAGGGTACGCTCACCAGTCCATTCGTCGGTACCCACGTGTTTACGTACGATTGGGATCCGGGTGATGGCTCTGCCCACTGTACCGGTACGGTGACGAATCAATTTGACATTGAGTGCTCGCACACGTACACGGGCGCCGTTGGAACTGTCTTTACGGCGGTTTTGAATATTACCGACACCACATCCGGTCAGACGGCTCCTCCGTCGAACTGCCCGCCCGTGATC
>Ga0210406_10006273_pt1 | contig 12359 bp, 10 predicted proteins | sample IncBWC30MmetaG_FD_155454 | JGI IMG/M metagenome (GOLD analysis project Ga0210406, IMG submission 155454) | Forest soil microbial communities from Barre Woods Harvard Forest LTER site, Petersham, Massachusetts, United States - Inc-BW-C-30-M | ecosystem: Environmental > Terrestrial > Soil >...
CAACCGGCCATTGCGGCAATCTGGTACGAGCGCGCCCTGCTCACTCCCGGTATCGATTCGGAAAGTAAACTGGCATTGCGGTATGATTTGGGAGTGGCTCAGGAATCGGCCGGCGATCTGGATGCGGCGCTCAAGAGTTTCTCTCAGGTCTACGCCGTCAATATTGACTATCGAGACGTGGCGGACCGCATCGCTGCTCATCATAAGCCAGCGGTCTGATCTCCAGCCCACACTCAACTAAGGTCGCTCCGAACAGAATGAACCGCCTATTGCGCGCTCTTGCCGTTGTTTTGCTCTTTGAGATGGGAGCGCTGCTCCTGTATCTGCCGTGGTCCGCCTTCTGGGAACAAAACTATTTCTTTCGCCACTTTCCCGGACTTGTCCCCATCGTTCTTCATCCTTCTGTCAGGGGTATGATCAGCGGCCTGGGCGTTCTCGATATTCTCCTGGCCTTCGGTTTATTCCACCCCCGATCGGCGCCCGCCAGTGTCCCACCCCAAACCAATTCGTGATCCGTTTCTTCTATGCTACGTAACGGACAAAAGTGTTCTGTCCGCGTCTGCCGTCGAATCGCGTACGCTTCTTCTTGAGAAAGTGAAAGCAGCTGCCGCTCTGGGAGTTGACTGGATTCAGATTCGCGAGAAACATCTGTCCGGTCGCGAACTTGCAGAATTGACTAACGAAGCCCTTCGCGTCGCGCCCGCCCCTTGCCGCGTTCTGATCAACGACCGGCTCGACGTTGCTTGCGCCGTTGGTGCTGCGGGCGTTCATCTGACCGAACAAAGCATCTCCGTTGCCGACGCGAGAAAGTTCGTACGCGAACGAGGGCTGCCGGCATCTTTCCTCGTCGGTGCTTCGACGCATTCGCTCGATTCCGCCCGGGCCGCGGCAGATTCGGGTGCGAACTACCTCATCTTCGGTCCGGTGTTTTCCACACCCTCCAAGGCAGCTTATGGTCCGCCGCAAGGAATCGAGCGGCTAGCCACCATCTGCCGCAGCGCCTCAATTCCCGTGCTCGCCATCGGGGGAATTACGCCGGAAAATGCAGGTGAGTGTATCGCCGCCGGGGTTGCCGGTATTGCCGCCATCCGAATTTTCCAGGATGCATCAGATCTGCCGGCAGTCGTTCACCAGCTGCGCCAGCTTTGACCACGCGCAACGGTTCTCGAATCAGGGTTCCATCAGCCGCCGCAGCAGCCGGACCTGCCCGGCGTGATACACATCGTGAAACGCCACACCGTAAATCATGCCCAGGCGCTTCGTTGCCTGAGGGGTGTTCAATACCTGTCGAATAGTCTTTTCTAGCTCTCGGTGTTCCGTCTCCAGGATCGCGCGATCCCGGCGCCACGCCGCCTCGCTGGTATCGCCATTCTCCGGACGTGTAAAGAAATTGCTGCCTTTCAAAACGAAGGAACCGCGCTTCCCACCCTGCAGCCTTCGGCGCACCGCATATTTCCAATAGGCGGCGTGCAAGGCGATTTCCCAGATGTTGTGCCGGCCGCTACCGGGACGCCATGCCGCTTGCTTCGCCGAAACCCCTTTCAACGATTGCCGCAAATTCGGCCCGTGCCATGTTTTCTTGGAATACGCCTCATGCAGCAAGACCATAAGCAGCGAGTCTGTGGTCATGGAATCCTCCCGCAGGACAGCCCAAGATTGTAATCAGGAATGCGCCGCAGCGCACTTCATTGTGGGGCGCTGATCTAGGGCGACTATTTTTCCGCCGGAGCCGACTTTGCCGCTTCATTCAGCATCATCGCGAGTCGCACGCCGGCCTGTTCCAGCCGCTCCTCGACCACGGGGGCCGCGGCTGACTGATACGCTGCACCTGCGCTTACGTGAAGCTCCATCATGCGATTGCCAATATTGTCCGCGTCGCTGCACGCATCGACCGGTGTCGGCCTTTCAACAGGAATCTTGGGACTCAACTGGCCGTAGGTAACGGTTTCCGCAAGGTCGTGGCTTTCCCACGCCCACACATCCACCCGGATTCCCGTCTGCGTCCATCGGTCGATATTTGGCCGAAACGTCTCCTCGAGGAATGCCGCATATTCGGCAGGGTCCGCTCCCCCCATGTCGCGCTCGACGATCGTGGAATCCCACAAGCCATGAAGGTTCGGAACATAGCTGTTGTTGTTCAGATGCGGTGAGCGCCAAAAATATTTCACTGGGACGCAGTTGCCGCCCAGGTCGTTGTCTGTTGTGGCGTGCAAGGGCATGTGTACGTCGCCAACGAAATGCGTTACGTAGCGAAGAGCCTCCGCTCGCTTGGCCGGGTTGCCGTTTTTGTCCTTCAAAATGGCCCACTGCTCGGGGATGGCCCTGGTGACGCAGCCTTCTCGACCGCAATATTCTTCCAGCGGCTTTCGGGGAGCGCCGCGCGGAATGTCGATGTAGTGCCACGGCGCATTCTTCAATTGCCTGCGCGCGTCATCGGGCCAGGTGGAACCGTCTGCCAGTAAATCTCCTGCGAAGATCCCGCAATACCGTTTCAATTGTGGATCGATCGGGTTCTCGCTCAACAGCTTTTCGACGAGTTCACGCGCTTCCGGGGTCAGGTGCTTTTCCGCAATCAACGCAATGGTCTGGTGCCCCTTGCAGCCCCACGCCCGCGTACACGGTGCGCCCGTACCCAGCACCAGCGCAACGATAAACAGTCCCAGCGCGCGTTTCTGCTTCATGCATGGTCCCCGACTTCTGTGATTTTGGAAAGCGATGCCTCACGCGCTTAACCAGTGCGCCACGGGTTTCAACGATTCGGTGTGGTCGCAAATTACGCGCGTCGCCGCGGTTATTGGTATCGCCAGAATCAACCCCATTCCGCCCCACACAAAGCCCCAGAAGAGCAGCGCAACGGTAATGGCCACCGCATTCAATCGCACCTGGCGGCCCACCAGTTGCGGGGCAATCAGGTTTTGTGCCGCAACGTGGATTCCCGTCAACACCAGTGCGATCAGTCCAAAATGACTTACCGTGTGCCACTTCACGATCGCCAACAAAAATCCCGGCAACCACGCCAGCACCGCTCCGATATAGGGCACCATGTTCAGCAGTCCCGAGGCAATTCCGGCCAGCACCGGGTAGTCAAATCCCAATGCCAGAAAAAACACACTGCTCAACGCAATCACGACCAGCGTTACCACCGACATACCCACCAGGTAGTCGCGCAAAACCTCACGCAAATCGTCCAGCGTCTCCTTTACCTGCGTGCGCCGCCCGATGGGAAACAGTTGTAGCGTTCCATGCCACACCTCCCGCTTCTGCGCCAGCATGAAGTAAACGAGGAAGGGCACGAATGTTGCTTCGAGCACCAGCGCGTAGAGCGATCCGATGCTGCGCACGAAAAAATTGTGAACCGCGCCGCTGTCGGCGGGAGGTGAAGGCGGGGTCTTGTTGGCGTCGCCGGTTGTCGTGAGATCGGAAACGCTCCCCTCAACGTTCCGGATTTTCTGTTGGACGTCCAAAGTTGCATCGCGCAGGATGCCACGATAGGTTGGCCAACTTTGCGCGAAGTCCGAGGTGCGCGTCCATAGCCCGTAGATGACTGCGATCAGCACCATAATCAGGATCAGCACCATGACCAGCGCCCCGATTGGTCGCGGCACGCGGAAGCGCTCCAGAAACTCCACCGCCGGATCCAGAAAATAGGCCAGCAGCACCGACGTAAGCAGGGTAACCACCACGCCCTGGGCGTAGTAAAGGAACAGCAGAATGATGGCCGCCGCCAGAATTCGCAGGCTGAACGTCGGGCCATAAATCCGAAAGATCGTTGGCGTTTCCGTCGAGGACACCGTACACCTCTTGTTCCTTCACGGTAGCATACTCCTCGGAAATCGCGTCGCTCGTCTCCCGGCCAATGCCACGCAAGATTAATACCTCGCGTGTTTCGGCAGTGGGGAATCGCTTTTCTGTCATCCCCTTCCTGAATTGACAAAGTACTCTGCGACCCTTGTGCTAGACTTTGACCAGGTCAGTTCCCCGCCGCGACCTGGTCTAATTATGGCTAAAGAACTTTTTGGCACCGACGGTGTTCGTGGCGTTCCCGGCACGCCGCCTCTCGACGATCCGACACTCTACGCCATTGGGCGCGCTCTGGGCGCTTATCTGCAACACGACCTCGGCTCCGCCCACGCCCTCATCGGCATGGATACGCGCGAATCTGGCCCGCATATCGCCGCGCTGCTTGCCGCGGGTCTCGAGAAGTCCGGAGCCAGCTCTGAATTTGCCGGTATCATCACCACGCCGGGAATTGCCTGCCTGGTCCGCGAGAATGACTTTCAAGCCGGCGTAGTCATCTCTGCTTCCCATAATCCCTATCACGACAATGGGGTAAAGCTTTTTTCCCATGCCGGAATGAAATTCCCGGATGCGGTCGAAGAGAGGCTCGAAGCGGAAATTCTGCGCTTGCGCGGTGAGCCGGCGCCCACTTCCTTGCCCACTCTAGTTGCCAATCACGCGCTGCATGTCGAGTATCTGCAATTCCTGCAAAGCCGCGTCATTCCTGACGCCAGATTCGAAGGCTTTCGCATGGTTCTCGATTGCGCCAACGGCGCCGCCTACCAGCTGGGCCCAGAACTGTTTCAAAGTTTGGGTGCGGACGTCATTCCCATGGGGGTGAATCCCGACGGACGCAACATCAACGCCGGTTGCGGTTCCCTTTATCTTGACGGTTTGCTGAAACGCGTGCTGGCCGAAAAGGCTTTGCTCGGCGTGGCGTTCGATGGCGACGCTGACCGCGCGCTGTTCGTCTGCGGCAGCGGACGCATCGTCAATGGTGATGGCGTTCTTCTGGCCGTGGCGCGTCACCTGAAATCGCGAAATGCGCTGAAGAGCCAGCGCGTTGTGGCCACTTCCATGTCCAATCTTGGCCTGGAACGCGTACTGGATCGCGAAGGGATTGCGCTCGCTCGCGCTGCCGTCGGCGATCGCTATGTCCTCGAGGAAATGCTCAAGTCGGGCGACAATCTCGGTGGCGAGCAGTCTGGCCACATCATTTTCCTCGACGATAGCCCAGCCGGCGATGGCCTCCTCACTGCGGTCAAAATGGCTTCCCTGGTTTCCGCGCACGGCTCGCTGGAAGCGCTCGTTCAGGGTCTGAAAGACTACCCGCAGGTCATCGTCAACGTGAGAGTTAAATCCAAGCCACCCCTCGAGTCGCTCCCGGAAGTTGCCCGCGCCTTGGCGGAAGCGCAATCCACGCTCGGGGAGAATGGGCGCGTCGTTCTTCGCTACTCCGGCACCGAGCCGCTCGCCCGCGTTATGGTCGAGGCGGAACACGACGCCGACGTCCAACGTTTTTCGCAATCCATCGCCAGTGCCCTGCGATCGTCCATCGGCGCCTGAACTCCGCATCGATACCGGCGAAACATCGCAAGTTGCCATGCAAGAATCGCTACATTGGGCGCCGTTCGCGTTTGCTCCGCGCGCACGAGTTAGTTCAAGCGGAAGCTTGACATTAGTGTGTTCACACGCAATAACGTTGTTGTCCTTCGCGACCATGTTCGCGACGCTGAGAAGTAGGGTTGTGAGTTCCTAAAGACTGTAGGACTTTGCGAGGAGTCTGTGAGATTTTGTAGATTCATTTCGGTCGAAGAGGTCCGATTCCGTCCAGTTTGCGCCTAACTCCTTTATCCTCAATGGATACCTAGCGACGCCAGGCCCTGGTTCCGATTGGCAAACCGCGTGCATTCTATAGAATTAATTCATGAGATTGGCTTCCCGGGGTGGCCGGACCTCAACCTCGACTGAGTATCCGGTTATTGGGGGGTCAGATCCAAAGTAAAGGGGGCTTGCACCAGCCCCCTTTTTTATTTGTCCTCACTATTTATTTATTTCCCAATATCTTCCAATAGGGTTCCCGGGCCGTGGTTCAGCCATTCGCTCGCAGCACTTTGCCGCCCGAAAGAAGTGAGCGGCCGGTGGGGGCACCGGCCGCTCTGGCGTGGGGGCTGGAGGGTAATGACGGGAAGCCTAGCTCATCTCTCGTTTTCCGGCGGGCTTGGCCGCTCTACTGCGCTCGCAAGCAGTAGAACGACGCACAGGAGCAGGATCACTGCGATCATTCCGCCCGCCCCGAGAGTCGAACCTTACTCCCAGTCACAAGGCGATTCTGCACGGACCCATCGCGAGTGTCACTAGGACGCTAGGTTCATTTGCGCCAGTACTTCGCACCGGAACCTCCGTACTTCGCTTTGGTACCCTGGCAATCGCGCGCCCAACTGTATCCTTCACTGCACCCGACTACAGAGACGTGCCCGGGTGCATCGATAGTCCACATCCTCTTCATTGTCAGCGCTTTACGTCACAGTCACCGTCATAATTAATGAGTGTTAGCAACTGAATCGTTATCGCTCGCGCCACAAGCGCTGTTTCCCCAACGCCTCAAAACGGGAATCACGCCCCGTGGCAAGGAACGCGATCTTTCTGATCCCTCGGTTTAAAGTAGGACACTGGCGGTTTCCCTTCCTCGATGACTGGCCAGCGGTCGCTTCTCTACGCTATTCTTCTATCGCATGCATTGACCTGAACTTTTTCCGCGACCACCTCGATCTGTTTGCCGAGATGGCCAGAAAGCGCAATATCACTCTGGACCTCGATGCTTTTCGCGTTCTCGACAAAGAACGCCGTGAACTGATCACTGAAAATGAGCAGCGCAAAGCTCAACGCAACAAGACCAACGACGAGATCGCGCGGCTCAAAAAGGAAAAACAAAGTGCGGATGCTCTGATCGCCGAGATGAAGCAGGTCTCCGACCGCATCAAGCTGGTCGACGAGCGCATCAGTGAGCTGGATCGACGGCAGCGCGAAACTCTTTTGACAATTCCTAATATTCCCCACCCGAGCGTCCCCTATGGCGCAGGCGCTGACGGTAACCAGGAAGTCCGCCGTTGGGGCACAGCTCCGCACTTCGATTTTCAGCCCAAACCGCACTGGGAAGTCGGCGAGCGCGCCGGAATTCTTGACCTAGAAGCCGCCACACGAATCACCGGTGCGCGCTTTGCGGTCTACAAACGTTGGGGCGCCCGACTGGAACGCGCTTTGGCCAATTTTTTCCTGGATATCCACACGCGCGAACACGGCTACATGGAAATTCTGCCGCCATTTCTTGTGAACACGACGTCACTGATGGGTGCGGGGCAATTGCCTAAATTTGCCGCAGATCTCTTCAAGGTGCAGGATACGGATTTCTGGCTCACCCCTACATCGGAAGTGGAACTACACAATCTCTATCGCGATCAGACGGTCCCAGAGGACCAATTGCCGATCTGTGTCACAGCCTGGACTGCTTGCTTTCGCTCCGAAGCCGGTGCTGCGGGAAAAGACACTCGCGGCATTCTTCGGCAACACCAGTTCCAGAAGGTGGAACTTTTTAAGTTCACGCATCCCGACAAGAGCTATGAGGAACATGAAGCACTAGTGTGCAATGCCGAGACGATTCTCCAAAAACTTGGCCTGCACTATCGCACCGTACTGCTCTGTACCGGGGACATGGGCTTCGCTTCCGCGAAGACTTACGATTTGGAAGTCTGGCTGCCCTCCAGCAACGAATTCCGTGAAATTTCTTCCTGTTCGAACTGTGAGGCATTTCAAGCACGGCGCGCCGGCATCCGTTTCAAGCCGAAAGCCGGCGGCAAGAGCGAGTTCGTGCACACATTAAACGGCTCGGGCTTGGCGGTTGGCCGTACATGGATTGCTGTGGTGGAGAATTATCAGCAAGCCGACGGTTCCATCATCATTCCTGAGGTTCTGCGCCCTTATATGGGCATCGACCGCATCCCAGCTCCTTAGGTGATCATGAAACAAAAGTGTGTTCCATTGGGCGCTCGACTGGTTGCCGCGCTCTTGCTGCTTGGCCACGGTTTGCGCGCGCAGACGCCTACAAGCCACGCCGAGGAGCCGGCCGTTCGAGCGTTTCTCGCCGAATTCATTTCTGCGTTCGACAATTTGGAGTGGGACAAGTTCCGCAATTCTTTCACCGACGATGCCACAGTCTTTTATCCGCGAGGCGCCGCGAACCGAGCCGACGGTCGCGCCCAATATGAAGCACACTTTCGCCTGGTCTTTGAACAGATCCGTGCGGGAAGAACTTCGGGGCCTTATATGGACCTCCAACCGCGCGACCTGCGAGTCGAAATCATCGGCAATGCGGCTATCGTGACGTTTCAGCTGGACGACCGCCCGGGGTTCGTCAATCGCCGCACCCTGGTTTTAAAAAAGGCAGAAGGAGTGTGGAAGATCGCGCACTTGCATGCCTCAGAGGTTGTCGTATCGCCGCAAGATGGTACGAACTGAGGGTTCTGTACATCTTTTGGTATTCGTTCCTATAGCAATGAAACTAAAGATGTTAGCTCGTGCAGGGATGGGTCGACAGAGGTTTGGCAGGATAACGCAACCCGGCGCAACGTATTGAATTCACAGCTTTTCGTTTGACTCCCTGCTGGGGGCTGCATACACTCGCCTCAACACCATTCCACGGCAGTAAAGGTGGCCTGGAAGGTGGTTGCCGCCCATATTCGATGACATTTATTGCTCGCATCCTTCGCTATGTTTTCTGGGTCCTGATCGTTTCTTGGGCCGTGTCGATTCTACGCCGCATCGTCGGCAATATGGCTGGCGCTTCGCCGACCGCCCATCCCGATATTGATGTTCCTAATGATGCGGTTTCGCGTAAGCTCGTGCGCGACCCCGTTTGCGGCATGCACCTCGCCGAATCCGTAGCGATTCCACTTCGCGAAGGTCGGGAACTGCTGCACTTTTGTTCCATGGATTGCCGGCAAAAGTATTTGGCGGGCGTGCGCAAGTTTGCCGCCAACGGTTAGTACCAGAAGTTTTTGCATATGGCACGTTGTTGGGCCAGTTGAACGTATCTTGAGATTCCACGGTAACGGAAAGGACCGAACCTGATGGCAACGGTCGCAAAACCTCCACTCCCAACGCGCCCCACAGGCGCACCCCCGATGGTGCCCCGGATCGCGCCGCGCGAGGAACTCAATCCCTTTCGCATCGCTCAGATTCAATTTGATATGGCGGCGGAAGTGCTGAAGTTGGATCCAGGTCTTCGCCAAGTATTGCGTACGCCCAAGCGCATTCTGGAAGTTTCCCTGCCAACCAAAATGGACAACGGCCAGGTGAAGGTGCTCACGGGATTCCGCGTGCAACACAACATCGCGCGCGGTCCGGGCAAAGGCGGGGTGCGCTTTCACCCCAACGTCACGCTGGATGAAGTCAAAGCACTCGCAGCGTGGATGACCTGGAAGACCGCGGTGGTGAATGTTCCCTTTGGAGGCGCGAAGGGTGGCGTAATCTGCGACCCCAAGCGCATGTCGAAAAGCGAATTGGAGCGGTTGACGCGCCGCTTCGCCAGCGAAATCCTCCCGATCATCGGCCCCGACAAGGATATTCCCGCGCCGGACGTATACACGGATGCGCAAACCATGGCTTGGATCATGGACACGTATTCCATGATGCTGGGACATACCGTTCCCGGCGTAGTGACGGGTAAGCCCATTGCTATCGGTGGCTCTCTTGGGCGCGCCGAAGCTACCGCGCAGGGACTTGTGTATGTCGTCGAAGAAGCCTGCAAGGTGAAAAAGATCTCGCTGCGCGGAGCCACCGTTGCGATTCAGGGATTTGGCAACGCGGGAGCCACTGCGGCCCGCCTGTTGGCCGACCGCAAGGCCAAGATCATTGCCCTAAGCGATACGCGCGGCGGTGTCACCAACTCGCGCGGCATCGACCCGATCAAAGCCATTCGCTACAAGGAGCGTTCGGGCACGGTTGTGGGCATGCCTGGCGCTTCACGCATTTCCAATGAGGATCTGCTCACGCTGAAGTGTGACATTTTGATTCCCGCGGCATTGGAGAGCGTCATTACTCTGCAAAACGCCGAAGCGGTGAAGGCCCGCATCGTCGCCGAAGCGGCCAACGGACCCACCACACCACACGCCGACGAAATCCTGGCACGCCGCGGCGTCACCGTCCTCCCGGACATCCTTGCGAATGCCGGAGGCGTTACCGTCAGCTACTTTGAGTGGGTGCAGAACCATGAAGGCCTGCTCTGGGATTCCGAGGAAGTGAATGTGCGCTTGCAGAAGATCATGAGCCGCGCTTTCCGCGACATGATTGAGATGATGCGCAAGCATCACGTTCCGCCGCGCGCCGCCGCCATGGCCCTCGCCGTCGGCCGCGTCGCCGAAGCCACCCTTGTCCGTGGCCTGTTCCCCTGAGCGAACTCGCATCTTTGCTGAGTGCGAGATTTCTAGGACCGCCGCTTTCAAACTTACGCGAATGCCAACGCTCGTCTCGATTCTCCTTCGCGCCGAGAATTTCCTTGCGGAGAAAAATTAGTGCGCGTACATTCGCAAGTGCCGGCCGTTTTCTGGTGTGAACAAACGAAACTTCACGTCACAGAAGCGTGACCGGCCATTTTCTTCACCGCACGAGGCGCCACAGCGACGATGATGAGCCACCTTCACTCCCAGGGAGTGGTCATTCCTCCCATTCTGTTGACCATTGCGGGATTCGATCCCAGTTGCGGCGCCGGCGTTGGCGCAGACCTGAAAACATTTGCGGCGCACGGGTGCTACGGCATCGCAGCCATCACTTCGCTGACGGTGCAAAACACCCAGGGAGTGGAAACCGTTCACAACACGCCCGCTTCCGAGCTGCGCGAGCAGCTGGAGATCTTGGTGAAGGATTGCGAGATTGCGGCCGTGAAAATCGGCATGCTGGGTAACCGTGGCAACGCCGCCGTGGTTGCCGAATTTCTCGATGCCCATAAGTTTGCCCACATCGTTCACGATCCGGTGATGAAGTCTTCGAGCGGGTCGGAACTGCTGGACGCCGCCGGAATCAAGTTTGTGGCTTCCGAACTCCTGAAACGCGCCACGGTGATCACGCCGAATCTTCCCGAAGCAGAGATCCTCACGGGTTTGACGATCAAAGATGTGGCGGACATGGAAGCAGCGGCGCGCAAAATCGCCGAGATGGGCGCGCACGCCGTGATTGTGAAGGGCGGACACATGGACAAAGCCATCGACGTGCTCTTCGATGGCACGGACATGCATCCGCTCGGCGGCGACAAGGTGAAGCTGGAGAACACGCACGGGACCGGCTGCACTTTTGCCTCGGCCATCACCGCGCAACTGGCAGCGGGCCGTTCGCTGCTCGAAGCCACCACGCTCGCAAAAGCCTACGTGATGAAGGCCATTGAAAAAGCGTATCCCGTGGGTAAGGGACGCTTGCCGGTGGATCATTTTTACCGCATGAAGATTGAGCCTTTGGCGCGCGGCACCCATGAAGTGCCGCAGCACGGGTCGCATCCGGCCGCAGAACCTGCCGCTCACTAGCAAGGAGTTTGGATCGAGAGTATCGAGCTCGGAGACCTCCAGATTGGATTGCGAGTAAGGGAGGACACGCGCAGAAAATCTTTCGATGTGAAGTCTGTCAGAAAGGGATGCGTGGGATGGACGGGACTCGCAAAACCAGTGGAACGCGTTGCGCCCTGCCTGTAAAGCGAAAAACAACTTGGCCGCGCGGCGATAAGTGCAACGTTCAAGGGACCGCGACACCTTAACTTCTGCCAGCCTCCTCCCCCAAGTCTAACGGTTGGACAAGTCTCGCCACTCGTCCATTGCTACTCCGGTGCTCCGTTTGTACTATCCACGCTCCGGAGGTTCCGCGTGCTTTCCAAGCGAACAGGTGTCGTGGTGCTCGTGACCCTGACACTCGTGGTGATCATTGCGGCGATTTTGTCGCCGCGCATCGCTCAGCCGCTGGCCTATCACAATTTTGCGGACCGCCGGGTCTGGCTGGACATTCCGAATTTCGGTGACGTTGTCTCCAACGCCGGATTCGCCATCGTGATCGTCTTCGCGGGCATGATCCTGACTGCCATTGGCTCGTCGTATTATCATCTGGCGCCGGACAACGACCGCCTGGTTTGGGATCGCCTGCCGATGACGATTGTGTTTATGGCGTTGGTGGCAGCAATGGTCATCGAGCGCATCAGCGTTCCCATTGGGCTTGCGCTGCTTCCGCTCCTTTCGTTGATCGGAATCGCCAGCGTGGTCGAGTGGCACCTCAGCGAGATAAACGGGGCAAGCGATCTGCGGTTTTATGCTGCGCTGCAGGGTTATGCCGTGTTGCTGCTGCTTGCGATTCTGCTTCTGCCACCGCGTTACACGCGCAGTTCTGACCTGGCGGTCGTAGTTGGCTTTTATGTTTTAGCGAAAATTACGGAGGCAGCGGACCGCCCGATTTTTGCGTTTGGCCAGGTGGCAAGCGGCCACACCATCAAGCATCTTGCAGCGGCTGCGGCGGGATTGTGGATCTTGCGGATGCTGCAAAAGCGACGGCCT
>Ga0210406_10006274_pt1 | contig 12359 bp, 6 predicted proteins | sample IncBWC30MmetaG_FD_155454 | JGI IMG/M metagenome (GOLD analysis project Ga0210406, IMG submission 155454) | Forest soil microbial communities from Barre Woods Harvard Forest LTER site, Petersham, Massachusetts, United States - Inc-BW-C-30-M | ecosystem: Environmental > Terrestrial > Soil >...
CTCTTATGTCGTGCAGGCCAGTTCAGCCAAGATCGATTCGCTCGATGGCTGGGAGAAGGTTGCAGACAACCTCAATGTTGCCGCAGACCGTCTTGCCAAAGACGACCTGAAAGTTGGCTACCACAATCATCAGCCCGAATTCACGCCGCTCGACGGCAAGCGACCCATCGAGATTCTGGCAGCGAATACCAAGCCGACTGTGATGCTGCAACTCGACGTGGGCACGTGCCTCGAGGCCGGATCCGATCCGGCCGAGTGGATTCGCGCCAACCCCGGCCGCATCCGCTCGCTGCATTTGAAAGACTGGTCACCTGATCCGGAGAAGGGTTACAAGGTATTGTTCGGCGAAGGCGCTGCGGAGTGGCTCGATATCTTTGCCGCCGCCGAAAGCGTTGGCGGCGCGGAGTATTACCTGATCGAGCAGGAAGGCAGCCGCTACCCCGCACTTGAAACCGTGAAGAAATGTCTGGAGAGCTACCACACCCTGCGCGGGGACGTGAAGCGGGCGGCGTGAAGACGAGCGATTTCCGCTGAGACTCGCCGGCACTACGTTCTTCTGGACGATGCAATTCTAGACATTGCAATTCCAGAGCTTGCAATTCTGGAGATTGCCATTTCAGAGATTGCTAGAGGCCGTTCCACCCTCTAAGGCTTGTCATTCCGACCGCAGGGAGGAATCTACTATTTGCCAGCAGCTCCTCGCAATTAGTGCCTCTTAAGAGTCAGTGGCACCGCAAGCGACCGCAGATTCCTCACCGGCTAAAGCCGGATTCGGAATGACAAGTCTTTTGGTTTGGCGAGGACTGGCCTTCGTGATGGCATTCACATGGCATTTTCGACGCGTTCACGATGCCATCATCACGGTCGACACCTCAACTCAGTGCGTTCCCCCGCTCCGCTCCCCAGGCACAAAGTCTTGCATCACGGCCTGCCGCATCAGATCCGGGGGCAGCAGCCCCTGCGCCAGGATGAAGTCATGAAACCGCTTCTGGTTAAACTTGGCTCCCAGCGCGGCTTCCGTGTCTTTGCGTAGCGCAATCAGCTTGGTGTACCCATAAAAATAGCTGTTCGCCTGCCCTGGCGCCCGATACGTGTAGCGCTCCACTTCCTGCTGGGCCATCGCGTGCGATTGCACCACATCTTGCTCAAGCACACGATAGGCATCGTCTGGCGTGACCTCGCCCGACTGCAACTCCGGATCAAGAAAAGCCCTTGCTGCCCGCAGCAAGCGGTAATCGAGCGACACCAGCTGACCTTCGAGCGGCATGTAGGGCCGCACGATATATTCCGAATACAATCCCCAGCCCTCTACGTTGGTGCTGTTAAACGCGTAACGCACGCGTGCCACCGACACGCCGCGTTCGAGCATCGAGTCAAACTGTAATTCATGCCCTGGACGCGCTTCATGCGCGGTCAGCGTCCACGACGCGGCATCGAACGTGAAGTCATCGTATTTCTGCGCGGCGGCCTGTCCGGGCGCCGGAGGAATATTCAGCGGCAGCACGAACACGCCCTTTTCCCCTGTGTTGTGTAAGAAAGGCGGAGGCTGCATGTGCGGCGCAGGCTGTTGCGCGGTTTCAGCCGCCGACGCAATCCGAATCTTTGCAGGACGATCGGGCAGCGTGACCAGTTGCTGCTCGACGATGATCTTCTCGATCTGCTTCAGCCGGTCTTCGTAGAACGGCAAAATCGCATCGCCAACCAGTTGCTTCTTTTTCAGTTCGTGGATCACGTCGCGATAATCGCTCGATGGGAGCCCGCGCTGTTTCGCGATCTCGGCCGCGATCGGCTTCATCTGGTTCTGAATATCGATGAACGCGGCATGCGCCATCGCCGCCACCTGGCCGGGAGGAATGTCGATGCCGTATTGCAGCAGCGAGAGCGCGTACTCCTCAGGCGGCAAGCGGAAATCGGTGCGCGCCTTGGGCAGCACGGTCGCGGTGACCCACGCATCGTAGTCGGCGAGCTGCTGTTTCAACTTGGCATACGGTTCCTGCCATCCAGCAACTTTATTCTTTTCCAGCAGAGCTGCGATGCCATCGATGTAATTCGAGTTCCGCCCCATCTCCGTTTCGATTTCAGTCTTAGCCGGATAAATCACGCCCGGCTTCGCCATCTGTTCCGTAACCCGCTGCTTCAGAATCTCGGTGAACGGCTTATACCCTGGATCGAGCCCCGCATATCGGCGAATGCGCACCACGGCCGCCGGACGCCGCGCCTCGGGCGTCTGCTCGTCAAGCAAAATCCGCACGCCCTCAAACACATTGCCGCTCGCGTTGATGAACGGCACCTCGTGCGCGCGCTGATAGTCCTCGATCTTGAAATGCAGCTCGAGGTTGCGAATGATGATTTCGAGATCCTGCCGCACTTCTTTCTGCTTCTCGGTAGCCAGGGCGCTCTTCAGCTTGGCTAGTACGTCTTCCTTTTCCTTACGCTCTTGGTCTTCATCGACCAGCGTGGACTGCGAGATCAGCTCGTCGTACTGGCTCAGCCCCTGCCGCGATCCCGACTCCGGCGCATGCTTCAATTCCACGTTCAGTAGCAGGTCGGTGTACTGATTGCTGGTGGCAATCCAGGCGTGATCGGGGGAATTGCTTTGAGCATTGGCGGGCAGCAGAAGAGCCGTAACAGCGAGAAGAAATAGGAATTTCCGCAACAAGAAACCTCCTCAGGAGACAGACAAGCAGTAAAACATGGGACGCGCGAGATTCGCAATTTGTAGCGGTGCATCGGTGACTTATTGCGTGGCCACCTCGACCTTTTCGAGATCATCCCAAAAAAAACGCCGCCGCCCGCGGGTCATCTCGCAAGCGGCGGCCAGAGTTTCGTCCGGGTTAACGGCTTAGAACGCCACCACCACTGGGTGCGCAAAGCCGCAACTGTTGTCGGTAAACGTGACCGTCCTCACTTGCTGCTTGCCGGCGATCGTCAATGTGACCTTCACTTGGTAAGTTCCCGGCGCCAGTGCTTTCGGATCAGACACTGTCCCGTACTCGCGCTGGAACTGGAACGGCACACACTTCGCGATCTTCGGCGTGATCGTCTTGAGTGTCGCATTGACCACGTTGTCGATCACTGTGTTGGTTGAGACTTGGATCAACTGGATCCGGTCGACCGTGCTGACCGGAACTCCACCCAGCGTCACCAGCACACGCGCTCCAACGAACACGCCCTCACCACACAGATTCCGCGCGAGAGTCGTCCTAGTTCCCAGGATCGGGTCGGAGATGTAAGTCACATCCACGGCGCTATCCACGTTGCGGTTCAGTTCCACGGGCTGGAACCGAACGCCGAACCCACCCTGCGAAAGCGCTCCGCCTGGAGGTATCACATTCGTCTGCTTCGGCAAATCGACCAGACCGTAGTCCTCCGGATTTGGCGGCCCAAGCGTCACCCCATTCACCGTCAGCGGACAAATGCCTGTGTTCCTTACCGGGAACGGTTGCGTGACCGCGCACTTGCCATTCCCTTCCACGACTGGCGGGAAAGCCAGCGCGGGCGAAAGGCTGATGCTCGGGATCGGCGTGGTACCGGTGAGCGGAATCACATCGACCGGCGTAACCGGGTCGGTACTGCTCACGATCAGATTGCACGTCTTGGCACCATCCGAGGTCGGCGTGAACCGAACCACCAAGTCGCCACACACTTCTGCGCCCAGATACTCAGGGAACGGGTTGCTTTCAATGGTGAAGTCCTTGCAGCCCGCACTCAGCGAAACATTGGTCACATTCAATTTGCAGGTCCCGGCGGTGGGCAGATTGCAAATCTTGTAGGTCTCCTCCTGCACCGTGCCTGCGCACACATTGCCGAAGTTCGTGGTGCCGGTCACAGAAACCTTTGGAGCCTGTCCCTGTCCTGTGACCGCAATCACATCGTTCGGAGTATTCGGGTCATTGCTCATCACGGTGATGTTGGCCATCTTCGGTCCCTCGCTTACCGGTTGGAAGCGCAGGGGAACCTGTAACGAAACGCCCGCATGAATCGTAATCGGGAACGACATGGCAGTGGCAACGCCAAACTCCGGTGACGACGACGTGATGCCGTTGATAATCAGATCGCAACCTCCGGTATTGCTGATGGTCAGAATGAGGTCGGTGTGCGAACCCACGCAGGCGTGCCCGAAGTTTCCACCTGCGGCAATGATCGTCGCAATTCCCTGCTGCAGGCCGTTTCCAGACACACCCAGCCGGAAGATCGGATCGCTCGGATCGCTGCTCGAGATCGTTAACTGGGACGTGATGGCGCCGGTCATGGTGGGCGTGAACTCGGCCTGGAATGGGAAGCAGAAGTTGGAACCGATCGTGACCGGATAGCCAGACGTCGGTTCGGTCACAGCGAACTGCGTGTTGCCTGGGGAAAGAATGTTGAAGACTTGCAGGTTATCGGTTCCATTGCCGTCATTGCACACGTCCAGCGTCTGATGGCTGGTGCTTCCAACACATGTATCGGGGAAGCTCAGAGGACCGGGGATGGTGATCGCAGTCGGGGGAATGGTCGCATCCAGTGTCAGCTTCTTGCCCAGCGCTGGATTCGAGATGGTTACCGTGCCATGGCCGTCATTGTTGATGATTGTGCCGTTGGTCCGGCTGGGGTCGTAGGGCTGGTTGCCATTGATGGTCACGATGTGAGCATCGGCGGTGAATTGCAGGATCGAATTATCCAGTGTCGTATAAGTGTTGGGGTCGGCTTTCGAGAATGTGCGGCCGTCATTGTTCTTATGGACCCGGTTTTCGAAGTCGGTGATATCAACAACTTTCAGCGGGTCCGTGGAAGTGTCATACACCTCGAAGAATCCGAAGCCATCCTGTTCGTAAACCGCAACGTAGTATCCGGGAGCGCCGGCGGTGGGGCTGTGCTGATCGATGAATTTCCAGACACCTGTAGCCGGAGGCTTAGCTGGCTCTTGCTTGGCAATCACATAGCTGCCGGGGATGGCAGAGGTCTGGCCAGGCGGAATCAGTCCGCAGGCGAAGTTCGGCGCAACGCACATATTCTCGCCCTGCGGATCCCAGAAGCGGATCAGGTCGCCTCGGTTATGGCGGTCCAGCGTCGGCATCAAAACGGTCGCGGGCACAAAACCCAAGTCCGTTTTCGAGCCGGGATGCGAGCCGACTGTCTCCAGCGGGCTGAGGCTCTTCGGGAAGAAGTTGATGGGAAATGGAATATCGGCCGTATACGAGAAGTGAGTCGGGTGCCCGCCGGCGCTGATCAGGTAGCTCGGCGAACCGAAATACAGTTCGTCGTTCGCATCGTTGAAACCGTCCAGATCGAGCGGCCGTGCATAGTGGAAAAACTGGTAGAAGCTGCGATGGGCTGGAGTCTTGAAAAGATCGAGTATGACGGGGTCGATCTTGTAATCGGTGGCCGCCACCCAAAGGAACTCAGTCGCGTAGGTTCCGGGAACCGTGTTCTTGGGCAAGAAAATGTCAGGCGCCGGTGCAGGATTGGGATTCGTCCCCATGTCGATATTGTTAGGGTCCGCTGGTCCCTTCTTAGGGTCGCCCTTGCCCAGGATGCCCGTTTGCCCGGTCAATGCCATGTAGAACGCCGTCTGCGGATCGCTGCAGTTCTGCAGGATCAGCTCGTCACAATTGTGGATGTCTTCGTTTCTACGGCGGAATGGAGTCGATCGCCGCAGATCGTTACTGGACACTGCAACCTTGGCCGATAGATAGTCCAAAACTTCCTTGGCAGCAGCTTTCACCGCCGGATCTTCAGCGTTGCTGTACAGGCTGAGGATGGCGAACATGTCGAAGTCTTCATAGTTGTGCGCGTTGTATTCCACAAAGTCGTTGCGCACAAAGTCCTTCATGCGATTGATCAGAGTGGTGCGATAGCCGTTCCGCGAGTTGTCGTACTGCGTCTGTCCCGTCTGGTCGAACAGTAGTTGATTCGCCAGATATTGAGACACGTAGATCATGTTGCGATGATTTTCGGTCTCCGGAACAGTCACCCTCTCCGAGGCGAGCGCCAGCGGACAGGAAGCAGCGCAGAGAAGGCAGGCCGTTCCGCCAGTGATCGCACACACTGCTGGACAGATCGCCAGACAGGATTTCACCGGGTCTGCGCCGAAGCTGATGGTCTCCACGCTGCCCAGGCCCGGCTTCAAGTCGATTAGCGAAAGTACGTGATTGAAAACGTCCGGTGGAATCTTGCTTTTGTACTTGATGAGAGCGGTCAGGAAGCCAATCGCCGCAGTGTCCCCATCGCCGCGCCGCGCCGCGTCCGTAAAGAAGACCTCGAGATCATCCAGCAGGCCCTTGAAGCCGTTGTCTTTGCAATCCGGAGCCGTATCGGTTCCAAACAGCCCGAAATCGCTACGCTGAATGGTGGCGAGGTAGTCGGTGGCTTCCTTGTTCTTTGCGGGATCGGTTGAAGCAAGCCGCGAGAACAGCCAAACCTGGAAAGCTTCTCCGAGATCCGGATGCCCGCAACTAGGCGCAGGAAGCGGCAGGCAGTTTCCAAACTGAATGGCCGCATCGGTCGGCGTCGCAATCGTTTGCATACTGAGGACCGATAGTGGGATGGTTGTTCCGTTGAAGAACACTGGGGTTCCATCCGTAAGCGTAACCACGCCGCACTGGTCTACTTTAGTGTTGCTAGCCTGTGCACTTGACCGCTGCGATCCGACAACCAACATTGCAAATAGCACTGCAACCGGTGCAGTCCACCGCAAAACACTGCTCGTGCTCTTCATGTAGAACCCCATGTAAAACCTGTTCGGACGGCGCTGAGTGGTCGGTGACAAGGAAGGTCGCCGGGTGAGCGGCGGAAAGCTGCGCGGAGAGTAAGCTGCGGGTGCACCGCTGTCAATCTGTGCGAATGGATTAGGCCGGTTAGGTCAAACAGGCAGAGAAGAACGAGAGCGGGAAAAACGCCCCAACCGCCCCTTACATCAGCCACAGCGCATCCACGTCCACAATCACCTGCATGCGCGGAATTTTCTGCGCGGCCGCGTGCGCGAGCATCGCGCGCAGCACGGTGTTGAGCTTTTCGCGGCTTGGGCTCTTGAGCACGAAGTGGTAACGGTAATCGCGCTTGAGTCTCAAGATAGGCGCGGCCGCGGGGCCAAGCGCGCGCACACCTTCATGGCGCGTTTGCTCGAACCATCGGCCAAGCGTGCCTGACCATTGCAGCGCTTCATCGAGTTGATCGCTGCGAATTAAGACATTCGCGAGTGCGGCATACGGCGGGTAGTGCATCCAGTTGCGAAAGCGTAGTTCCTTTTCGTAGAAGCCGAGAAAGTCATGATTTTTCGCGTACTGCACCGCGTAGTGATCGGGAAAATAAGTCTGCAGAACCACTTTCCCCGGGGAGTTGCCGCGTCCGGCGCGGCCTGCGACCTGGGTGAGCAGTTGGAACGTACGTTCGGCGGCGCGAAAGTCAGGCAAGCCAAGCGCAATGTCGGCCCCGACCACGCCGACCAGCGTCACTCCATGGAAGTCGTGGCCCTTGGCGATCATCTGCGTGCCCACCAGTAGGTCGATCTCGCCCGCGTCGAGCGCACCCAGCACGCGCTCGAAATCTTCACGCCCTCGCACCGTGTCGCGATCCATGCGCGTGATGCGCGCTTGCGGGAAATATCCATGCAGCAGTTCTTCGAGCTTCTCCGATCCCGTGCCCAGGAAGTACACATACTCGCTGCCACAGTGTGCGCACTTCTGCGGAACGGCCTGCGTGTAGCCGCAGTAGTGGCATTCCATGCGGCGTTCGCGCTTGTGATGCGTCATCGAGACCGCGCAGTTCTTGCACTGCAGCGTCTTGCCGCAAGCCCGGCACAGCATGACGGGCGAGTAGCCGCGCCGGTTCAGCAGCACCATGACTTGCTCTTTGCGTTCGAGACGGTCGCGAATTTCTTCCAACAGCTTGCGGGAGATCACCTGCTCCTGCCCGGTTTCCTGAAACTCCTGCTTCATGTCGATCAGTTCGACTTCGGGCAAGGGACGGTCCTGCACGCGGTCAGGTAACTCGACGAGTGCGTACTTGTGCTTCTTCGCGTTGTAATAGGACTCGAGCGAAGGCGTGGCCGAGCCGAGCACCACGACCGCGTTCGACATTTTGGCGCGCACGACGGCGACGTCGCGCCCATGGTAGCGCGGCGTTTCTTCCTGCTTATACGATGAGTCGTGCTCTTCATCCACAATGATGAGCGCCAGATCCGGCACGGGTGCAAACACGGCTGAGCGCGTGCCGACCACCATGCGCGCTTCTCCGCGGCGAATGCGATGCCAGTGCTCGGCGCGCTCGGCGTCTGACATGCCGGAGTGCAGGATGGCGACCTCATCGCCGAAAACTTGATGAAGGTCGGCGGCGACGGCAGGCGTGAGGCCGATCTCCGGCACCAGCAGAATCGCCGACCGTCCGGCTTCAAGGACGGAACGCATGCCAGCGAGGTAGACGGCGGTCTTGCCCGAACCGGTAACTCCATGCAGCAGCATGCCGGCAAACTTGCGCGCTGCTACACCGTCTACAATTTTCTTAAGCGCATCCTTTTGCGCGGGATTGAAATCGAATTCGAAGGGCGAAGGGCGTGCTTTCACGCGCGATACGTGCCGTTCGGCCGGTTCGTCGACCAGCGCGACGAGCCCACGACGAATTAGCGTGCCTAACGTTGTGCGCGGAACATCGAGCGTCTGCAACGTCTCCACCGGCACGCGGCCGCCCGCAGCAGCCAGGGTTTCGATCAGCGTCTGCTGGTTGGAGTTGAGCTTGGTGGCGCGTGCGCTTTCAATTCCCGGCTCAGCGCTGAGCAGTTCGGCGATCTTCACCGTGCGCGCGGCATCGCGTGCGTCGGAAACGTCTTCCCTCGCGAGCCACTTCTTGCGCACCATGCCGGCGAGCAGCGCACGGCTCGCGCGAGTCGCACCGCGCAGGCTGCGTTCAGGCATCGCGTCGCGCTCGACCAGATAATCCAACACACGCATCTCAGTCAATTGCTCCTCGGGCGTTCGGCGCGCACGCCCAGACGATCCCTTAGTGCTGGCATAATGCAAAGCCATCGCGCCGATATCTGTAATCCGATAAGTGACCGAGCGTTGAAACTCCGCATTCAGCGGCAGCATGGTGCGGAACACATCGCCGATGGGAGCGAGGTAGTAGCCAGCGATCCACTTCCCGAGCCCAAGTAAGAGTTCATCGAGTGCAGGCTGAGCATCCAGCACGGAGATCACGTTTTTGGTCTGAATGTCGGGCTTGCGATCATGCACCTCGACCACGATCCCACTCAGCCGATGGTGGCGAAAGGGCACGAGCACGCGCCCGCCCACCACCGGCTCCATGTTGTCGGGCACTCGGTAGGTGAAGACAGCGTCGAGCGGCACCGGCAGGGCCACGTCACAAAATTCAGGCATGGGAATGTTTAGGATAAACCACGCTTCGCCGAGCCCACTCCGGGAGGCGGACGCCCGCCCGCAAGAGCGAGCTGCAGCCGTGCGCGGAGCGGGCATTTTCTGGTAGGCTGTCGTGACTCAGAATTTCGTACGCGTGCAGACTCGTCTCGCCATTCTCGCCGATATTCACGCCAATCTCTGGGCGCTCGAAGCAGTCCTGGCGCATGCCAAAAGCCGCGGAATCGAGGAGTTCGTCAACCTGGGCGACTCGCTTTACGGCCCGCTCAAGCCGCATGCGACTTATGATCGCCTGCTGAAGGAAAAAGTCCTGGTCACCATTCAGGGCAACCAGGATCGCATGATCTACGAGGCGACGTCGCGCGACATCACGTCGATTCCGACTCTCTCCTATGTAATCCGCGACCTGGGTGAGGAGCCCATCCACTGGCTGCACGAGTTACCCAAGACCGCCGTGCTGGGCGACGACCTGTATTTGTGCCACGGCACGCCCACCAGCGACCTTGCGTATCTACTCGAAGACATCATGGATGGCCTGCCCGAGGTTCGCTCGGAAGGAGCAATTCGCGAGTTGCTGCAGGGCGTGCACCAACCGGTCGTACTCTGCGGGCATACCCACATTCCGCGCGTGGTGGAACTCTCGAGCGGGCAGATCATCGTGAACCCGGGCAGCATCGGCGTGCAGGCCTACGACGATGTGGAACCGGTTCGCTACCGGATGCAAACGTTTTCGCCGCACGCATGCTACGCGATCCTCGAAAAAAATGGGCTGGGGTGGAATGTGTCGCTGGAGCGAGTCGCGTACGACCACATGGCTGCTGCTGAACACGCGCGCCTGCTCGGGCGAGATGACTGGGCGCAGGGCATTGCAACGGGCAGAATTTAGATGGCCCACACGATTCTGTTACCTTGATCGCGCCCTTTCGCTATTTTGCTCACAGTGAATTCTCGCAGTAGCTCTGATACGAGGAGCGCCTCCCTTGCAACGCGCGATTGACGGCCGCTTAGCAGTCGCTCAACGATTCGCGGGTTGGCTGACTCCTCGTCGGCTCGCGGCGCAAGCAGCGGTGCTGGCTGCTTGCCTGTGGTCTGTGGCCGCCATCGACTTCGCAACCCCAGGCGTGATGGATCGCGCGGGTAACGTGAAATTCCAGGACTTCCTGCAGTTCTATGTCAGCGGGACGCTGCTGCGCGAAGGCCGGGCGAATCTGCTCTTTGACCAGCCTGTGGCTGCGGCGCAGATGCAGGCCATCGCACCGCAATGGAAGTCGTCGCTGCCGCGAGTCTACGGACCGCAGGTTGGAATGTTCTTTGCGCCGTTCGCGGGTTTCCCTTTTCTAACTGCCGCGGCAATCTGGGTAGCAGTGAGCGCGGGTCTCTATCTCCTTTGCGGCTATTTGATTTGGAATACCTGCCCCGGGTTACGCGAGCAACGGCGATTACTCTGGCTTCTAGCCGTGGCCTACCCGCCATTTTTCCATTTTGTAGTGCGAGGGCAGCTGGCAGCGCTGGTACTGGCATGCCTTATTGCAGCCTACTTTGCCTTCCGGGCGCACCGGCCATTCCTCGCTGGCCTCGCGTTGGGATGCCTGGTCTTCAAACCGCAATTTCTCGTGGCGATTCCCATTGTGTTCTTACTAGCCGGAGCGTGGAGTGCAATCGGCGGGATAATTCTGAGCGCTGCCGGCCAACTCGCGATTGCCTGGATTGGGGTGGGAACAGAAACGATGCGACAGTACGTGTTCACGCTCACAAACGCGCCGCGCCTGGTAGCGACCACCGAGGTCGACGCTATCGCACTCGCACAACTGCACTCGCTGCGGTCGTTCTGGGCCGAGTTGATTCCGTGGCATGGGCCGGCGTCGTTTCTTTACTTCGCAAGTTCGGTGACGGTTGTTTGTTTGGCGGTGCAACTGTGGAAGAGCGACGCGTCTCTGGCTTTTCGTTTTTCTGGCTTGCTCCTGGCAGCAGTGCTCGTGAATCCACACTTGTTTGTCTATGATCTGCTGGCTCTAACACCAGCTCTGCTGCTGCTGGGCGATTGGTGCGCCCAGAATCCGGGACATCCGCATACACCGACGATGTGGGCGTTGCTTTATGCTGTCTATCTGTTGCCCTTGCTTGGCCCAGTAACTCTGTTTACCCACTTGCAGATATCGGTGATCGCGATGTTTGGATTGGAGTGGGCGGTTTGGCGAGCCGCCACGAATCTGCAACCTGCCGAGCCTCGGCCAGCAGCAACATGAGTGGACCGATTTGCATGTTCTCGAGTTCGTGGCAGTCGGTAGGCGCCTTAGCCCAGGGTAAAGGAAACGCACAAGCGCGTCCAGGAGGAGCGTTTATCCGTCCGGTTGACCCAAACCATAGGCCGACCTCCAAACCGCGCTCAGACGGCTCTCAAACGCTGGTAGCAGGCATTCTGGAGAGTGAGCGAGTCCGCGAATTTGAGCTGCACCCACCCCTTCACGTGCTTTCAATGACTTAGCTGGAAGCGAATTAATTCTGATTCGAGCGGAAGCTGAGCTTTGTGGGTTGGCTCCAAGATCAGGATGGCCTTCCCTATGCGCGCGCCTGACGCGCACGCGTTGGTATGGGCCCGCAGGTCGATGGGCTCTCAACCTGAGACGGGCAGTTACCTTAGTCATCGACCGTGCCTCATGTTGATTCTTTCCGTCGACTAATTCCCATAGATTGAGCGCGATGAGTTTTCGGGCCCTCGTCTCACTCTGAATTGGGAACGGACGGTAGACATGCCACCTCGTTGGCCGAGGAAGACTCAAAGCTCTGGCCCTGGCTCAAACAGACTCCCGAACGCGGATCCTCCGATCGAGTTGGGATGCGGCATTTGCGGATCCCTCGCCGTTTACTTCGACTGGACGCTTGATTTCAATGTGTGCAGCGCCTGCGGGGCGCACGAGACCACGCTGGGCTGGGAGGGTCGGCCGGGCAATAGGCCTGTGACTTGAGATGAAGTTCTCGAAGATGTGAACGGGCCGGGCACGGGGAAGACAA
>Ga0210406_10006275_pt1 | contig 12358 bp, 22 predicted proteins | sample IncBWC30MmetaG_FD_155454 | JGI IMG/M metagenome (GOLD analysis project Ga0210406, IMG submission 155454) | Forest soil microbial communities from Barre Woods Harvard Forest LTER site, Petersham, Massachusetts, United States - Inc-BW-C-30-M | ecosystem: Environmental > Terrestrial > Soil >...
TTACAGAATTGCTTTCGCGACGGTGGTAGTACGTAACAACAAAGCCAATCACGATCAAGCCAAAGCCACCGACCGCTTTCCACCAGTCTCCCATTTCCATCCCCTTAACAAGTGACCAAACACCACTGCCGAGACAAACCACTGCGCCAACACGCCTCATGTCATCAAATTGCTTCATGGCTCATCTCCAATTTGAACGGTTGTTTTCTCCCCAGTTTGCGCCGTTTATTCGCCGGGAAGCGGGCAATGAGTATAATCGGGATTTTTTTAAACGGGAACAGTTCTTGTGTATCTCCCCCTCGAAGTACGCCCGCCTCCCCTCGGGGTCTAAGTGAGCGGAGAAAATAAATCAATCAATTTAAGGAATCAAAATGTCCATTACAACGCTATACGAAAACGCCCAGACAAGAGAAAGAGTCATTCGCGCTTTTCAGGGCAACACCACAACAATCGGATGGGTCCTGGTCGGGCAGACAGCAGGCTACGTCTTTAATCCTGCTGGTTCTCCCAATCAATTCGGTCTCGTCACGGATGTACCGAGCGTCCTTGAGGCCATTGGCGGAAGCTCTCTTCTTGTGCTGGGGAACGCTGGCATTGCAATCACTCAAGGAATCACACAGAGCACAACGAACGCGCAGAACTCAGACGACTACGCGGCCAGCCAAATTCTTAATGGCGCGACATTCGTCAGAGGCCCCGTGGTAGTCGGATGAGACGGGCGGTTCATGCAATCAAGCGTGCAATTCAGGCGACCTTGTCTTTCATGAAGGCGGACAGTTCGGCCCGAATCTCAAGTACTCGTTCTTGACGTTCACGATGCCGCAAAATCTCAGCTTCCGTGTGAGGCCTGCGCGCAAAATATTTCCGGCTATGATTGCTGATCTCTTCAATTTCCTTCTTAAGGGTCCTCGTCCGGCTGGAGATGTATTCATAATCCATAGCACGATTTTACCAGCCCGGCGGGTGTCTCTTTTGCCGATTGACCACCCTTGTGAGTGCAGACACCCGCTAAGCACATCGCGTGCTCGATGGACATCCGCACGGTAGGCGAGTATCTTTTTAGATGTAGTTCACAACCTCTCTGCCGCGCTCCCCAAAGCGACGGGCATCTTGTGAATCGTTCGATTCCACAGGAGGCACGAAATGGCATTTAGCGCCAAACGCGCAGAACTAGTTGCAGAAATTGCCGAATTGCACCGGCTCCAGGTGGGAGCTGACCGTAAGGCCGACTTGGGTGGTTGGACGCGACAGTCTGAGGCGTGGCACGAGATGCGCGCCGCTCGTATCTCCCTCCTACGTCTCCAAGTGGCAGCGCTCGACGAGGGTGAGCTTGGCCTTATTCGCGGGGCTCCTCGGTCGTTTTGACGGGCTGCGGACGCACTAGAGGTCGGCATGCTACACAGTGACGTTGATACCGATGGAATCATCAACTGCAAAGGCGAGCTTAGCAGTTGGCACAGGAAACGGATAACGACGGTCAGGGCTTACTGTTTTTGCGATGTTCCCTTTGTGGGATGGAGTTTCTCTTCTGTCTCGACTCCAGCAAGATGGTGATGACAATGCCCGGTCCGATTCACTAGCTCCGCCATCATTAAATAGACATAGTTTCTTGCGACCCAACAATGCACGCATCGCAAGAGTCTGCTCCGCGCGCAAGAACGATTGTCAGGCGGTTCCCTCCAACATTACCTAAGTGACCTTGTAGGGTGACTTGTGTGCTTATACGGTCGCACATAAGGGTCCCATCAATTCGGGAGGGTCAAATCATGAGACGTGTATTCGCGCTTCTTCTTTGCATTGCGATTCCGGTTGCAGTGTTTGCCGCTGACGCCCAAAACGGCTACAAGGTCGCCTACGATGGGGGATCACTCCCGGAGGTCAAGACTGGGGCTGGCTTAAGGATCATCATCAACTCTTCAACAATCACATTTGTGAAGGACAAAGCTGAGGTCGCTACTATCCCTGCTTCAGCAATCACCGAAATCAGCTATGGCCAAGATGTTCATCGGCGCGTGGGAGCAGCAATCGGACTGGCTGTCATTAGCTTGGGCATCGGCGGACTGATGGCCCTGACCAAATCCAAGAAACATTATGTCGGCTTGACTTGGGCCGATGGCGACAAAAAAGGCGGCCTGGCAATCCAGTGCGATAAGAATGACTATCGCGGAGTCTTGGCTGCACTCGAAGGCGTGACGGGCAAGAAGGCAGTCAACTCTGACACCATGACGGTCAAGAACTAGGTCCTTAAAGGGAGGGCTGGCTGACACACCCCGGCCCTTCTAAGGGCTTCACCCATCATGCCGACTTCTGCTGTTTCTTCCACTTTGCCCATCTCGCACGTTGCGCAGTCGCGATTTTCCTGCGAGCGGTTGGCGACATCCTTCTTTTGCGGATTGTAATTGAAACGACCTTCTTTCCTTTGAGTTTCGCCCAACGAGCCCGCTGCGCGGCTGCCCGTTGTCCCGAAGGAGAGACGCTCGTTGCAACTCTCCCCCACTGCGTCGCACCCGTTCATCTTGAGTTCACTACTGTATGGAACTAGCAGCGGCGGAGAACGCATTGTTCGCGTTTGATCCGATCAGTCGAACCGTGCCGACCACCAGTACCAAGATCACGGCCAACATGACCGCGTATTCGGCGATATCTTGACCCTCATCGGACCCGATGAGCTTTAGCAGGGGCTCCATGGGACCTCCTTGTTTGCATAGATAACCAATGTCGATATAAACGGAGTTCTGAAAAGAATGAAGGCGGATGAAACGATCTCAACCGGGGGGATACTTCAAACTCTGGGACACACCGTCGAACGGTCTATCTCCCTTGGCTCTATTCCGGCGTCACGCCAGACGGCGTGGCTGCTGATGCCTCTTATGCGTCGCGCGAAGCGTACACCTGCACCGCAAATAGTGCAACCCCAAACTAATGAGAACGCCCGCTCCGCGATAGGGCGACTTCGTATCTCGTATTTTCAAAGGAGTTTTAATGCCCATCCCCGGACCAAGTAGTAAGGTCACAATTCGCCCTCTTCACCCGTTCTCGCCGAACTGTCTGCACATGCCCACGGCAGGTTCGACCATTCAACTGTTCGCCACGGCGTTTGATCAAGACGGCCTCATAGTTTCGACTACGTTTACTTGGACGAGCGGTTCACCGGCAGTGGCGACCGTGAATAGCAGCACGGGCCTAGTAACCGGTGTCGGGCCCGGAATCTGCAACATTCAGGCACAGGCTAACGACTCAGGGGCTGCGAAAGGCAGCATTGCAGTCGGAGTCGCTCTCTTATCGGCGAACTCTCTGACAATTGCTTATGGGCAGACCGTGACACTTTCGAGTGTCGGAAATTTCCCAACCGTGAATTGGGTCAGCGGAGCGGATGGAGCCGCGCAAGTCTACGCAGGAACGCTGGTCAATGGATTTATTGTGCCAGATCATTCCTTTGGAGATATTGGTTGGAACGCCGGACCGACCGCAACAATAATCACGCCGGTTTATCAAGGTCCGGGGACACCAGCGACGGCGCACGTTCCTGTCCAAGTTTCAGTCGGAGGAATCTACTGTCAGGCAGTGGTAAATGTCACAGGCGTACCAGCGTGGTTCGGAGTTTAGAGGAAATAGCCAAGGACCTCGAAGGCGACCTAGACAGTCCAGCACTTGGGGGAGGGCTGACCTCGTCTTGAAAGTCCTTGGGCACAGCAAACCTACTGCCTCCAGCAGTACCGCGCCAATCCTCTTAATAGGGTAGGAATCGCCCCCGTCAGCACGACTTCCAGTGATACGAAAATAATCCGCCAAGGCGTCATCCACGTCTGAGAGGATGCGATCTCGTTGGGGCGGGGGGCTCGGACTCGAACCGGCATTTCCGGGAGGGACCACCCAGCGCACTTCTCTGATTGTGTTACCCCCGCACACCAATGTTTTGGCGAACGGTGCGAAGGGTTGGTCAGCTATTCGCTTTCTGTTCCAAATTCCGCACAAGCCAGTCCACTTCTTCCAACAGACGACGCATTTCAGCCAGCAGAGCGCGACGAGTATCCGGGTCCTTGCTCTTCTTAAAGGCCCGGAATGCTTCCTCAATTTCCTTCTCTATTTGGGGGAGAGCGGACAAGATCGGCACGATACCCGAACGGCGGATTTCGCGTAATACCATCTGGTTGGTATTTTGTTTTGCGTGACCCCGTGACATTGTCCTTTGAGCGGTTTCCACTCAGGGGGCGACGCCCGGTGACCGGCGAAATGAAAAGGACTGTAACGTGTCGGAAGGGCCACACATTCACAATAGAGGGTGAGCCACAGCCCCATAAGCAGGAAAGAATAATGTCCATCGCGTGCCCTAAATGCGAAGCGCAATGTCGTTTTAGCTGGCCGATGGGTGCCCCCTACACGGTCAGCGATTCAGACGAAGACTGAAGTGGGGGAGGTCTTTTTTGCTACGCTCACGCCCCATCTTCGCAAATGTCGGCGGAATTTATTGCATGGCGACCGCGAACATTAAGGGTGTCCCGAATTGGGCAGGAGCCTAGAAGCCATCCCATACTGGCGGCCTCGCCCGCAAGGCTGGGACTAAGACACAGAGGAAAATGCAAACCGTGGCGGTGGTTCAGTTCTATTTCGTGCAGGATTTTGAACACCGTGACCTTCCGCGTTGGACAGCTTGTTGGTGTGACGATACCTTCAGCGGGTGACTGTCATCCTCATGCTCATCTTGATTGTCGCCGCACTATGGATTGGCATGCGCATCATGAAAAATATCAACAAGCCCTGATAGACGGTCCCGAGGAAACCGTGCCATTTCGAGACGAGAACCGAACGCCGAGCCCTCGACAACAGGCCGTTATAGAGCTGGTAGCGGCAGGGCTCACAAACCGCGACGTAGCGAAAAAGCTGGGAATCGATGCGCATGTCGTTAGGAACTACCTCAGCATGATTTACGACAAGATTGGCGTTAACAATCGGGTTGAACTCGCGCTCTGGTATGAAGCTCGTGTGCAGGAGAGCAAGCTCCCGTGGCGATTTCGCTGATGCCACTTCAGTCCTGCCTGAAGGAGAAGCCGCCACTCGTGCCTTGAAGCTCGAATGACGGCTTCGGCGACGGGGAGGGCTTCCAAGCCCTAACAGATCGCCAGTGGAATTGTAAGCCCGAGTTTACAATTGAGCGAATACTAAAAACTACACTTCGCCGGGCGAAGTGACGGCTCGCACCTTGGTTGCCGTCTTCCACTTGCTCCACGCCTGATTTCGACAGGTTGTGATTGATCGATGCTGTTGTCGAGCCCTTCGGGAAAACGCAATACAGATAATCATGGATAGCGGGGCTTCGGTCGGTGTGGCATCCTGCCCGTTGAAGATCGAATCCGGCAGCTTTGCGCGACGGCCCTCGCTGCACCCGAGTCGGAATGGGAGCCCATTCTTTCCGACCTAATTCACGAGCATGTGAATCGCGCCCTCGCTGCCGCTGCTCTTGCCCTATTGAAGCAAATGAATCGGCTTGATGGTGCCACCGTGGCGATTCAATCTCCATCGGAGAGTCATCCCTATTCCTGGGAAGAAGCCTACAAGGCCGCTTTGTTGGAGCCTGACAATGCCCTGCTCGAAAAGCGTATTAGAGCGGCGGAAGAAGTCCTCGTGTCACGATGGCTTGAATTGACTAACCTCCACGAGTACGGAGGCGAATTACAAGCCTTGGTGGACGCACTCAAAGGTCTACGGCATCTGAAGCAAGAACGGGTGGGGCCGTAGGGTGGGCACGCTTTCTCCTGGACATCATTCTTTGCGCGATTCTCCTCTGCATTGAGCGGCGTACGTGGGGGAGGACTATTCTCAGGCTTGGCCGATTGCGGCAGTCTTGTGCATTTCCTCGACCGCCCACGGCAAACCACGACGATACGCAACAGCCAAAATGCTTTCCACCACCGTCTTTGTTTTCTCTGCAAGCACCTTGCTTTTGCTGTCCTGAACCATACTCAATTTTGCAAGGCAATCCGAGTAGAACCGAAAACCGTCTTCAAGCTCTGCGTCTGAGTATGTCCTGAACTCTACTGGTGCATATGCCTTGAGTTCTTTCACGGACAAGTTCAGAGGGTTGAATTCTGAATCGTCTTCGACCCGCGTGTTTTCAAACATAATGTACTCAGAATCGTCATCTGCCTCTGCGTCCATGGAGTATCCGCATCCTTCTGCACACGGCATTAAGCAGGTAAGGAGCGTCCCGATTGCCTCGATACTCCATTTGTTGCGAGGCAGGGAGATTTCCACTGCTTCGGACGGTTTGAGCAAGCGATGTTCAAGAATGTTCTTCACTTCGACGAATTCTGGCGAGACCAGAATTTCGGCCTCGGTGTAGGTTTGTTGGGTGAATTCTGAGGGGTCCGCTGCTTCTTTCAGTTTTGCCATTGTGATTTCTCCATTTGTTAAAGTACCCCGCCCTTGCGAGCGGGGGGCGTTCAGTGAATGGCATTTTTACTTAGGGAGCCGCGTCAGGGTGCTGCCAACGAACTCCGTCCACAAAGCGCACAGTTGATTCAGGTGCATTGTGCGGAGATGTTCATCAGTGATTTTCAGCGTTTGGTCGAGCAGGGTTCGAGGGGTTTGGTTACACTCGGTTTCGCGTGGAGCAAAACCGCTAGTACAATACATTGCAGCGATCATCGGACCAATCCTCCGTTGTTCGTTAGCCCTCGGGGTCGTTAGCGCGACTACCGGGGGCGACTTGCTAGGTGCATCATCTCAAAGTAAGGTGACCTTGTCCACAAAAATCTTTTGTAAGTCACTGAAAATAAATGATGATACTAATGACTTATAATAGATATTAAGTGTCGGACGAATCGAGTTACAGTAAGTTGTATTAATTAAAGTACGAATTCAGCGCTTCTTCTTCGCCGTCCGCCACTTAGCCCACCGTGCCCGTTGAGCGGCAGCAATACTCTTGCGTGCAGACGCGGACAAGGTTCTCTTGCGGGCAGTGATTGAGACGACCTTCTGCCCCTTGACCTTCGCCCATCTTGCACGTTGCGCGGCAGCGATCCGCGCCCGTCCAGAAGCGGACATTGTTCCCTTGCGGTTTGAGTTGTTGCTGGAACTGTTCAGCGCTGATATTGCTTTGTTGAGTTTTTCCAGTTGAGACGCGAGACGGGTGCGTTCCTGCTGAAGCTGTTCGACTACCGACGTTAATTTAATCATAGCGGGCATTGTACTGTAGGAGCTTTTATGAGTACCGGAAACATCGTTAGTATAGAGCCCCAGTTCGTTGGGATCATCCCGGTAGGAGTCATGGTGACGTTTAAAGTTCGCGGCCCCGAGGGGACTAGAACCTATTTCTACGATGCTATTGACGCCGTTCAGATGATCCTAGACGGGGCCGATCCGTCGCAATTCGACGGCACGAGAGTCGATTGAATGAGAGAGGGTAGGGCCCCTATTTGCCGCTGGCAACGATCACGGCCTCAAGCTGCTTTCAATCAGAGCGAGTTTCATTGTTCCCCCTTCGTGTCTTTGCGCGCCGCAGCTTCCAGCAACTTCATACCCTCAACAAAAGCAGCCGGGGTAATCTGCTTCTTGTAAACGTTGAGTGTCGTCGTCATCGACTTGTGCCGCAGCAGGGCTTGTGCGACAGCGTAATTGCCGTTCGTGGCTTCAACGGCGGCGGTGCAAGCCCCACGACGGCCAGCATAGAGCGTCTTCCATTTGACCGGCGAGGCTTTGGGCGTAAGGCCACAGCGGACGCACTTGTCCGAGCCTTCGACGTGGGGCACGATAACCCGTGAAATCAAGTTGTGAAGGTCCACCGGCGTGTTATCTCGCGATGGGAAAACCCAGCCATCTTTTGGATTGTCCGACTCTTTCCGCCACAAGAGCAGCGGCATTTTGACTGGATCAATCAAAGGCAGAGACGCGACGGATTCAGGAGTCTTGGGCGTACCGACTTTGCCGCGCACAACCGAACGGCGAATATGCACATTCTTTGAATCGAAGTCTTCCCACTTCAAGGCCGCGATTTCACCGGGCCTGAGTCCCAGGAAACAGGACAGCGCGATCACAAGTTGGCAATCGACGTGGTCAACGAGGGCCGAAATCATGTTCTCGGCTTCCTCAAGCGTGTAATGTTCGGTTGGAGCGGAATCGATTGCGTCATCTGGCATCTCTACGTCGTGCCACGGATTGACCTTGATTTGCTGCTTCACCACGGCATGTTTGAAGAGAGCACTGCCGAGAGCCTTGACGTGCTTTATCGTGACCTTGCTATGCGTGCTCGTTAGGGTTTGAAGGAACCGCGTACCCATGAACGGCTCGTATTCCCGCAACGTCGTGTTGCCGAAGTGAGGTTTGAGGTGCTGATTCCAGATTTGTTTGTACCCGCGCATCGTCTCGGGTTTCTTGCGAGGCTTCCCGGTCAGCTTAACAACTTCTTCGCAGTAGGGAAGGTAGCGGTGCTCCCAGAAATCCACGATCCGAATGTCTTGCTGATAGTGATGAGAGGTCTGCTGGCCCTGATTGACCTTTAGCATGTGCTCATCGCGGAGGAGCTTCACGGCCTTGCAGTCGCGGGCGTGATGCTTGCCGCCTTTCTGGCAGAGGCGATGAGAACGTTGCACGCGCTTTGGCTGACCGTCTACAATCTCAGTGACGTTAAAACGAACAAAGAACCACCCAGATGCCTCGTAAATGTAGCCGCGCTGCATGTGCCCCATACGCCCTCCGACCTGACACTTCGGAGCGTATCATGCAGCAAGCATGCAGCAAATAGCACGTTGGTAACATTTAAGTCGTTGAAAACACACCGTGGCGGTGTAGCTCAGGTGGCTAGAGCGAGGGTCTCATAATCCCTAGGTCGTTGGTTCGAGTCCAACCGCCGCCACCAATCTTTTGAACAAGTTAGCGAGCAGATTCTTCGAGATTGAGAGCACATTGGGAACAAACTGAGAACAAAATGCCAAAAGACGCAGCTTAAGCGCATTGCAGAGCCGTCGACGGGCGCGTACAAGAAAAGCCGGGGCAGGAAGAACGCTCACGCTGCTGCGTCTCTCCCCGTTTCCCCGGCCCGACCGCTCGATTGCACTGCCTTCTAATTCGGCAGCGTTGTTGTCTTTGCTGTCTTAGCCTGCTCTTCCAGATGCGCCTCGAGCCTGTCCATCGCCTTCCGTACCTCGTCCTTCGGTGGCTTGATGTAGTGGCGCTGAGTTGTTGCGACGTCGGAGTGCCGCAGGATCAGGCGAATGATTTCGGCTGGGATCCCTAGCGTCGAGAGATTCGTTGCTAGCCCGCGGCGGAATGCGTGGAACCCGTGCCAGGTTGGCCGCGAGGCATCTCGAGCGTACTCGTGGTCCGCGTCCAGATGCCCGCCTTCCGTCTTTCGGCATGTCTGGCAGAGGTTCAATGCAGGCAGGATTTCGCGGTTGATCAAATTGCCTAGATGTATCGGTGTGCCAGCTTCCGATTCGAAAATCCAGCCGGACACTGGTCGCCGTCCTAGCCGCGCGGTCAAGGCCTGACGATGTTGTTCGAGCCTTTCGCGCAACGGCGCAATGATCGGCACGTCGTCGGCGCTGGCTTCAGTCTTTGGCTCCCCGACGTAACCTTCCCAAACTGACCGGCTCACTTTCAACGCTACGCCGTCGTACTCTTCCCAACGCAGGCCGCGGATTTCGCTCCGACGCAAGCCAGCGTACGCCGCTACCGCAACAATCGTCGCAGCAGGTTCGGGCAAGAACGCGAACATAAGCTGGATCTCGGCGAGCGTGTGCGCGTGAGTGGTCGTTCCTTTCTTTGCTTTCGGTAGGTCAGCATCGCGGACTGGATTGGGGCTGTCGTAATAGCCCATGTTCTTCGCGATCGAGAATACGCCGCTGAGAAAGCTCTTCAGGCGTTGGAATGTCGCCGTTGTCAGCTCGGGCTTGTTCTTTGCAATCTCTCTCAGCCAGCCGTTGACTGTGTATGTTCGGACATCGCGCATCCATGCATCGCTGACCCGCGGCTTGAGATCGCGATACCAAAGAGATTTGTACCCCTTCAGCGTGGACGGCGTGAGCTGCGCTTTAGCCCAGGGCAGATACACCGACTCAACGAACTCTCCGAGCTTCCGAACCTGCTCAGGCATGCGTTGGTCGTCGTTTGCCGAGTCTAGAAACTCGCGCGCAAGTTGTTTGATCGCATCGGGCGTGTCGTCGAATGATTTGCGGCGATGAGATGAATCTGGCGCGGCGACATTGTCACCTTCCGCTGCTTTCTTTCCCCTCTGTCGCTTCGGCGGATATTCCTCTAACGTCGCCAGCTTGCGGTTCCGCAGGATCGTCTTGCGCTCGCCGTCGACGACAACCTGCTCACGGTATCGCAGCAACCACCAGCCATTTCGCTTTTCGTAGCTACCTGTCTGTGTCATTGGATGAGTCGCTCCCTTCAGCCAGAGTTCAGGTTTAGCCTCCCAGGCTTATCCCGATCCAGCTGTCGTTTGTTCTCACCGTGTTCTCTGGATGGCCCCGTTTCCTGTAGATGGCTGAAAAGACATCGCCTAGCCGTGAGCTTTTCTGAACTACGGTTGTGACAACCGCGAGTCTAGGCGAGGAGAGGACTGGGCGCAATGGGTCGACAGTAATCTGAAACTGGTTACTTGCGCAGAGAAGGTGCAGACGGAGCGGACCTGGGCCTGGACACAGGGTCGCCAATCTCATGCCTGCTGTACCAAGCTTGCAGCGACGAGTCTGGGCAATCGAACCAGCTGAAGAGCTTTACGCGGCCACGACTGAAGTGCGGCAGTGGGTCAGTCTTACTCCTGGTCTGATCGAGTACCCAGCGTCGGCTGACGTGGAGTCGTTCGGCGAGTTCGTTGGCGGTTAGGCGTGAGCACATATCGAGCCGGTGTCCTTCTGTTTGATTGTCGCGTCAGCCATCAGTCGATTAGATGATTTAGGCGCGCCGAAAGTAGTGCGCACCAGTTGGGCACCAGAGTCAGCGCAGTCATTGAGTTAGGAGAGGGATTGAAGAAATAAAACCGCTGCGGAGAACGGATGGGTATGCTGGGCTTCCGCTGCCCTTTGCTCCTCTCATCTCTTCCCTCCCCTACACCTGATCCCAGCCCACACCGACCCAGGGGGAGACAGTAGACCCCATCCCCGAAAATAATCGTGAACCTACCTTTCCCGCGCCAGGGAAAATCCGGCTCGTAGAGGTAGACCTGAACGACACATCGGGTCGGAACTTCCGGCCATTGGATCGTTCAAATACTCCCCCTCCCCCTTCCCCCCCAAAAAAAAAGAGGCCGAATCCTGTCGATCTCACCACCCCTCGTTCGACAAGTAAGTAGAGACGGGATTCACCCGCTCGAGGCCGGCCAGAAGGGCTCCAGCTTCCCGATAACGAAATCTTGCGGAATGCGCCAAGGAGATGTTTATGTTGAATGTGACCGTTCAGAAGTTGGGAGACACTACCGTCCTACGGTGTCAGGGGCGAATTGTAATCGGCGATGCCTGCACGATTTTGCGGAACGCCGTGCTTGGCCAGACACACACTAGGATGCTGGTACTAGACCTGGCGCAGGTTGACCGCATCGATGCGGGTAGTTTGGGTGTCTTGCTGGGCTTACGGGAGTGGGCTCGTTCGAATGCAATCAGGCTTCGGCTGATGAATGTCATGAACCAGGTTGAGCACGTACTTGAATTAACCAAGTTGGATCGTGTCTTTCAATTCTGCTCCGTCCGGGACATGTTTGATCTGCTGCAGCCTGCAACCGCTATGGCATCATGGTCGGTCGATCAAGCGAACCAGCAAATGCTAAAGGACAACTGTTCGGTCGAAGGGTAAGGTGCTCTCCTGCTGTACAGTGGGACTGTCTTCCTGCTGCAGCTTACAGCTCGCGCGCGCGGCGGAGGACTTCGCTTCCGAGTTGACTCCCGGGCCCGGCAGGCTGGAGGAGCGACTACGCGAGCATGTCGCCGTGCGGAAGTAGTGGCCCTGAAGGAGTCGGGATGTTTTCGCAGCAAAAATAATCATTTGCCGCTTGTCGATTTTGCCCGCACTCGTTCGATGTATCAATAGAGCCAGGTTTCATTGGTCGAGACCGTCAGAAGCCCAGCTTGCAACTCAAGAACCATTCAAGGAGACATTACGATGCGATTTATGATGTTGGTCAAGCACGCAGAGAAATCCGGCCCACCACCCAAGGAGTTCATGAACGCTATGGCGATACTCCACGAAGAGGCGGTCAAGGCCGGAACCATTCGCGGGAATGGTGGACTTGCATGCACCGCGCAGAGCACGCGCGTACGGCTCTCCAGCGGGCAAATCAAGGTGATCGATGGGCCTTTCAGCGAGGCCAAGGAGGTTGTCGGCGGCTATGCAGAGTTTGAGCTGAAGTCGAAGGAGGAGGCGA
>Ga0210406_10006276_pt1 | contig 12354 bp, 12 predicted proteins | sample IncBWC30MmetaG_FD_155454 | JGI IMG/M metagenome (GOLD analysis project Ga0210406, IMG submission 155454) | Forest soil microbial communities from Barre Woods Harvard Forest LTER site, Petersham, Massachusetts, United States - Inc-BW-C-30-M | ecosystem: Environmental > Terrestrial > Soil >...
CTTGATGCCGGTCGGCCCGAGAATCACGACAAACAGCACGGGCAGGAAGAACAGGATCATCGGCACCGTCAGTTTCGGCGGTAGCGCTGCCGCCTTCTTCTCGGCCTCGTTCATGCGCATGTCGCGATTTTCCTGCGCCATCACGCGCAGGCTCTGACCCAGCGGCGTTCCGTAGCGCTCCGACTGCTGCAAGGCGAGACAGACCGACTTGACGCCATCAAGGCCAGTCCGCTTGGCCAAATTCTCATAAGCGACCTTGCGGTCCTGCAGGTAGGAGAGCTCGGCAGTCGTCAGCGTGAGTTCTTCCGATAACGCCACCGATTGCGTCACGACTTCGACGGAGACCTTGCGGAACGCGGCTTCGATCGACATGCCGGATTCGATGCAGATCAGCAGGAGATCGAGCGCATCGGGAAAGGCGCGCTTGATCGACAGCTGGCGCTTGGAAATTGCGTTCTTCAGGAACAGCATCGGTGCCTGCAAACCCAGATAGGCAGCGCCGATACAAATGCCGATCTTGATCGTAAATGACTGCTGCATATGCGAGATCAGGAAAACGTAGAGTGTCGCCGCGATGAACATCACGACGGGCGTCACCAATCGGAAGAACAGGAAGGTGACATAGGGGGCCTGGCCGCGGTAGCCGGCCATCGTGAGCTTCTCGCGCGCAGCCTCCTGGGCCAGCCATTTCCCGAGATTGAAGTCTTCGACCACCTTGGAGACGATCTGCTTCGGCGTCTGACGCAGCGAAACCTTTTCGTTCTTCGAAAGACGTTCCCGCTCCCGCGCCCGGATCCGTTCGCGCTCGCTGGCGACCGCTTTCATGCGCTTTGCCAGTCCTTCGCCTGCGAACAGCGGCATGACCAGCGTGTAGGCCGTCGCACTTGCGGCGATAGCGGCGAGCAGCACGGTCATGAAATGTGCGTCGTGGAGCTTGTCGACCAGAAAGCTAATCATGCTGCACCGTCAGAAGTCGAAATTGATCATCTTTTTCATTACGAGGATGCCGATCGACATCCAGATTGCGCATCCGACCAGCATCAATTGCCCGGTCGGGTGCGTCCAGAGCAGGGAGATGTAGGCAGGTGTCGTGAGATAGACGAGCAGCATCACGATCGGTGGCAGCGCGCCGATAATGCCCGCCGATGCCTTGGCCTCCATCGACATGGCCTGAATCTTCTCGGCCATCTTTTTACGGTCGCGCAGCACCTTCGACAGGTTGCCGAGCGCTTCAGAGAGGTTGCCGCCCGATTTCTGCTGGATGGCGATCACAATTCCGAAGAAGTTCGCTTCGGGAACGGGCATCCGCTCGAACAGGCGTCCACAGGCCTCACCGAGCGGCATGCCGATGGCCTGGGTTTCGATGATTGCCAGGAATTCGCCCTTGAGCGGTTCGGGTGCGTCGGCTGCGACCACCTTGAGCGATTCAAACAGTGGCAGACCGGCCTTGATGCCGCGAACGATCACGTCGACAGCGTCCGGCAGCGCGCGAAGAAAGGCCTTCTCGCGCCGTTTCTTGAGAAAGCTCAGCAACCAGCGCGGCAGGCCGAACCCGGAGGCGAACGCCATGCCGATGGCCGCGAGCGGGCCGCCCCCGGCCAGCATCGCCAGCGCGAAGGCTGCCGCCGCCATGATACCCGAGGCGATCATGAACTTCCGGGGGGCCCAATCGAGGCCCGCCTGGGTGAGGCGGGCCGTCAGCGTGATCTTCCTGTCCTTCAGCCGCCGCGCTTCGACCTCTTTCAGCGATCCCTCGATCTGTTCGCGGCGCGAGCGTTGATCGCGTTGGTTCTCGCGAGCGGCAACAGGCTCCGCCTTGGCCACGCTCGCACGACGGCCCTCGGCTTTCCTCTGCCCCGAGAGCAACGGATAGAGGAAAACCCAGGCTACGCCTCCGATCGAGGCAGCGGCGAGAAAGGCCAGTGCGAGCGCTTGCATCTTCATCAAATTTTCCCTCAGACCTCGCCTGCGATTTCGGCGGCGTCGAGCGCGGCGGCGAGCCGCTTCTCTTCGTTGTAGTATCGCGCGCGATCCCAGAATCGCGGCCGTCCGATACCAGTCGAGCGGTGCCGGCCTATGATCTTGCCGTTCGCGTCCTCGCCCATCATGTCGTACAGGAAGAGGTCCTGGGTGATGATGGTATCGCCTTCCATGCCCATTACCTCGGTAATGTGCGTGATGCGGCGGGAGCCGTCGCGCAGGCGGGCCGCCTGGATGATGACGTCGATCGAGGCGCAGATCATCTCGCGGATGGTTCGCGAGGGCAGGGAAAATCCGCCCATCGTGATCATCGATTCGCAGCGTGAAAGCGCCTCGCGCGGGTTGTTGGCGTGCAGCGTTCCCATCGAGCCGTCGTGACCGGTGTTCATGGCCTGCAGCAGGTCGAACGCTTCGGGTCCGCGGACTTCGCCGACGATGATCCGTTCGGGCCGCATACGCAGGCAGTTGCGGACCAGTTCACGCATCGTCACCTGGCCTTCGCCCTCGATATTGGGCGGTCGGGTTTCCAATCGAACGACGTGCGGTTGCTGCAATTGAAGTTCGGCCGCGTCCTCGCAGGTGATGACGCGTTCGTCGTCGTCGATATAGTTGGTCAGGCAATTGAGCAGCGTCGTCTTGCCGGAGCCGGTGCCGCCGGAGATGAGGACGTTACAGCGGCAACGGCCTATGATTTGCAGGATTTCCGCGCCTTCCGGCGTGATCGCGCCGAACTTGACCAGCTGATCGAGCGTCAGCTTGTCCTTTTTGAACTTGCGGATCGTCAGCGCGGGACCGTCGATCGCCAGAGGTGGAACGATGGCGTTGACACGCGAGCCGTCGGCGAGGCGTGCGTCGCAGATCGGCGAGGATTCGTCGACGCGGCGGCCGACCTGGCTGACGATGCGCTGGCAGATATTGAGGAGCTGCTGATTGTCGCGGAAGCGAATTCCGGTGCGCTGGATTCGGCCGCCGACCTCGATGTAGACCGTGCCCGCCCCGTTGACCATGATGTCGGCGATGTCGTCGCGCGACAACAAAGGCTCCAACGGACCGTAACCCAGCACGTCGTTGCAGATGTCGTCGAGCAGTTCTTCCTGCTCGGCGATCGACATCACGATATTCTTGATCGCGATGATCTCGTTGACGATATCGCGGATTTCCTCGCGCGCCGATTCGCCGTCAAGCTTGGCGAGCTGAGCGAGATCGATCGCCTCGATCAGGGCGCCGAAGATCGTCGCCTTGACCTGATAATAGGTGTCGGAACGCCGCGTCTCGACGACGGGCGGAGGTGGTGCCAGCTTCGCCGGGGCCAAAGGCGGGGAGGGGACGGCGGGCGGACCGGGAGGTCGCGGAGCAGCCGCGGCGCCGGGAGCTGGCTCCGGCGCGACGGCGGCTGGTCTGACCATCCGCGAATCACCTTCTGTACCGCTACGCTTACCAAACACGACGACACTCCAGGCGGGTTAAGTCACTTTTGCCCGCAGCTTCTCGATCAGGGGTGACAAGAACGAGCCCCGCGGCTTTTTCGTCTCACCGCGGCCCGTCAGGCGCTGCGCGATCTGCAGGAACATTTCAGTGCTTCGATGGGTCGCCGAAATCTCCGCGATCATCTGGCCGTTGTTGGCCGCCGAGCCGAACATCTGCGGGTCGAAGGGTATCGACACGATCGGATCGCTCTCGATGGCCTTTGCAAATTCGCTGGCGTTGATTTCCGGACGTTTGGGGACGCCGACCTGATTCAGGCAGTAAAGCGGGGTCCGGTCGTTGGGCCGCGACGCCTTCAACAGGTCAAATATGTTCTTGGTGTTGCGCAAATTGGCCAGATCCGGCGCCGCTACGATCAGGATATCGTCGGCGGCAACCAGGGCACGCTTGGTCCATCCGGACCATTGGTGCGGTATGTCGAGCACGATACATGGCATCGTCGTGCGCAGCGTATCGAAGATCGCGTCAAAGGCGTCGGAGCCGAAATCGTAGACCCGGTCGAGCGTCGCCGGCGCCGCCAGCAGGCTCAGATGATCGGTGCATTTCGACAGCAGCCGGTCGATGAACGCCGTATCGACACGGTCGGGCGAAAATACCGCATCAGCGATCCCTTGCGGCGGATCCTGATTGTAGTCGAGGCCGGCGGTTCCGAATGCGAGGTCGAGGTCGGCTACGACCGCATCCAGCGCGAGGTCGCGGGCGATCGCCCAGGCCACGTTGTGCGCGATGGTGGACGCGCCGACGCCGCCCTTCGCCCCAACGATAGCGATGATCCGCCCCACCGCCTTGGCTTCCGGTGAGGAGAAAAGCCCGCAGATCGTGCGTACCACGTCAATCGCGTTGACAGGCGCGATGACGTAGTCGCTGACGCCGCGGCGCACCAATTCGCGGTAAAGCCCGACGTCGTTGATGCGGCCGATCACGATCACGCGGGTGCCCGAATCGCACACGGTGGCGAGTTGATCGAGGCCGGTGAGGATATTGTTGCGGTCCTCGGTCTCGAGAATGATCACATTCGGCGTCGGTGCGCTCCGATAGGCCTCGATGGCTGCCGCCATGCCGCCCATCTGGATCTTGAGGTGAGCCTTGCCAAGCCGACGGTCTTCGCCCGCCGACTGCACGGCAGCAGCTGTCTCCACCGTCTCGCAGAAAGCCTGCACCGAGACCCGCGGCGCAGGCGCGATGTGATCTTCGGCAGGCGGCGCAGAGACGTCCGACTGAGGTTCGGGGTTGGGACGCGCGTTGCTAATCATTTGCCTGAATCGCTGAGTTTGGCCTTATCGGCTTCGGGATAGGTGGTCGAGGTGGAAGTGCCCTTGCGATACTTCTCGAAGCCTTCGGTGCGCCGCGGCGTGTAGGCGGGGGTTTCAGGACGCGGCTGCAGCAGATCGGACGGATTCTCCACCATCGCAGCCATGTTGCGCTGATATGCGCAGCCGAAATTGTAGTATGGCTTGTTTTCGATATAGCCTTTGTCCTTGATCGAAGGACCAAGATCCTCGGGCCATAGGCCGCAAGGGCCGGCCACCGCCGTAATTCTCGGATAAGTCAGCCGCACCGTAGCCAGCAGGCGTGGATTGTCCGGATGGTAGCGGTGGACAGTAATGCCCTGCGACGGCACGCCGGCGGCCTCCAGCAAGGCTCGGGCTTCGCGGAACGATTCAGCGGCCGCGCGCGCGTTGGGCGTGCCGACGGGTACGTCCGCCACAATCGCGCCGGTGCCCTCGTGCAGCCAGATCTGCGCCAGTCCCACGACGTCGGCACGCTGCTCCGCGGAGAGGCCGCCACGGGCATGACCGACGAAGATTACGATGGAGCGGTTTGCTTCCTGGATCGCGATCGGGTGCCGCAGGCGGTAGTCGTCGGGGATGCTTGCCGTCGTCACGACTTCGTCGGTATGCGTGCAGGCGCCGAGAGCGACCGAGAGACCGACGAGCGCGCCTGCGATGCGAAAGGCGCGCCTGCATTCGACGGGTGTTCTGGCTGTCATCTTTGTCGTCCTTGTCCCGTCTCAATCTGTGATAAAGCCGTAGGCACCGCGATAATTCCGGGCCGGCTCGACCCGGCCGGGTACGCCGTAAATCCGGTTGATGCTGCCCAGAAGATCGGTTTGCGGATCCGATGCCGAAGCGAACCCGTCATCCGGACGCGACAGATCCTTTTGCGCGACGGCGCGGACGACATAGGGGGTCACCAGCACCATCAGCTCGGTCTGGTTGTTGATGTAGTCGCGGCTGCGGAACAGCGAGCCCAGCACGGGCAGTTGCGAAAGGCCGGGAAGGCCGTTGATCGCCTGTTTGGTCTGGTCCTGGATCAAGCCGGCCATCGCCATCGCCCCGCCGGAGGGGATTTCGAGCGTCGTCTCGGCGCGACGGGTCTTGACCGAGGGAACCGTGATCCCGGTCACCGTGATGGAATTGTCGTTCGAGACCTCGGAGACTTCCGTCATCACCCGCAGGCTGATACGGCCTCCGGTGAGAACGACCGGTGTGAAATTGAGCGAAATACCGAATTTCTTGAACGCGATCGAGGGCGCGCACTGGCCGACCGCGCCGGCGGCCGTCGTTTGACAGGTCACGCCGGTGGGAATCGGGAATTCGCCGCCGGCAATGAACGTTGCGGACTCGCCGGAAATGGCCGTCAGGTTAGGCTCTGCCAGCGTCCGCACCACGCCTGCGCTTTCCATTGCACGGATGGTAGCCTTGACCGAAGGCGTGGAGCCAAAGGCCGTCGTGATGGCGTTGTCGGCGACAAGCGGCTGGCCCGTCACAGTGAAGGGATTGGCATTGTTGAAGTTGACGACTGCAGTGCCGTAATTGAGGCTGCCGCTGAGATCGATGCCTAATTGCTTGATGATCGACCGTGCGACTTCGGCAACGGTCACCTTCAACATCACCTGGTCACGGCCGCGGACCACGATGGAATTGACGACCTTTTCCGGTCCGCCGGCAAGCCGCGCGGCGAGATCGCCTGCTTGCTGCGCCTCGATCGGGCTCGCCACCGTGCCGGTGAGGATGATGCCGTCGCCGAGGCCGTCGATCATGATGTCGGAATTCGGCAAGGTCTGCTTCAGCGCGGCACGTGCGCCGTTGAGGTCGCGCTTGACGGCAATATCATACGCTGCGATTTGCTGGCCCGCGGAATCGAAGAAGACGATATTGGTCTGGCCGATCGTCGCGCCGATGATATAGGCGCGCTGCGCCGAACGCACCACCGCGTTCGCGATCTTCGGATCGGCGACCAGCACGTCCTTGATGTCTCGCGGCAGGTCAATCACGATCGATTTTCCGATGCCGAGCGAGAGGAAACGCGCGTTGATCTGTCCGTCGGTCGCGATCGGCGGGATCGGGCGATAGTCCGCCGCTACGGCCGGAATCAAGGCGGGATTGAGCGTCATCGCGGCGGCGGCCGAAAATGACAGGGCGCGGACCAGAAAGGTCTGCATCTTCAATTGATTTTCCCTGCATTTCATATCGTCAAATCCTTTAATCACTTCTGAGCCGTTGCAGGATTATTCACACCATAACGAACCACATTGATGCTGGCGCGCTGGCGAGCACGTTCGTCACCCGTGATCTCGGCCTGATTGACGTCGGCGATGCTGCGCAGCGCCAACGACAACATGCCGGCCTGGCGGGCGGCCGCGAGAATCGGCGCCTGCTCGGGCTTCAGCTCCAGCGTTACGGTTTTACCTACGACCGAGTTCTGGCCGTCTTTTTCCTTCGGCGCCTGGTCGATGGCGAGAACGCGGATATTCGCCAGGAGAATTTCCGAGAACACGATATCGCCGGAAGCGTGAGGATCCGGATTCTTTTCGCGCCAGGACCGAATGACGTCGACGCGGTCGTTGGGCAGAATGAAGCCGCCGGCGCCGGTCTCCGCCGAAATCTCGGTCGAGACGGCGCGCATGCCGCTGGGCAGGATTGCGGCCATGAAGCCTGACCCATTGGCCTTGATCAGCTTCGGCTCCCGGATCGGCTCTCCGGCAATGAAGGGGTAGCGCGCGATCGAGCCGGCGATCTGGGTCGCGGCGTCGGGGCGTTCGCTGCGGCGAATGAAGGTGCTGCTCACCGCTGCCGCCGGCCAAGTCTGCCACTGCATGTCGTCGGCATTGAGCGTCTGGCCGAGTGCGATGTCGGATTTGGCCACCAGAACATCGAGCGTCTGCAGCTGGGCGACCTGCTCCGTCGGCGGCGGTTTGCCGTCCGATCCGCTCGCGAGATAGGCCGCAACGCCGCCGGCAACGACGGCGATGGTCAGGACGACAATGCGTGCCCTATTCATACGCTTCACTTTCCACATAACAGCGCGACGCTCGCGGCGCCGTGATGGAAGTTGACCAGCTATTCGTCAAAGCATGGTTAATGAGGCGTATCTAAATCGCCTTAACGCGATTTTACCTCCGTGGCGATCACTGGCTTCGGCGATCAGAGAACGACGAGGCGAGCAAGGTCGACGGCCTTGATCCACTCCGTCTCCGGGTAGACCGCCAGCGCGCCGATCGCCAGCGCGATGCCGTAGGGTATCCCGCTGTCCTTGGCGTGGAGCTTGAGCAGCCAAGCCTGGCCGGTCAGCGGATAGGGTAACGGCCATTGCCGGAACTGAAGCAGCAGCAGCGTGAGCGCGCCGCCAAACAGCGAGGCATAGAGCAGATAGTCCAGCAGGTGGCTGAAGCCGAACCAGAGCGCCGCGCTGGCCGCCACCTTGGCATCCCCGCCGCCAACCCAACCCATGGCGAAGCAGGCAAAGGCCACAGCGAGTACGGTCGCACCGGCGCCAAGGTGCAAGAGAATATCGGCAGCACTCATGCCGCTCGCGAGCGCCAGCACGAGGAAAGCCACCGCCAATACCAGCGACACTCGATTGGAAATCGTCATCGTAAAAAGATCGCTCGCCGCAGCGAAGGCCATCAGGGATGGAAACAGCAGCAGGCGTGCAGCGTCGAGGATCATGGATTATGCGGCCTGGCTGATGAGTGGAAGTCGGCGACCGGTGTGAAATCTAGCGCGCATAAATGAACAATCGGGAAATGGTCCTCTGGCTGCTACCAGACGCTCGCAATCCGCCAGGCGAGAAAGAAAAACGAAAGCACCAGCGCCGTGCAGACGATCGTCATTGGCGGGTCCCATCGAGCCGGGGCGGAGGACGTCGGCTTCAACGCCGAACTGACCGGAACTTCACGCATAAGAATTACGCCGGACACTACTGATGAAAAAAGGCCTCGGTTCGACCGAGGCCTTTTGTGAATGACCGCAACCGTCGCTTACTTGAGCGAGGTGTTGATCGAGTTGAACTTGGTGTTCAAGTTGCTGCCGAGGCCGTTGACGACAGCGATAATCGCAAGCGAAATGCCGGCCGCGATGAGGCCGTATTCGATCGCGGTGGCGCCGGACTCGTCTTTCACGAAACGCGCAATCAGATTCTTCATAGGATACTCCATGTGAACACGTGGCTGGTCGAACTAACTGTGGTCTCGCGGCGTTCTCAGCACCGTGACCATGGCCTCACCCTAAGGTCCGACAATTGCAGTGCGGTTAATTCGATCGTGCAAACATGACTACAACTGGGTGTTCTTGAGCACAGTAAATTTGGAATTAAGGGGGTTTTTAACATTCGATTGAAAGAGCCTGGCGCGACCCTCGCCTCATGACTTGAGAGGCGGGCGCATGCGCGGCGAAGCCCGGTTTTACGCCTCCTTAAGCGGCGAGGCGTAGGCCTGAAGAGATCAGATCGGATGAGGCCCTCATGCCCAATCTAGCGTTGGAAGTCGTCGAGATGCTTGGCCAGACCATCGCCAAGGTGGTGCCGATAACGATCGTGCTGGCGCTGGTGTTTTCGGTGTTGACGCATTACTGGGCCTGCAATCCGGGAACGCCGTGGTGGCGCAAGCGCGAGCTCGTCACCGACCTCTGCTACTGGTTCTTCGTCCCGTTATTTGCGCGCGTGCTGCGGATCGGCCTGCTGATCCTCGGCGCCGGCGTCGTCTTCAACATCCACGACGCCGACGAATTGATCGCCTTCTACGACAACGGCCATGGGCCTCTCTCGCAGCTGCCATTGTGGCTTCAGGGATTGCTTTTCCTGGTCCTGTCCGACTTCATGCTGTACTGGCTGCACCGGTTGTTTCATGGCGGCGGATTCTGGAAGTATCACGCCATCCATCATTCATCGGAAGATCTCGACTGGATTTCCGCGGCGCGCTTCCATCCGGCAAACCTCTTCCTCGGAACGATCTCGGTAGATGTCATCCTGCTGATGGCTGGCATCTCGCCAAATGTCATGCTCTGGGTCGGGCCGTTCACGACATTCCACTCGGCTTTCGTCCATGCCAATCTGAACTGGACGCTTGGCCCCTTCAGATACATGCTGGCTACGCCGGTCTTTCACCGCTGGCATCACACGATGCTTGAAGAGGGCGGCAATACCAACTTTGCCGGGACGTTCCCGGTCTGGGACCTGATGTTCGGGACGTTCCGAATGCCGCAGGACAGGCTGCCGGAGAATTACGGCACCGACGATCAAGAAATTCCGAACGAAATTGTTGGGCAACTCGCTTACCCTTTTCGCCACTAGGTCGGCGCGTGGCCGATAATCTCGCCCCCGTTTGCAGTTCATTCACTATTTGAGATCAGATTTGGCCCGTCGGGCGCCGGTTCCGCAGCGTATCGCTTTAGCCGGCTTGTCAACGTCCCGGGGTATCGTATGTCATTCAGGTCTGTGCGATTTTTCTCACGTGCTTCGTTCGGGTTGCTGCCATATGCAGCCGCATTGCTGCTGTGGCCGGCAGTCGTGTTTGCCGAAACCTCGGCCAACCCCATCGCCGTAAACGTCGATCAGGCGCGGCTGGTGAAATTGCCCGCGCGCGTCGCCACCATCGTCGTAGGAAATCCCCTGATCGCGGACGTCGCGCTGCAGGCCGGCGGCGTAATCGTCGTGACCGGGAAGGGCTATGGCGCCACGAATTTCATCGCGATGGATCGCGCCGGCGAGGTCCTGGTTGATCGTGTCATTCAGGTCGAAGGACCGACCGATCAGCTCATTACCGTATATCGCGGCATCGATCGCGAGTCCTACAGCTGCATGCCGATCTGCCAGCGGCGCATCACCCTTGGCGACGGCGACACTTACTTCAAATCGGCAATGGATCAGGCCGGGAATCTAAGCAGCCAGGCCGGCAGCAGTGCCGCCGCAGCCAAGCCGTAAGAGCAGGCGGCAACACAAGTCGGAACATCAAATGGGCGCGGGTTTCGCGTCGCGCGGATGGTTGGCGCGCGGTCAACAGGGCGCCGAGCGGCGTGTTGCTGGCCGACGTCGCCTATAGATGGCCGCGGAATTCGACCTGCGTCTTCTATTCGTCGCCGCCGCCTTCGCCTCCGCCGGCGAATTGTCCGACTTTTAGAGCATGATCCGGAAATGACCCGCAATTGATACGGGGTGGGAATGGTTGAGCCATGTGGTTCACATGCGAAAAGGCCGCGCTCTGGGCACGGCCTTCCTTGTTAGATGTCTTTCTTGCTAGACGTCTTACTTGTCAGACTTCTTACTTGTCAGACTTCTTACTTGTCGGACTTCTTTCGTGCTGGACCTAGTGGCCGAAACCGCGTCGACCGCACCCTCCGCGAAGCGACGAGCCTAGTTCGCGGCGCGCAGGTTGTCGGCCGAAGACTTGCCGGAACGCCGATCCGCCACGATTTCGTAGCTGATCTTTTGGCCTTCGCGCAAAGTCCCAAGTCCGGCTCGTTCGACGGCGCTGATGTGCACAAACACGTCGTTGCCGCCGTCATCCGGCTGAATGAAGCCATAGCCTTTGGTAGCGTTAAACCACTTTACGGTTCCCATGCTCACGGGATAGTCCCTTCTCAAGATAGATACAGTAAAACCCACTTTCGCAGGCTGGTGAGATCGAATTTTTGGAAGGGTCGTCAGCGTCTAAACCGGCTGTACCGGTGGATAGCTAATGTCGTCCGGCCGAAAATCGATTAATCGCATATTATTCCAAAGTAGCCCCTAAAAACAATCCTAAACGGGGGCGTTTTTTTGATCGCTTCGAGAACGGTCGATGCAGAAGGCTGCAGCGAGTGCGCCGACATGAAGCTGTCATGCGCAAGTTTAAATAAAGGCGTGGCGAGGGTCGCCTATCTGCGACGGAACTGGCCGCGCTGGGGCGCGCCACGCGATGCTCCGCTTCCGCCGGTACCGCCTCCACCCGGACGTTCGTCCTTGTGGCGAAAAATAAGCCGGCCTTTTTCCAGATCGTATGGCGACATTTCGATCGTCACCCGGTCTCCCGCCAGGGTCTTGATCCGGTTCTTCTTCATCTTGCCGGCGGTATAGGCAACGATCTCGTGTCCGGCGTCCAGCTGGACGCGATAGCGTGCATCGGGGAGTATTTCAGTGACCAGTCCTTCGAACTGAATCAACTCTTCTTTCGCCATGTTTGTCTCCAGGTCGACCGGCGGCTAGCGTGACCGTTTATTCGGACGGCTTCCGCGGTACAAAAAAGCAACGCCCTGCAATCCTTCGGCCTTGCCGCCGCCATGCGGCGCACGGTGCGGCTCCTGCCGGTTGACCTCGTTCCGGTTGGTTTGAGGAGCGCCATTAATACCACCGGGATGGTGGCGTCGGCGAGGGCTTTTCGATGCGGGCGAAGCCTCATTTGTGCGTGACGCATGCGCGCGCGAGGAGGGTCTCCCGCCACGATGTTGCGTTGGCAACGGCGCCGCCTCGCGATGACCGGGTGTGCGTCGATCCTCCCTGGGTAAAGCAATGCGGATCAACCGCTCGATGTCGCGCAGATAGCCCAATTCCTCAGCTCCGGCGACCAGCGATATCGCAACGCCATCCGCACCGGCGCGCGCGGTGCGGCCGATGCGATGGACATAGGTTTCG
>Ga0210406_10006278_pt1 | contig 12352 bp, 9 predicted proteins | sample IncBWC30MmetaG_FD_155454 | JGI IMG/M metagenome (GOLD analysis project Ga0210406, IMG submission 155454) | Forest soil microbial communities from Barre Woods Harvard Forest LTER site, Petersham, Massachusetts, United States - Inc-BW-C-30-M | ecosystem: Environmental > Terrestrial > Soil >...
CCGATCATCAGCGCCATAGTCGGATTCGAGGGGATGCCGAGGGTGAGCATCGGGATGAACGAGGTCTGCGCGCCAGCATTGTTGGCGGATTCGGGCGCCGCCACGCCGCGGATGTCGCCCTCGCCGAACGCGCGCGGCGGTTTAGCGATCTTCTTCTCGACCATGTAGGCTGCGAACGAGGCGAGCAGCGCGCCGCCGCCTGGTAGCACCCCGAGCAACGAGCCCAGCGCGGTGCCGCGCGCGATCGACCAGAAGCAGGCACGCAGGTCCGCGAGCGTCGGCAGCACGCTGCCGATGCGCGAGGTGAATACCTGCTGTGCCTCTTTGTGCTCGAGATTGAGCACCACGTCGGTAATGCCGAAGAACGCCATGGCAAGCGCGACGAAGCCGAGCCCATCGGCGAGTTCCACCTGGCCGAAAGCGAAGCGGATGGCGCCCGAATTGACGTCGGTGCCGATCAGGCCGAGCAGAATTCCGAAGCACACCATGGCGATCGCCTTGATCAGCGAGCCGCGTGCGAGCACGACGGCCGCGATCAGCCCGAACACCATGAGCGAGAAATATTCGGCCGGGCTGAACTTGAGCGCGAGCTCGGCGAGCGGCGGGGCGAAATAGGCGATGAGGAGGGTGGCGATGCAACCGGCGATGAAGGAGCCGATCGCGGCGATGCCGAGCGCGGGCCCAGCGCGACCGCGGCGCGCCATCTGGTGGCCGTCGAGGGTGGTCACCACCGAGGACGATTCGCCCGGGATGTTGACCAGGATCGCCGTAGTCGAGCCGCCGTATTGGGCGCCGTAATAGATGCCGGCGAGCATGATCAAGGCCGGCGCCGGGCCGAGCCCGAACGTGAATGGCAACAGCATGGCGACCGTCGCCACTGGACCGATCCCGGGCAGCACGCCTACCAGCGTGCCAAGAAAACAACCGATGAAGCAGTAAAGAATGTTCTGCCAGCTCAGCGCCACTTCCAGACCGAATGCGAGATTGGACAGCGTTTCCATATCCGCCTCACGCGCGCCGCCGACCTGGGTGCTGGTGTGTCGATGCGAACATGCGCGAGTTACGAGATCGGCCAGAGCGGCAGCGGCAGCCCGAGCAGCCACACGAAGACCGCGACCGAGAAGACGATCATCACCGCCGCAAGTGCAAGATTGTCCAACTGGCGCACGTCGCGCGCAGCATTGGCGCCTACGAGCACGAGAACTGCGATCGCGGCAACGAGACCGAGCCATTGCAGCGCGATGGCGAACAGCGCGATGGCGAGGAGCGACATGATGATCGGGCGCGCATGAAAAGAAGGGACCGGCGCGCCGTCACGCACGAGCGAACGCAGCGCCAAGATCACCCCGAGCGCGACAAGCAAGGCGCCGACGAGCGTCGGGAACATCGCCGGCCCCATGCGATGCATGTCGCCAAGCCGATACTGGTGCGCGAGAAGCACAAAGCCGCCGCCGATTGCGACGAAGATCAGTCCGGCCCAGAAATCCCTCGGCGAACGGATGCGCATCACCCGCCCCTGTGGCCCTGGGAGGGTCTACTCAATCCGGCCGGATATTCGCCTTCTGGACGATGCCGCGGAAGCGCTCCGCCGCCTGTTTCACGCGAGCTTCTAACTCCGCCGCGCTTGAAGGGATGGTATCCACGCCGCCACCGCCGAAGCGCTCCTTGACATCGGGCATGGCGAGGATCTTGACGACTTCGCCGTTCAACTTGTCGATGACCGGCCCCGGAGTGCCCTTCGGCGCGAACAGCGCGGTCCAATTAGAGGCGTCGACCTCGCTGACGCCCGTCTCCTGCAGCGTCGGCCATTCGGGATTAAATCTCGATCGCTTGGCCATTGTCACCGCCAACACGCGGATGCGGCCGGACTTGACGTGCGGAGCGACCGACGAGCTCGCCAGCACGCCGAGCGGAATGTCGCCGCCGGCCAGCGCCGCCGCAGCCGGCGCGCCGCCCTTGTATGGGATATGCTGGAAGCGGGTGCCGGTATTGAGCGCCATCCATTCCAGCACGATCTGATTGACGCTGCCGTTCCCCGGCGTGGCGACAGAGAGCCGCCCCGGCTGCGCCTTGGCGGCGGCGATCACTTCGGCGACGGATTTGAAAGGCGCATCCGCGTGCGCGGCCAAGACCATCGGCGCGTCGCTGACCATTGCCACGGGCGCCAGATCGCGATCGACGTCGTAGGGCATCTCCTTGAATATCGCCGGGTTGATCGCGATGTCGCCGACCGTCGCCATGACGTAGGTGTAACCGTCGGGCGCGGCTTTGGCCGCCGCCGTCATCGCGATGAAGCCATTGCCGCCGGGGCGGTTCTCCACCACGACCTGCTGACCCCAGGCTTCGGTGAGCTTGGCGCCGAGAATGCGCGAGGCGATGTCACTGATTCCGCCCGGCGCATAGGGGCTCAGGATGTGGATCGGCTTGGTCGGATAATTCTGTGCCTGGGCGGGTGCCGCGCAGAAGATGACCAGCGCGATAACAAGCCAAGCCATGACCACCTCCTGTGCCGGCACGTCGGGGGGATAACCTGCATGAGAGAGAGCCCCCGTGGCAAGGCGCGGCGGCGCCGCAGGACACGCCGCCGTCACACCTCGCGCACGATCGCACTCTCGTGCCAGCGCCGCAGCATGACATGCGAGAGAAGCGACAGCGCGAAGAAAATGAGGATCCCGGCGAGCGAGAGGAGGAGCAACGCGGCGAACATGCGCGGGATGTTAAGTCGGTAGCCGGATTCGACGATGCGATAGGCAAGCCCCGAGCCGGCGCCGGCAGAACCCGCCGCGATCTCGGCGACCACGGCGCCGATGAGCGATAACCCACCTGCGATTTTCAAACCGGCCAGTATGTAAGGCAGCGCCGCCGGCAACTTGAGCTCGAAGAGCACTTGGCGCCGTGTCGCGCCGTAAAGGCGGAACAGGTCGACGAGGTTGTGATCGACCGAATTGAGGCCGAGCGTGGTGTTGGCGAGCACGGGAAAGAACGCGACGATCCAGGCGCAGGCGAGTACGGCCGCCTGCTGGGGAAGATAGACGAGCAGGAGCGGCGCGATCGCAACGATCGGCGTGACTTGCAGGATCACCGCATACGGATAGAGCGAATATTCGATGAGGCGCGATTGGTTGAACAGCACAGCAAGGCCGACGCCACCGAGGGCCGCGAGGAGAAAACCTTGAAGCGTCGTCGTGAGCGTGACGAGAAGCGAGGCCAACAGCAACGCGCGATCGGACACAAGTGTCGAGAACACGAGCCATGGCGAGGGCAGCACGTAGGGCGGAATTCCGCCGACGCGGACCGCCAGCTCCCAGAGCGCCACCCCGAGCGCCAGCACTGCGATCGGCAGCAGCACGCGAAGCACGCGGTCGGCGACAGGAGAGATCTCGTCCTTTGCTCTTCCTTCGCGCATGCTCACTCGCTCACGACCTCTCCGGCGACTCGTCGGTCACGGCGGAGGCACACGCCAAGGCTTCCGACACGCGCCGGCAATAGCCGGCATAATCGGCGGAGGTGCGGAAACGTTCGTCCCGCGGATGGGGCGCATCGATCGAAAGCTCGGTGAAGACGCGGCCTGGCCGCTGCGTCATCACGACGATTCGCTGCGAAAGGTAAACCGACTCGAATACCGAATGGGTGACGAAGACGACGGTCTTCCCCAGCGACTGCCAGAGTCCCAAGAGGTCGTTGTTGAGGCGAAAGCGCGTGATCTCGTCGAGCGCCGCAAACGGCTCGTCCATCAACAGCAAGTTCGGCTCGGTGACGAGGGCGCGAGCGATCGACGCACGCATCTTCATGCCGCCCGAGAGCTCGCGCGGATAGCTCTGCGCGAAACCGGAAAGGCCGACGCGCGCGAGCGCCGAATCGACGAGCGCCTGCGCGTCCGGCGGAAGACCGGCAAGCTTCAGCGGCAGGCGTACGTTGGCCGCCACCGTGGCCCAGGGCATCAGCGTCGGCTCCTGGAACACAAAACCGATGCGGCGCGCGCCGGTCGCGCCTGCGGCTTGCGCCTCGATCCACTCGACCTTCCCCCTGGTGGGCTCGCTCAAGCCGGCGATGATGCGCAGCGCCGTCGATTTGCCGCAGCCGGAAGCGCCGAGCAGCGACACGAACTCACCCGGCCACACATTAAGGTCGAGGCGATCGAGGGCAACCACGCCGTTGGCAAAGCTCTTGCCCACGCCGCGCAGCGCGATGACTGGGGTGCCGGGCTTGGAGTGATCAACGGTCACGTTGCGATATGGGTTGAACGACGGCTCGACGGCAAACTCCTAGTCCCGTAGTCCGGCGAGCAGCACGCAAAAGGCAAGGCGCAACAGCGTGCGTATCGTTCTCCCGCACAGTCATTTCTGCCGCAGATCGAGACCGACTTTCTTGTTCACGAACTGCAGCGTGTAGGCCTTGTCCAGGGCGGTCGACGGCTTGACAACGCCCGCGCGCACCATCTTGTCGTACAAGCTTTTCATACGAGCGTCGGTCATGGCACCCACGCCGAGGGCAACCGCGTCGCCGGAATCGACGATGCCGTACTCCTTCATCTTGGCAATCGAGTAGGCGAGCAATTCATCGGTCATCTCCGGGTTCTGCCGCTTGATCAGTGCGTTCGCCGCGGCGTTGTCGCCGTAGAGATAATTCATCCAGCCGATGATCGAGGCGTCGACGAAACGCTGCACCAGGTCGGGCTTCCTGGCGACGAGATCACGGCGCGTCTCGATTAGGGTCGAATAGCTGTCCCAGCCATAGTCGGCGAGAAGGAAAACCTTAGGCTTGAAGCCGGCCCGCTTTTCTATGGCAAAGGGCTCCGACGTCACATAACCCTGCATCGCGCTTTTCTTGTCGACGAGAAACGGCTGCGGGTTCGAAGTATAGGGCTTCACCCGTTTCTCGCTGAAACCGTAATCGGATTTGAGCCACTGGAAGTAGCTCGCGAGGCCCTCCCTCGACACGAACAGCGTGAGCTTCTTCAAATCCTCGAACTTGTTGATGCCCTGGTCCGGATGCGCGATCAGCACCTGCGGGTCCTTCTGAAACATGGCGGCAACCGAAACGGTGGGAATATTGCGCGCGACCGCGTCGAAGCCTTGCAGCGTGTTGGCGCTCATGAAGAAGTCGAGCTTGCCGACCGGCAACAGGAGGCGATTGTTCACGTTCGGGCCACCCGGCACGATCGTGACGTCTAGCCCATATCGGCGATAGGTGCCGTCGGCCAACGCCTGGTAGTGGCCGCCGTGCTCGGCCTCCGCCACCCAATTGGTGCCGAAGGAGACCTTATCGAGGGTCTGGCTATGCGCGGGCGCCGCCGCGAGCATGAAACCGCCAGCGGCCACGAAAGCGGCGCCGGCCACCTGACCAAATTTCATGACGTATCTGCGGGCCGTACGATATCCAGACATAGCAGCTAGTATGGGCAAACTCGCCTCCGCATTGGGCAAAAGCTGGCGCGCGATTTTTCCCAGCCTACCGGTCTTTAGACTACTGCTCGAACCGCTCGATGAACCACTTGAGCAGCCGTGTCCAGATCTCATCCTTGCCGACCTGGTCCTCGATGCCGTGCTCGAGGTTCGGGTTGTCGTTGACCTCCATGACGATGAAGCCGCGCTCGGTCTCCTTGATGTCGACGCCGTAGAAGCCCTCGCCGATCGGCCGCGCCGCCCGCACGGCGATGTCGATCAACTCGGATGGCGCCTTATCGAGCTCGAAGGTGCGAAAGCCGCCCTCGTGCGAGGAACCGTCGGGTCGGTGCTTGACGATCTGCCAGTGGCCGCGCGCCATGCGGTATTGGCACACGAACAGCGGCTCGCCGGCCAAGACACCCACGCGCCAGTCGAATTGGGTCGGCAAGAATTTCTGCGTCAGCAGGAGATCGGTTTCCTCGAACAGCTCGTCGGCGACGCGACGAAATTCCTCAGGCGTATCCACCTTGTGCACGCCGCGCGAGAACGAGCCGTCGGGAATCTTCACCACCAGCGGCAGGCCGAGTTCGTCCATCGCTTTCGGCAGGTCGCCGACTTCGGCGAGCATCACGGTCGGCGGGATGGCCACCTGGTTTTGCCGCAACAGTTCCATCAGGAAAACTTTGTTGGTGCAGCGGATCATGGAGATCGGGTCGTCGATGACCGGCATACCTTCCTGCCAAGCGCGCCGAGCAAAGCGGTAGGTGTGATTGTCGATCGAGGTGGTCTCGCGGATGAACAGGCCGTCATACTCGGCGATCTCGGCGAGCTGGCGGCGGGTCACCGGTTCGACGTCGACCGAAAGCCTCTCGGCGATACGCGCCATGTGCTTGATCGAGGCCGGCGAAGAGGGCGCCATCTTCTCGTTGGGGTCGTAGAGCACGGCGAGGTCGTATTTCGGGACCGTGCGGGCCTTGGGGTCGCGCCACTCGCGCTTGGTATGTTGGTGCAGCGCTTCCCGCAGGAACGATGCTTCGCCGTTGGCGAGCCGGGTGATGTTGCGCGGGCGGATGCGGTCGATCGAGAGCCAAGCGCCGGCCTCGACGTTGATCTCGAGCGCCGGACAACGGAACCAATCGAACAGCATGCGTCCGAATGATTCGAAGCGTGGATCGCGGGCAATGCCGAAGCAGACCAGGAGCTTGAACTCGCCTTCCGGCTGGAAGTCGGCGCGGCGTGCACAGCGGTTGAGCTCATCCTCCAGCTTCGGCAGCGCATGCTCGTAGAGCTTGGCCTCGCGCAACTCCAACATCGTCTCGACGGTCGGCATGACGCGGTGGCCGCGCGCTTCCGCCAGCAGCGAAGCGTAGTAGCCCTTCGACTGATAGGCATAGGAGCGCGCCAGATTGACGAGCTTCGGCCGTCCCATGTCGAACAGGCGAGGACGGGCGAGATACTCGCTCGTCGTGATCACCTTGTGCGGCGTCTCAGCGTTGGGGAGGTCTTTGGGCTGGTCGACCAGAATGACCCAGCCGGTCATGCATGTCCTTTCCGGATGACGATGGCCGCACTCAGCCGCTCGCGACCCAGATGGGTCACGCGTTCGAACGCGGTCCACGGGACCGCGTAAGTCTCGGCAGCGGCTGCCATCCCTTGGTGATCTCTGGCGGCCGCCGGATCGTGCATGAGCACATGACGTCCGTGGCGGCCGAAGGCAAAAATCCAGTGGGGCTTCCCCCTGGGGACCATGTGATATCCCGAAACGAGGACAATGACCACGTTCCCCCCATCGAATGCCTGCATGAGAACCGATTCGCTGACTGGAGTCAGGTGGGTGGGGATAGCAAGGTCCTGCGCCTCACGCTGGAACGCAAGTTGCGTCACCTGCATGACGCGGCGCTTGTCGGCGGACTGCGCGGTCTCGAGGAAATAGGGGCCGGGATGACTGACATAGACCTCCGGTTCGAGGCCGTGGCGCTTGAGCGCGACCGCCATGCCATAGGGCTCGCAGCCACCGGGTCCCGAGGTCATGAAGATGGTGGTCGCTTCGCGCCAAAGCTGAAACTCGAACGCGGGCGCCGGCTTGAAGTTCCGATCGGCCCATCCCAGCGCCATCATGATGCACGCGGGCCCACATGTGAATTCGGTGGTCTGGTGAAAATAGGGCGGCGCTGCCGCGAGTGCAGGCGAGTTAGAAATAAGGCGTTTCTCGAAACGCAAGGCATCGCCGCCGTCGTCGTAATAGCGGCGAATACGGCCGAATTCCCGGTAGCCGCTCTTGCGGTAGCGGGAGATCGCGGCGTGATTGGCCATATGCACTTCGAGGCGGATGGCGCGGCAGCCGCGCGCGGCAGCGACGGCTTCCGCAGCCGCGATCAGCGTCGCGGCGATCCCGCGTCCGCCCATGTGCGGCGCGACCGCAAGCGAATAGAGGCGGGCGATCAGCGACCGCGGTCGAAACAGCACGATGGCGTTGCCGGCAAGCCGGGTGCCGTGCTCGGCCACGACCACCTCTGTGGTCGGCGAGTTGAGAAAGCGCCGCAGGCTGCGGGGTGACAGCCGATCGGTGGCGAAAACGCGATGCTCGAGTTCGATCAGCGTGTCGAGGTCGGCACGCTCGGCTTTGCGAACGCGGATATCGGCTAGCGGCACAGGGACAGGAGGGGAAGGCATTGTGACCAGCGCAGCGGCGACGATACCAGCTTCGCGACGCGCCCGCACCGGGGCGACATCTCGTTCTATTCATTGCACTGCATAACCCACGAGACCCGACCGGCTTGTGACTGGCAGGATGTGATCTGTCATCGGAGCGCAGCGCGCGCATGCGGGCAAGGACGACCGCCGGCCGGAATCTGCTGTCGATTCCGTCCGTTGCGGGCGATTGAACCGGCTCATCGCCTGCCGCGACCAACCGCACGAGCGGCCGCAAGCGCCGTGATGGGAGCAAAAGAAAGCAAACAAAGCCGGAAATCCCCGCCGGAGGATTTGCCTCCGGCCCGAAGAGCTGTGATCGGCGCGTGCGCCCCCATCCACCCCCGCGTCGATCCGGCGGTCCGCCCGGATGTCCCCATCCGGGCGGACCCGCTCCGATCGCTCGCCAGGATGCGCACCAACGACGCGCATACAGATGGCGCCGAAGCGCGGAGCGCTCTTGTCGAGCACGCCGGTGATGTGCAATTTTGCAAACGATGATGTTGCTCGCCGACAGGGGGACAACCATGCGCACTGGCCTGATCACCGCCGCACTAACGCTCATCCCCGCTGCCGCCTTCGCACATACCGGCGCAGGTGAGGCGCACGGTTTCGTGTCGGGCTTTGCCCATCCGCTAGGCGGGCTCGACCACATTCTAGCAATGGTGACGGTCGGCATCTTTGCCTGGCAGCTGGGCGGGCGCGCCCTCTGGCTCGTTCCGGGAAGCTTCGTCCTTGCCATGGCGATCGGCGCGGCGCTCGGCATGGCCGGCGTGGCGTTGCCGTTCGTCGAATTTGGCATCGCCGCTTCCGTGATCGTGCTCGGCGGCATCGTGGCGTTCGCGTGCAACGCCCCGATCGTGGTCGCCATGGGCGTCGTCGCACTGTTTGCGATCTTCCATGGCCACGCGCACGGCAGTGAAATGCCGATTGATGCCGCCGGCGGAACCTATGCGGCGGGCTTCATGTTGGCGACCGCGCTCCTCCACGCCGCCGGCCTTGCGCTCGGCTGCGCGATCGGCCGCACCACCGAGGGCCGTGCCGGCTACCGGCTCGGCGGCGGGCTTGTCGCGCTCGCAGGGTTGGCCATTCTGGCAAACACCGTTTGACGGTCACAGCGTCGCGCACGACGTCATGCGTGCGCGGATCCCTCAAGGCCCAACGCCAGCACGCGCGCGGCATGGAGCGCCTCGCGCCCGCTGCCATCCCTGATCTGATGTCGGCATGAGGTGCCGTCGGCGACAACGAGCGCATCGGCACCGGCTTTGCGCACCGCCGGAAGAAGCGAGAGCTCAGCCATCCTGAACGACGCGTCGATGGTGTCGGCACCATAGCCGAAGGCCCCCGCCATGCCGCAGCAGCTCGAGTCGATGCTTTCGACCGACAACTCGGGCACGAGGCTCAGCACCGCCTCGACGGCCGCCATGGCGGCAAAGGATTTCTGGTGGCAGTGGCCGTGCAGCAGTGCGCGTTTGGCGACCGGCTTGAGCGAGAGCTCGAGCTCGCCCGCCTTCGCCTCGCGCGCCAGGAACTCCTCGAACAGGAGTGCATGCGCGGCCAAGCGGCGGCCTTCTTCGCCCTGCACAAGCGCCGGGATCTCGTCGCGAAAGCCGAGCATGCAGCTCGGCTCGAGCCCGATGAAGGGAATTCCGCGCCCGAGAAAGGGCGCGAGCGCGGTGGCGCAACGCTCAGCCTCGCGCCGCGCCTCGTCGATGAGCCCCACTGCGAGAAAGGTGCGCCCGCAGCAGAGCGGCCGGCCGCCATCGGCGGGCTTGGGCAAATGTACCCCATACCCGGCGGCGGCGAGCACGGCGAGGGCAGCCTCGATGTTCTCCGGCTCGAAGTAGCGGTTGAAAGTGTCGGCAAAGAACACGACCGGCCGTGCCTCTGGGCTCGGAACGCGCGTCGGCTCGCGCCATCGATCGCCGCGCCAGCGCGGCAGGCTGCGCCGGGCGCTCAAGCCCGCGTATCGCTCCGACCATTGCCGCAGGCGCGGGACGTTGTTGCGCATGTTGGCGAGCCTGGGCCACTTGGCCGCGAGCGGCGCATAACGAGGCAGATGGCCAATGAGGCGCTCGTGAAGCGAGAGCCCGCGCTTTGCGACCCGAGCCGCCTGCACCTCGATCTTCATGCGCGCCACGTCGACGCCGGTCGGGCACTCGCGCCGGCACGCCTTGCAGGAGACGCAGAGCCGCAAGGTCTCCGCCATCTCGTCAGAGGTGAGGGCGTCCTCTCCCAGTTGACCGGTGATGGCGAGGCGCAGCGTGTTGGCACGCCCGCGCGTGACGTCGCGCTCGTCGCGGGTGACGCGATAGCTCGGGCACATGACGCCGCCCGTAAGCGCGCGGCAGGCGCCGTTGTTATTGCACATCTCGACCGCACCCTGGAAACCATTGCCGGCGCCGGGATAGGCGGACCAGTCGAGATGCGAGCGAATATGCTCGGCGCGATAGGTCGGGGCATAGCGGAAGAGGCGGCGATCGTCGAATTTCGGCGCGCGCACGATCTTGCCGGGATTGTAAAGGCCTTTGGGGTCGAACCGCTCCTTGACCTGTTCGAAGGCGTGCACGAGCCGCGCGCCGAACATCTTTTCGTGGAATTCCGAACGCACGATGCCGTCGCCATGCTCGCCCGAATGGGAGCCCTTGTAGGCGAGCACCATGTCGAAAGCCTCCTCGGCGATGGCACGCATCGCCTTGACGTCGTGCTCGAGACGCAGGTTGAGCACCGGCCGCACGTGCAGACAGCCGACCGAGGCGTGCGCGTACCAGGTGCCGCGCGTTCCGCGCTTGGCAAAAATATCGGTGAGCTTCGACGTATATTCGGCGAGATGCTCAACGGGGACCGCGCAATCCTCGACGAAGGACACCGGTTTTCCCTCCTCCTTCATCGACATCATGATGTTGAGACCGGCGATGCGGGTCTCGCTGATCGCGGTCTGCAGCTTCGGATCATAGACCTCGACCATGCCGCCCCATTTCGCTCCGCTCTTGTTCCAGGCAAAGCCGAGCGCCCCCATCAGCTCCTTGAGCTCCATGAGACGGCGGAGGTTGTGGTACTGATCGTCCTCGGCAAATTCGACGAACAAGACCGCTTCGGGGTCGCCGCGCACGACGGCCTTGATCGTGGGCCGGAACATCGCGATCTCGCGCGCCAGATCGAGCATCGTGCGATCGATGAGCTCGACCGCAATGGGAGCGAGCTTGATGATGTGCTGCGCGGCGTCCATCGCCGCAAAGAAACTGCCGAAGTGGCAGGCGCCAACGGCGCGGCGGCCAAGTAGTGGCGAAAGTTTCAACTCGATGCGGGTGGAGAAGGCGAGCGTGCCTTCGGAGCCGACGAGAATATGCGCGAGATTGAGCTCGTTGCGGCCCGGCGTCAGCGAGTCGAGATTGTAGCCGCCGACCCGCCGCTGGACCTTGGGGAAGCGCGCTTCGATCTCGCCGGCTTCGCGCGCGGCGATCTGCAAGAGATCGCGCGCCAGCGGCAGCAGCGGCGAGGCGGGCGCAAGATCGGACAGATCGGGCGCGACAGGGCCGAAATGCGCCACCATTCCGTCGGCCATCACCGCGTCGATCGACAGCACGTTCTCGCGGGTGTTGCCATAGCGCAGCGAGCGTGCGCCGCAGGCGTTGTTGCCCACCATGCCGCCGATGGTGGCGCGCGAGGCCGTCGAGATGTCGACCGGAAACCACAGCCCGTGCGGCTTGAGCCGGCGATTGAGCTCGTCCAGCACGATGCCCGGCTCGACCACGCAGCGCCGCCCGCGCACGTCGAGCGCGATGAGGTGGTCGAGATATTTCGAGCAGTCGATGACGAGCGAGGAATTGATCGCTTGGCCGGCCTGGGAGGTGCCGGCGCCCCGCGCCAGCGCGCTCGCGCCCTCCTCGCGGGCGATCGCGAGCGCGTGCTCGACTTCCTTCACCGAGCGCGGCGCGACGACGCCGAGCGGCATGATCTGGTAGTGCGAGGCGTCGGTGGCGTAGCGGCCGCGGGTGAAGGCGTCGAACGCCACATCCCCGAGGAGATGCGCCTTGAGCCGCCGCTCGAGCCCCGGTAGGACCGTTTGGGCCATTCCACTCACTCAGTAGTGCGATGGATTTGCAGTTCCTATCATGTTGCCTCAAGCTCGCTCAGGAACTTTAAATCCAAAGACCGCACTAAAGTCATAAGGTTGCTGGTGTCCCTTTGATTCCCAAGTTCGCATTTGAGCGTGCCGCACGGACATGCGAACTTCGGAATCGGCCACACTAGCCGGAGATCAGCTCCCCGTC
>Ga0210406_10006279_pt1 | contig 12348 bp, 13 predicted proteins | sample IncBWC30MmetaG_FD_155454 | JGI IMG/M metagenome (GOLD analysis project Ga0210406, IMG submission 155454) | Forest soil microbial communities from Barre Woods Harvard Forest LTER site, Petersham, Massachusetts, United States - Inc-BW-C-30-M | ecosystem: Environmental > Terrestrial > Soil >...
CAAGCCTTGCTGACCAAAACCGAAGGCTGGCCTGCGGCGCTCGAGCTCGCGGCGCTGGTGCTCGCAGCGTCGAGTGAATCGAAGGCGTTCATCCAGCACTTCGCCGGCACGGACACCAGCGTGGTTGACTATCTGTGCGACATGGTCCTGTCGCAGATGGACGAACAAACTCGCGACATCGTGTTCCGAATCTCGATGTTCGATCGCATCTGCGCCCCGCTGGCTCGAGCCGTCACGGATGCCGGTGACGCCGAAGAGGCATTGCTGGGCCTGCGGACGCGCAACATCTTTCTGATTCCGCTGGATCGATCCTGGGAATGGGTGCGCTTTCATCATCTGGTCGGCGAATTTTTCCGCGAGACCTATCGCCGAACAGCGCCGGCGCAAGCCAGGGAGTGCCTCGTGCGGGGAGCACAATGGTTGCACGCCAACGGCCATTTTGAAGAAGCGGTGAACTACATGATCCGGGCTCAAGAGTGGGAGCGGGCGTCACACTGGGTAGCCGACAGCGTGGAGGAACTCGTCTTTCGCTGCGGGTACCACCAGACGATCCTGCGCTGGATGAACGCCCTCCCTGAGGCTTGCGTCGACAGTTACCCGATCATCCGTATCCAGTACGCCTTTGCGCTCTCGTTCTACCCCCGGTATCAGGAATATGAAGCGCAGATCTACCGACTGCAGCTGCTGCTGAAGAATCTCGAGGCGCACGCCCATCACGATGCCGGCAGGATCGACGAGTTGCGCTGTGCGGTCGAAATGCAGACCGCCATGTCGGCTGGCTTGCGCGATGACGGAATGCGAGGCGGCGAATTGGCGTCGGCGTGGCTCGCACGCTGGCCGGAGGCGTCGCTACGGCGCAAGGGCGTGATGGGCAACGTCCTGAGTTTTGGACACAAGACGCGGGGCCACATCGATGAGGGACTGGAGATGATTGCCGGGACGCGCCAGTGGCTCGAGCAAAGCGAAGGCTACTATGCGCTGAGCTGGACCGCCTATATCGAGGCGGTGCTGCACCTCAAACGCGGGAATTACTTCGACTCGAGGCTTGCGTGCACGCGCGGACTCGAGCTCGTTGAGCGCAAGCTTCATGGACATCCCGGGCAGACCAACCTGCTTCACTCGCTCCTTGCGGGCATCTGTTACGAGTTCGACGAGATCGAGCAGGCTCTCGCGCATCTCGAACTGGCCTCGAGCAGCGTGAACGAATACGCCCATGCCGACGCGGCGATCGTTGCCTACTTGACGCAGGCCCGCATCCAGCACCTGCGACTCGATGAGAGTGGCGCACTGGCGATGCTGAGAGAGGGACAGGCACTTGGTGAACAGCGCGGCTGGCGGCGCGTGACGTTGTCATTGGCGGCCGAAGAGTGCCGTAGTCTCGCGCGCGTCGGACATCACGAGGAGGCCAGACTCGTGGCGACGCGCTTCGACTTTCACGAGCTGCCGGCCCGCAGTGACGCTGCACCCTTGAGTTCCGACAAGGCATTGCGCGCAGCCTCGCGTTATCTGCTCAAGCAATCGCCGAGAGTCGTGGTTGAAGCTCTGGATGCTGCGATCGAAAATAGCCGGCAGCGCGAACTCGCTCACCGCTCGGTGGAATTGCTTATTCTGCGCGCCCTCGCGAAAAAAGAGGACGGGGACTGGGCGGGCGCGTTGGCGGACTTGCGTCGCGCACTCACCATCGCGGCCCCGAGAAATTATGTCCGCGTGTTCCTTGATGAAGGCCGAGAACTGGGCGCGCTGATCGATCGACTCGACATCGAGCAACTGCGCGGCTCCGAGGCCGCGCCCTTGGCGCGCCGCCTGCAGCGCGCGATGTACACGCCTGACATTCCGGGTGCCGCCTCAGTCGGCATGGGCGAAGATCTGACGAAGCGGGAGCTGTCGATCCTGAAGCGCCTGGAGACGGGCCTGAGCAACAAGGAGATCGCCGAAGCGATTTTCGTCTCTGAAGGCACGCTCAAGTGGCACCTTCACAATGTCTACGGCAAGCTCAACGTGAAGAATCGTACCGGTGCAATGACTCGAGCGCGCGCGCTAGGCATTCTTTGACCTATCAAGGGTTTTCGGCGTAGGCAATGCCCGACAGATTTCCCTGAGCCATTGCGATGGGGCGTTTTTCCGATCCGTTCAAGTGTGCGGAGTAGATCGAGCCGGCGAGATCCGTGACGAACATCCGATCGCCGCGCACGTCCAGTGCGATGCCGATGCTTTCAATCAAGTGGCCGAGCACGATTTCCTGGTTGAGTTGGCCGTCGATCGGCGTGCGACTCACGGTGTTGCCGCGCGGAGGATCGCTCCGATCCGTCCAGTAGAGGACGCGGTGATCGAGATCGAGCTCCAGATCGACCGGCTCCGGCAGCCCATCGAACAGCAGCTCGACGTCGATCCGGTTCTCCGGTGTCTGGCCGCGGGGCATGTCGATGCTCGCGCGAAAGATGCGCCCGTGTTCGGAGTCATCCGCACCCTTCTGGGTCCAATACATCTGGCCGCGAATCGGATCGACGGTGATCCCGACACACCAATTCGACGGATTGTGGCGATCGCCCTCCCCTTCGCCCGACTGGATGAGAGTCTCGACCTGCGAGCCATCGAGGTTGGCACGCATCACGCGCATGCCCTCGCGGTCCGACCAATAGAGCTTGCCACTCTGCTTCTCGAGGTGGAGTTGCTTTGGCGTGAACGTGCCGCCCTCGGGAATGATGAATCGACGATTGCCGCCGTCGAGATCCGCGCGTTCGATCGAGCCGTCATTCTTGTGCGGAATGCCCATGTTGGTCCAGTAGATGTAGCCCGCCGCCGAATCGACCGCTAGGCCATCGGGAAGCCGGCATCCGGTGAAGAGGGTTCTTGAGTCCGAGCCATCGGGGTTGAGCGAGAGGATGCGGCCGCCGCTCAGATCGAGCACGAACAGGCGTCCGCTTGAAGAGCGGGAATCGGTCATGTTTCCTCCGTGTGCAGGAAGCGTGCGCGCACGGCCCAAGCGCGCTCTAGATCAATGTTCAGACGATTGGCACGCAGTTGACCTTTGAGCGCCGGGTGTGGACACTCAGTTCGTGCAGCGGTGCGGATTTATCCGTCGCAGCGCAACATCGCGCTTCCGCCACCGCAAACGGAGCCAAAAAAGATCAGTTTCCAACAAGCGCGATTTAAGAAAGTTTCTCACAATCGCGGGGGTCATCTTGTTCTATTGAACTGACCTGGAGCGAATCATGCGTGTGCCAAATGTGATCGCCGCCCCGATCAACCGCTCGCGCGCAGGGACAATCATAAAAAGCGGCTTCTCGGTTTGCTCGCTTATATTGGTGAGCTTATGCATTTTGGTGCCTCGTCCATCTGTCGCTGAATGCGCGCCGGAGCGCACCGCTGCGTCGCCGCTGCAGATACCACCTTCGGCCGCGGGAACGGTCAAGCCTGCCAGTCGATTCGGCGGCTCGGTCACGCGAAAGGCAGATGGCGCTGAATTCGATCAAGAAATGGTCGCCCTGAATCTATTGGGCATCCGGTACGCCAAAGGACAGGGAGTGAAAAGAAATCCCGGATTGGCGGCGAGGTTCTTTCTACGGTCAGCAATTCAAGGCTATACGCCGGCGATGGCCAATATTGGAACGCTCTACGAAATCGGTGCAATAAGACATTCCGATTTCCAGCGCGCGTATGCGTGGGTACGCGCAGCCTTGTGGTTCGGCATGCGCGAAGAAGACCACGATGAAACGGTGTCGAAGCTGTGGATGATTGCAGCGCGGCTTAATCCCGACCGTATTGAAAGCGCTGAAAGGCTGGCGGACGTGATTGCCACTCGGATAGTCGAATCCTGCAATTGCTCCCCGGGGCAAGGACCTGAATTGGCGTCCAATGACTTTTTATGAACCAGGGCATCTGCGCTGGGGGTGGAACATGCATTTTCTAGTTTTGCTGATCATGGTCTTCGGCTTGGTTTCGCTGGTTCTTAGCCTGCTCAAACTGACCTCGGACCTTTCGCAGGAGAGCGTTCACGAGTCGCCGGCATTTCTAGAAACTCCTGGCAACCTGGCAATCGCCCAGGAGTCGCGTGCAAAGGCGACCAAAGCCTATGAATCGAGTCGAGCGGAGTTGAGCGACATGCGATGAGCACCATCTTCGTCCCAACTGTGAATTCGATCGCCATGGACAATCGACGGCCGGTCCAATCTATGGCAGCGTTTTTTGTCGCTCTTGGATATCACGTGCGAATAGGCATCCTCACCGTGAGTGATCTTTTAGAACGCCGCTTTGCGGAATTCGCCGGCGTGCCCTGCCAGAGCCCTGTTAGTCGACAACAGTGGGAAGATCTGTGGGAAACGGAAGCGGAAGCCCGACAGCCTTGGTCTCCACGACCGACGATCCGATACCAACGTGTAATAGACCCGTCGGCTGAATTATCGCCTAATCGTTACTGCTCTGGTTGAGCCTGTCATCGACCGCTGGCACGGCTCTCCTAAGGATTCGATTTGCTAATTTCTCCGTACACAACCGCGGTCATCAGGAGAACCACTTGCAGCAGGAGGGTGCGCAGTCGGCTTGGTCGGCTCGGGTAGAAAACCTCGTCAGACGCGCAATGTTTTTATTCGAAACCAATCGTGCCATGGCGTGGCGCTGTCTCAGTGATGCCTCCAGCCTTCTCGGCACCGAATCGGAGGAAACAGGCACCCTCGAGACCCCCGCCCCTATCACTTTGAAGCCCGGTGGACTGTCGGTGTGGCAAGCCAAGCAGGCGCTGGCATTCATGGACGCAAACCTCGGATCAAAGATCAGTATCGCGGAAATATCCGCGCTGGTGAGACTCAGCAAGAGTCATTTCTGCCGTGCGTTCAAACTGACGCTCGGAACTTCCCCCATGGCTTATCTATCCATCAGGCGCGTCGAGCGCGCCAAGCTGCTGATTACGTCCACGTCGGAGCGCCTGTCCGATATTGCGCTGGCGTGTGGCTTCGCGGACCAATCCCATCTCAACCGCAGTTTCGGCCGGATGGTTGGCATGAGTCCCGGCTTGTGGCGCCGGAGCGTATCAAAGCCCGGGTACGGCTCCGCTCGAATGCAATTCAGGGCCTAACACCGGCATCGAGCGGCGAATCGCCGCACTCCTTTGCGCTCTCGCTTCTTTTGATAAGAAGTCGAGCACTCGAGCCACGGATTGCGGCGAGTTCAGGCCGCTCCAGCCGCTACGACATACGCTTAATACGCGTTGCCTAAATGCGGGCGGGTGCCAGCGCAACGCTCTCAATACAGATTTCGGGACCTGGCGGTTCAGCGAAGACGGTACATCGCACTCCTCGCCGGCAATCTTCGCGGCCGCTGATAGCTTTGCCAGCTTGTTCGAAATGCCCGGCCAGTTCTTGGAGACGTGCGCGGCGAATACTCCTGCATAGCCGATCATGATGCCGGAGGCGACCAAGGCACCGTGGGATTTCAGATGTCGCGCAACCCACGTGACCGGACGGCGGGCAAATCCGTCTATGTAAAGACCGCTACCCAATCGAGGGGGGCTCACGATCAGATAGTCCTCATCGACACCATCGTCAATATCCAGCATCCCGAGCGTGACAACGCCCTCCGGGATGCCCGGCAACTCCGCCAAGGCCTGACTCAATGCGCGACCCAGGATCCTTTCGTCCGCCACATAGCTCCTCGCCGGCATAATCGTGACGACGCTCGACGGCGAATGCGCGGCGACTGAAAGTATGGCCGCCGCCGCCGACAATTGAGATGCCCAGGGATTATCGCCAATAAAACGTCTATCCGGACGAACGAACCAGGCCGCCGGCTCCCAGCAATCCCGATATTCTTCGAGTGCGGTTAGAATGACTTGTGAGGCGGGTGCAATTGAGGCGGCGCGGTGCAGCGCGCGCTGAAACGGCGTGACCTCCTGACCAAAACGGCAGTATTGCACCGGCGATCGATCCATATCCGATCCCATCGGCCAGCCGGGTCCGTGATCATCCGCTACAACAATGCACCAGTGTGATTTCGACGCCTCAGAATCGTTGGACACAGTTTTTCACCTGCTACCACGAAGAGTTAGCAGTGTAGTTGTGTAGATTCCGGTCGGCTTGAACGACAATGCCGTCAATGGAATCAGCGTGCTGTCCCGGGCGCCATTGAATCTCGAATGCCGTGCCGCGCCTGAGCAGCTCAGGCGCGGCGACTCGCGCTGCCCCTCATTCCCTGAGCCATAATGGACTCTTCCAGGCTGCCAGAGCCTGCAGGAACACGTTCAGCCTCAAAGGCAGGAATTTCCGATTCGAGTACACCACGAAAAGTGGGATTTGCGGCGAAGTCCACTGCGGCAACAACCGTATCAGTGCACCGCTCGCGAATGCTGCTTCACAATAGGTTGACGGTAGTAGTCCGATCCCGTGACCGCGGTACACGAAGGTGCTGACCGAATTGAAGTCGCGACTTGATATCGGCCCTGAAACACGGATGCGTGCCTTTTTTCTCCCGTTGACCAGGTCCCAGTCGGTCTCGCTATTCCTGGCATTGAGCATCACACAGTCGTGCAGCTTGAGATCCGCAGGCTCGATGGGAAGCTTTCTGCCTTTCAGGTATTCGGCGGCTGCCACGACATAGCGAATGCTCTTACCTATGCGGGTGGCGACCACGCTCGAGTCCTGCAACTCACCGAAGCGGATCGCGACGTCAATATTTTCTGCAACCAGATCGAGGAAGAGGTTCGTGATGAAGAGGTCGATCCGGATCCGCGGCTGAGATTTGAGGAATCCCGAGAGGAAGTTCAGGAAGGGCTCCTGACCCAGAATGACCGGAACGGAAATCCTCAACATACCTTCGGGCGTCTTCTGTCCTTGGGTCAGAACGCGCTCAGCTTCTTCCAGAAGCGTCAGCGGCTCCCTGCTTTGATTGAAGTACTCACGTCCCTGCGCAGTCAGGGTCACACGTCGCGTCGTGCGCCGCAGGAGCGACACGCCGAGCTTCGCCTCCAGCACCGATAACCGCCGGCTCACCGTCGAGATCGGCATGCCCAACGAGCGGGCCGCCCGGCTGATGCTCTCGAATTGGGCCACTTTGACGAATATCAGGACGTCGTCGAGGTTCGCCATGGGAGTCACTCTGCCATTTTTGGAAATTAGATTCCAGAGTTTCCCATCTAATAAGTCGCAGCGCACAGCCCGAGAATATGTCCCAGGCGGGTGAAAGGACCCGGTACCGACAACCACAGCCGAAGGCGGAAGACTCATATGACTACGAAACAGAAGACCATTATTGTGACGGGAGCCTCTCAGGGAATCGGTGCCGCGGTGGCCAACCTCTTCCTCGATCGCGGCTACAACGTGGTGGGCAACTCGCGCAAAATCAGTCAAAAGAACGAGCTGCAGCGCTCGGACAAGCTGGCCCTGGTGGACGGCGACATCGGCCTGGCCTCGACGGCCGAGATGATCGTTGGCACCGCGGTGAAACGGTTCGGCTCGATCGATGCCCTGGTGAACAACGCGGGGATTTTCTTTGCGAAGCCGTTCACCGAATACACGCCCGAGGACTTCCGGGTGTTGTCGTCCACCAACCTGGATGGCTTTATCCATACGACGCAATTGGCCGTGAAACAGATGCTCTCTCAAAAACGCGGCGGCAGTGTAGTGAGCATCACGAGCTCCATCGTCGATAATCCTATTGCGGCTTTGACCGCATCAGTTCCAATGATCACCAAGGGCGGTATCGACGCGATATCCCGGAGTCTCGCGATGGAATACGCGCCGCAGGGCATTCGCGTGAACGTGGTGGCGCCAGGCGTCGTGGATACCCCGTTGCACAAGAACAATCCCAAAGATTTCCTGCGCACGCTGTCGCCTCTTGGGCGAATTTCGGATGCCAAGGACATCGCCGAGGGTGTGTTCTATCTGACTGAGGCGAGCCAGATTACCGGCGAGGTGCTGCACGTTGATGGCGGCGCGCATCTGGGTCGGTGGTGAAGTAGTCGCAGATGGAGGCGACTGACATGTATGGAGAACCAGTAATGTCCAACACAACGAACGCCAGTGCCGAACAACGGCTGAAGGACCTTGGCATAAGTCTGCCTCGTCCACCGGCTCCGCTCGGCGCGTATGTTGAGGCGGTCCAAACCGGGAACTTGCTCTTCTTGAGTGGCACGCTGCCCGTGGAGCAAGGAACTCCCAAGTTCTTGGGACGTATCGGAGCGGAGTTGAGCGTCGAAGACGGACGGCGCGCGACTCGCCTCGCCGCATTGAATGCGCTTGCGCTCGTCAAGGAGCATTTGGGGTCGTTGGAGAGAGTGACGCGCGTAGTCCGTCTCGGGATTTCACTCGCTACGACTCCGGAGTTCCGTGACCATCCGAAGGTCGCGGACGCGGCATCGGAATTGATGGTCGGTGTATTCGGAGCTGACAAGACATCGACCCGCCTGGTCTTCGGCATGGCGAGCCTCCCGGTAGGCGTGTGTGTGGTTCTCGAGAGCATTTTCGAAATTGCCAACTGAGCGGGTACGAGGCTCGCATTTGATACAGGAGACTTTTTTCATGATTCGCAAAGCAAGAGCGGTCTGGCGCGGCAGCGGCCGTGCCGGGAATGGCGGCCTTTCGTCCGACTCCGGCGTGCTTGCAAACACGCCGTATTCGTTCAGAACCCGCTTCGAGAACGAGAAGGGGACCAACCCGGAGGAGTTGCTCGCCGCCGCGCACGCGGGGTGCTTCACGATGGCCCTGGCCTTTCGATTACAGGCCGCGGGGTACACGCCTGCGGAGCTCAATACCGAGGCAGCCGTCACCCTCGAACAGGACAAGGAGAGTTTCCGTATCAGTCGCTCGGCGCTCACACTAACCGCGAGCGTACCGAATCTGGATCAGGACACTTTCGATCGGTTGGCGCGCGACGCCGAGCAGAATTGCCCGCTTTCCAAGGTGCTCAAGGCTGAGATCACACTGGACGCGAAGCTGGTGTGAACGTAAACCGGCAAATCTGCGATGAAGTCGCCGACTGCGGCGGTTCATCGGAGCGGCATATTGGTTTACTGCCTCAACGTCATCGCGAATCCAGAAATGGCGCCCCGGCAGAGGAGCGAGCGGCAACCTGGATGGGGCTCGGCATCGCCGAAATCGGTGCGATGGTCGGCGGACTGATTCGGCTGGGGCGTCCCCTGGCCGTCGTTCTCACCACCCTGTGTCAGCTCTTCGATGGCACGGTGAAGGGATACTCCAGCAGTGTCCTCCTTCTTGACCGCACTGCCGCGAGAGTGCGAGAGGCCGTTGGGCCCGGCTTGCCCGACAGTTACATGAAGCAACTGGCGGCGCAGGACGCTGCGCCCGGCTTCTGGTTGCATGAGGTTTCCCCGATTCTATCGCTAACCGGGGAGCCGCTCGGAATCTTCGCCGTCTATCGGCGCGAGAACAACACCGGCGTCACCCGTTGTCACTCCGCACTCATGCAACAGTTCACCCACGTCGCGAGCGCCGCCATTGAGCACATGCGAAGCGAAGAAGCGCTCAAGCGAAGTGCCGCACTCCTCGAACGAACGCAGCAACTCAGCTCGACATGCTGCTTTTCCTGGCGCGTGAAGACAGACGAAATCAGTTGGTCAAAAGAGCTCTGTCAGCTCTTCGAGCTTGACCCGGCAGATGTGCCGGTGACACTCGATCTGATCGGCGCCCGCATCCATCCGGAAGACCTCCCGTCATTTCAGGAAATCATCGAACGGGCCCGAGGTGGGGTGAGCGACTTTGAGTTCGAGCACCGGCTGCGCCTGCCCGATGACTCGGTCAAGTACCTGCGCGTCGTTGCGCACCGAACTTCCGATCAGGAGGGCCAATTGGAATATATAGGTGCGGTCCAGGATGTGACGCATCGCCGCCATACGGAAGAGGCGCTCGCCAAACTACGGGCCGAACTCGCGCGAGCGGCAAGAGTTGCGAGCCTTGGAGTACTGACGGCAGCCATTGCACACGAGGTCAACCAGCCCCTGGCGGGAATCGTTACGAACGCCGGCACTTGTCGGCGGATGCTCGCCGCAGATCCTCCGGACGTCGAGGGAGCGCGGGAAACCGCGAGACGCACGATTCGCGATGCGGAGCGAGCGTCGGAGATTGTCAAGCGGTTGCGCGCGCTTTTTTGCAAGAAGGGCGCCGCGAGCGAATCAATGGACCTGAACGAGGCAACACGGGAGGTGGTTGCGCTGTCGCTGAGTGAACTTGAGAGAAATAAGGTGATGGTGCGCATGGAGCTTGCCGGCGAGTTGCCACGAGTTCAGGGCGATCGGGTTCAGCTGCAGCAGGTCATCCTCAATCTATTCCTGAACGCCTCGGATGCGATGAGCGGCGTCGATGATCGCCCGAGACAGTTGCTGATCCGAACCGAACGAGACGAAGAGAATCGTGTGCGACTGAGTGTGCGGGATACGGGCGTCGGTTTCGAACCTCAAGGGGTGGACAGACTATTCGATGCGTTTTACACGACCAAGAGCGGCGGCATGGGAATCGGCCTATTGGTCAGCCGCTCCATTATCGAGAGTCACAAAGGCCGTCTATGGGCAACACCGAACGACGGTCCGGGAGCCACGTTCTCATTTTCCATCCCCGGTGGTGCCCAGGATATGACGGCCGGGGTGAGCTGCGCCCGCAATCTTGGCGCTGTTCGAACCGCCGCTGTGACGAATGCAGAGGAACGTCATGTGAGGATTCCGTGACTGTGATGATCAAACGGCCGCTCGTGTCGGTGGTCGATGACGACGAGTCCGTGCGCGAGTCGCTACCCGACCTGCTAAGAGAGTTAGGCTATTCGGTTCGGGCGTTCTCGTCGGCGGAAGAGTTCCTCGCGTCCGATTGTGTCGGTGAGACGAGGTGTCTGCTCCTCGACATCGCCATGCCCGGCATGACCGGGCCCGATCTGCAACAGGAGTTGACGGTGCGCGGACGGGACATTCCGATCATCTACATCACCGCTCAAGCCGATGAGATCGTCCGTGCATGCTCGCTCGAACAACGTGCCGTGGCGTGCCTGTTCAAGCCGTTCAGCGACACGGCTCTGTTTGAGGCGCTCAATGCCGCCTTTGGAGTGAGCCGGGCTACCTAACACCAGAGAGGTATGAAATGAATTCAGCGACCGGATCTCTTCAGGAATCGCCGCACTCCCTCACGCGCGACACACCTACCGTATTCGTCGTCGACGACGACATCTCGGTGCGCGAATCATTGGAATCGCTGATTTGCTTCGCAGGCTGGCAGCCGGAAGTCTTCGCTTCCGCGCAGGAATTCCTTTCTCGCCCACGCGTCTTCGTCCCAAGTTGCCTGGTATTGGACGTTTCGCTTCCGGACCTCAACGGTCTCGACCTGCAGAAGCGCATGGCCACTGATCGAATTGATATGCCGATCATATTCATCACAGGGCACGGCGATGTGCCGATGACGGTGCGCGCGATGAAGGCGGGAGCCGTCGAGTTTTTGACCAAACCATATAGTGATGAGGTGTTGTTGAGCGCGATCCGGCAAGCTCTTGAGTGCAGCCGCTCTGCATTGCGTCGTGAAGAGGAGATGCGATCGATCCGGGGCCCTTACGCCTCGCTCAGCCGTCGCGAACGGCAGGTCATGGGGTTGGTGGTTCGCGGTCTGTTAAATAAGCAAGTCGGTGGTGAGCTCGGCATCAGCGAGATCACGGTGAAGGCACACCGGGGCAAGGTGATGCGCAAGATGAAGGCTGACTCTTTCGCCGATCTGGTGAATATGGCTGCGAAACTACGCCTCGCGTCCACTCCGACAGGCTGACACTTCACCGCCCGCCGACCCTGCGGTTATGCGCTTGCTAAGGCGAGGTTTCGACAAAGCCACCTAGCAACTCAGCGATCTCGTCGGCAGCAGTGTCCAACGCAAAATGACCTGCGTCGAGAACGTGAACTTGCGCGTTCGGTACGTCGCGACGATATGCTTCGGGTTCCGAGAGTGCGAAAGAGGGGTCGAATCTTCCCCAGACGACCAGTAGCCGAGGCTGCTTTTCACGCAACCAAGCCTGCCACTTCGGGTATGAATCGACATTGGTCCGGTAGTCGTAAAACAGATCGCTTTGAATCTCCGCTTGGCCGGGTTGATTTAGAAACGCAAATTCATCGGTCCACAGATCCGGGTCATAGCGTTCCACATTGGGATCCTCGCCCACGTGGCGCGTACGCGTCGTTGCCAGCGATAGAAGGTTTGTGCGCAGCGTCTTTTCATTGGCTGAACGATCGGCCCAAAAAGCCCGTCGCGCCTTCCAAATGGCCCCCAGGCCTTCATTGTGTGCCACTGCATTTTGAACGATCAGCGCATTGATCCGCTCGGGGTGACTCAGGGCCATCCGAAAGCCGACCGGGCCGCCATAATCTTGCATGAAGAGCGT
>Ga0210406_10006280_pt1 | contig 12345 bp, 8 predicted proteins | sample IncBWC30MmetaG_FD_155454 | JGI IMG/M metagenome (GOLD analysis project Ga0210406, IMG submission 155454) | Forest soil microbial communities from Barre Woods Harvard Forest LTER site, Petersham, Massachusetts, United States - Inc-BW-C-30-M | ecosystem: Environmental > Terrestrial > Soil >...
GATTACGTAGGTCCAGTTGGCGCCATGCCATAGCCCGCTCACTCCAAACGTGATCATCAGATTCAGGATGTGCTGCCGTCTTCTTACACGGCTGCCCCCAAGCGGAACATAGAGGTAGTCCTTGAACCAAGTCGATAGGGAAATGTGCCAACGCCGCCAAAACTCAGAAACTGAAAGGGAGTAGTACGGTGTTCGGAAATTCTCCATGAGCTTAAAGCCCATTACCTGCGCCGCGCCAATCGCGATGTCGGAGTAACCGGAGAAATCGCAGTAGATCTGGTACGCGAAGAAGAACGTGGCGATGCTTAGTTGCAAACCGTTGAAATGTCGCGGAGTGCCATACACGTCGTTTACGTATAACGCCAGCCGATCCGCGACCACCAACTTTTTGAAGAAGCCCCATGCCATTCGCTTCAGGCCCGCCGTCACATCGTCATAGCGGAAAGCATGCCAATCTCGAAACTGGTGCAGGAGGTTCTGCGGTCTCTCGATCGGGCCGGCCACCAATTGCGGGAAGAACATCACATAAGTGGCGTATACGATGAAATTTCGCTCCGCCTTCTGGTTGCCCCGGTACACCTCAATCACGTAACTCAAACTCTGGAAAGTATGAAAGGAAAGTCCGATTGGCAGAATGATCGAGATTGCGGGACGCGAGAGGTGAAAACCAAATAGGTCGGCGAGCCCTACAAAGCTTCCGGTAAAGAAGCCGAAATACTTAAAAATGAAGAGGACGGTACATGTGGACAGGATGCTCAGCCATAGGAGAGCTTTTTTCTTCTTCGGATCGTTGACCTTCTCGAGATAGATCCCAGCTATATAATCAATGAGGATCGTGACGAGGAGAATCAGAATATAGGCCGGAATAAAGGCCATGTAAAAAAAACAGCTGACCGCCAGCAGCCAGTGAACGCGCCACCGCTGCGATAGTAAGAAGAACACCGCCACCACGGTCGGGAAGAAGATGGCGAATTCGAGAGAATTGAATAACATGGTGTTTAACTTGTCGCCACGAATGCAGGTTCTAGTTCAGAATCGAGTGAGCAGGCTGCAACTCAAGAATGGTTTCACGATTCGCTTTCGAGGGATCGCTCCAGGCGCGGTCGGGGCACCGGCTGCCGGCTCGCTTGGAAACCACGGTGCAGCCATCGGATCAAACTGATGTCCTTTAGCATCTTGATAGAGTCCGTCACGATGTTGACCTTCGAGCCGGTTTGGGCGGTCCAGTTGACAGGAATCTCGGCAATCGTCAGCGACAGCCGTCGCGCGATGAACAGGATCTCAACATCAAAAGCAAAGCCCGACATCTTTTGTCGCGAGAAGATGGCCAGAGCCGCCTCATGGCGGAACATCTTGAAGCCGCATTGCGTGTCGGCGATGCCTTCGATTGCAAATAGATTTACGAAGAATGCGAATACCCGGCCGATGACGCGACGGTAGAAAGGCGTCTTGACATCAACTTCGCCGGGGAGCTGCACGACTCTTGATCCGATCGCTACGTCGTTACCCTCGCCGAGAGCCTTTAGCAGCTTCGGAATTTCGTTGAGAGGCGTCGCTCCGTCCGCGTCCATGAAAAGCACAAAACGCCCCTTGGAGTTGAGCACTCCCATGCGGACCGCCGATCCCTTCCCCAGGTGCGGGCAAGAGAGGGCGCGAACGCGACCGTCGCTTTCTTCAAAGAGCCGAGCTAGCGCGAGAGTCTCATCCCGGCTGCCGTCGTCCGCGATGATCAGCTCAAAATTAAGTTTTCGAGTCGTGCACCAATGGATCGTTTCGAGAACCGTCCGGGGCAAGCGGGCCTGCTCGTTATATGCGGGAATCACGATCGACAAGTAGATGTCGCTGCGTGGTGCGGGCTTCAGTTCGATTTGCTCCCCGAGCTGGCCGAGGGTAGACCGTGTTTCCTCGAGGACCGACTTGGGCGTAGCGTCGAGGGGAACTGGTGAAACCTTGCCTTTCGGAGGGAGGAGCGGAATATTCACAAAGCTCCGCAAGTACACAAAGCCTCCGGCGAACGTCGTGAACAGATACTGGGCCGCGTGTTGTATCAGGATCATCGCCAGCGCTGGATAGCGCGGAATTCCCGAACTCACAAGAAAGCTAAGCGCAACCACTTCGATGGTTCCGATTCCACCGATGGTGAGGGGAATGAGGGATGCAAAATTGACAGCTACGAGAAACAGCAACGCCAGCCGCAGGGTCATGCCATTCCACACCGCCAGCCCCACGCAGTAGTAGAAGCTGAGTTCGATCGCCCAGATGAGAGCTGTCACAGCGACAGCGCTAGCCATACGGGCGATTGAACCGAGCGGAAGAAGACCGTCAAGAAAGTGGCCGGCCTTCGCGCGCGCGATTCGGGTCACGTGTCCAGGGAACTTGCGATTCATGCCGGCAATCAGAGAACGGATCGTTTCGTGGGAGCGGATACTGGCGATAAGCGCCAAGGCCAGAATGGCGAACACCAGCGAAACCGCAAACAATGACCACTGAAGCCGGGGATCCACGGACACGAGCGCCATTCCACAGAGGCCAAACAGAGCGAGCACTAGGCCGTCCAGAACGCGCTCCGCGGCGATGGACGCTAGTGCAGCGGTTCGTCCTCGATCGGCGTGCAACTTAGCCGCTGCGCAATGGGCGCGCAGAATTTCGCCCAACCGGGCGGGCAGAACGTTATTGCCCATGAAGCCGATTAAGATCAGACTCAGTGAGTCTGAATAGCTGAGGCTATCTTCCCAAATTCGCCAACGAGCCCCGCGAAGGAGATACGCCACTACCATCAAGCAACACCCAGGGAGTAGCAACTCGGGACGTGCATTGCGCACGGCCGCCACTGCTTCCGCCAGGTGAAACTGCCGGAGCACCGCAAACAGGACGAGTCCCCCGAAGAGGAGGGACACCGCGAATTGTAGCGATCGCTTCATCGCTGCTCCCTTCCCTGCCCGACCGGTTCAGGGACTTCTCCGAACTTCCTGCCAGTCTGGCCGACGAGGCTTACGCCGACACTCTGATGAGACATTCTGCGCTGTGCGGCAACCAATGCAATGGAAGCCAAGATTGAGAGAAGGGGCACGAGTGCAATGCTGTATCTCGCTTGTGCAATGATCGGCGCATGTACCGCCATGATGTACCCGATGAACAAAAGCATCGGGGCAACGATCGCGGTCTGGCGATTCCTGAAGCCCAGCAAAGCACCGACCAAGGCGAGCCCCAAGTAAGGTAGCTGTACGAATACGTTGGCGACGGTCGCGACGGGTGTTTTCCCGGCAAACCAAAAGTTAAACAAGTTTTCGGTCAGGGTCTTCACAAACAGCCAAGGAGACCTTGCATATTCGGCAACTACTCGCTGCATGAGAAATTTGGAGAACTTGAGTTCGTCTTCACTCCTGTAAAAAGTCTGGTAATAGCCGTCGTAACCATCTTTGAAGGAGTAGCCCAGGGCGATCGCTAGATGGCTTCGTTCGCGTCCCGCCTCGCGATCGAGAACCCACCAGGGCTTGCCCTCTCCGAGATGGGTGGAGATATACTGACCCGCTTGAGCCGACACGCCTAACATGCTGGCGGTGGGCACGAATTTGTGGGTCAAGGAATAATTGCGCGCGATCCATGGCGAAAGCACAACCAGCATCGCGAGTACCATCAATGCAATGTTTCTGCAAATCACGAGCTTTGCTGTGCGAACTTCCTGCCTTCGAGCAACCAGCAGGTACCCAAGCAGAAAGACGGGGAAAAGCATCGGCGTGCTACGGACCAACACCATGACGCCCAAGACGAGGCCAGCTATCGCGTAGTCGCGCCAGCGGTCGGCTTCAAGAGCCTTGTAGATCGTGAGCAAGAAGAGCGTAATGAGGAACGCGAAAATCATCTCGACGCCGCCACGGCTTTCCGCAATCAGCGTCCCGGGATGGAACAGAAACAACAACGGCGGAGCGAGCATTTGCAGTTGGCTACCCGAGAGCTTGTGCGCGATGCGCATCATGAGCCAGGAGGTCCCCAGCGCCAGAATCATGTTCAGCAACTTCACGGCGATGAAGAAATTGCTTCCGAACACGAGAATCAGGCCAGCCAAAAGAACTGGGTAGCCCGGTTCCCGCATCATGGTCAGGGCGGTGTCAGGGTAAAAACGGTAACCCTTACCTGCCGCCAGATTGCCTGCAATAAAATCGTATCCATCGGTGAATCCATCCTGGTTGTAGGAATGACCTAGACGACTACCAAATTCGGGGATAACAACAAAAAGCAGGATGGCATGGAGGATGACTACCAGAATTCCAAGGCCAATCAAACGACGTATTGGTGAACGATTCATTGTAGGGTTCGAGTAGCAGCTAAGATTCGGTATAACGATGCAGGTCAGGAATTCACGAAAGCAGGGCGAGTACTGAGCGAAGCATTGCTTCCGCGCTGCAACGCCGTGCGGCCCTTCTTCACAGCCGCTTTGACCGCGGGGAAATCAACAATCATCAGAAGGGTCGTGAACCAAATCGGACTTACGCGTCCATACGTAGTTTCAGAAAGGTTGTAGATCACAACTACAACCAGAAAAGCGAATCGCATTCGCTTGTACCGGTTGGGGTCCGTACCTGCCCTGAGATTTCTGATAAGGCGGCGGCCGCAAGACGCGAGCAGGAAAAACAGCAGGATAAGGCCGATGATCCCGCCATCCAAATACATGTCGACATAACCGCAATGCGCATTGGGAACGATGGTGGTCATGGCTTCGCTGATGGCAAAACCACCTCGACCGCCCCAGAAATTCCAATATCCGGCTCCGATGAGTGGGTTCACCGTCGTTGAAGTAATGTGGTCCCAGATGTCGGTTCGACCGGTGAAGGTCATGTTGCGTCCCATCGCGCCGACGATGGGGGCGATGACCGAACTAAACTGCCGTGAAGTGAACAGAAGGAACGGAAGAGAAAGCGCTCCAGCCAACACAACTCGGTTAATCGTCTTCGAAACGAGCAATCCGCTTCTGACGATCAGGAAGACGCCAACGGTCGTGCATAGCAGAGCGGTCTTGCTTTGCGATAGGTGCAGGAGCCATCCACCCATGATCAACAAAATCAATCGGCTCCAGGGTATCTTGCTCAATCGAAATCCACCGCTCGTAGGACGTGTCTCGAAGTAGTCCCATACCAGAAACATCGTGAAGATCAGGACAATCTCACCCAAGGAATTTTTTTGCGTCGTGACACCGGTGATCATTACATCGCCGCCGACGGTATACGCTCGGGCATATGCCGGAAAATACTTGATGAAGACCACCGATAACGGGAACAGAACGCAGGCGCACCGGACGTATACCGCCCTCATCGACTCAAGCGGCTCTTTCTCGGAGAAGATCACTCCGATGACAAAGAGCAGGCCAAAATCTTTGATGATTCGCTTAAACGATCCCATCGGATCGCCCGACCACGCCACACTGACGAGAAAGTAAAGGTAGAACAGCATCAGGGCCCGATTCGCCGCGAACACTCTGGCCCATTTGACTCCTCGTGATGAAGCAATCACAAGAGAACTGCCCAGAACGATAAAGAAAAACAACTGATCTAGGAGGCTTCCAGCTGCCTCGTTCCCCATTTCGCCGATGAAGCCCTTGCCGCCGGCCATCCACAGAGATACAGGCCTTGAGCCAAGGATCAGCAGAAGGATGGTGGGGATCCAGACCGCAGAACTCACCGATTTGCGGCGCCTGCAATCGGCAACCACCATCCCTAGGATGAAGACTAGGCACGCAGATAGAGCTATCGTCGGCATTCGGAGTTTGCGGATTTGTCAGTAATAGGTTCGGGCAGCGTGTTACGAGGTCATCTGGGGTCTAGAAACAGCCGATGCTGAAGTTCCAGTGTTAGCAGTTTCGTGATTTCGGTGGTGTAGTTGCGATCTCCCTTGAGATGGCCTGCTACTAAGTTTTCCAACGCATTTCGCTGAATATACGGCCGGGAAAGAGCTCGTGAATCGAGCAACATGTCGCGGACATACGACGCGAGCTGATCCCTATACCAAACGCGATAGTGGCAGAACTTGTGCCTCCCGAGGAAGAGCCGTTCCAGGCGCAGAGACGAGAGCATGTGGTCGGTACGAGCCAACCATTGTGGCATCCCATAATCGTAAGCGTACTCTGCACGAAAACTAAACTCGAGGACCATCCGCGCTAACCCGGTTGACCAGTCTCCGGGCTCGCCACCTAGCCCGCGATCGGTTCGAAGCCGATGAAGAACCGGGTCGCCATCGGCAATGAGCCGGGAGCAATCTTCGTTGTCCTCAAAAATGTCGCTCTTGGGAATCGACGCGTTGGGAGCTCGAAAGGCGAGGCGAACGAGGTCGTTGTCGAGGAACGGAGAGCGTAAAGCGAGCTGCGTTTGCTCGAGCGCCAAGAGTCCGTGCTGATACCAAGGTGCCTGGCGAAACGCAACAAACGAGACCGCATGTCCTTGCAGCTGCCGGCGGTAGGTTTCTTTCGCCGTATCCACGTGAGAAAGGAGGTCCTGATGAAAAAGGCCGGGAGTTGGTGTGCCGGGTTTGAAAGCAGGCAACCGGCGAAGGATCTCGCTGCCGTAATTCCCCGTCATTCGAACCGGGGCGATTTGGGCTGCTAGTTCATTCACATAAAGATCGGCAGCGCGATTGACTGGGGCGCAACCATCGCTCAGGTAAACAGCCCTTTCGGCGTGACGCGCAAAGCACGAGAGAAATTCATCGCCGACAGGAATGACTTGATGAGGCTGCTGACAAATCTTCGCAACCTTGCGGGCGATCACCACATCCTGACAGTCACGAAAAGGCCCACCAAAGGTGTAACTCGGAAGAGACTGCGGGGCAGCCTTCCACCACGCCATAATCATTCGCGTGTCGAGTCCACCAGTCAGCGACACGCCGACGCGTTCACGCCCGTTAAAATACCGGGGCAGGTTGCGGGAGAAAATCTGCTTCAACTCTTCATAGTAGGCTTCCGGCGCCAGCGGAGTCTGCTCTTCCCATTCCGATGGCCGAAAGTATGCGGCCTTGTCTGCGATCTCTCCACGGCGAAACGCCCATGCGGAGCCAGGAGGCAGGGTGTGGACGTCTTTGAAGAGCGTGCGATTCTCAAGAACGCATCCGCATGAAACGAACTCGCCCAAGGCACGCGGATCTGCAGTTCGTAGTTCGGGGCGAACTTCGAGAATTGCCTTCGCTTCCGCGGCGAAGTAGAAAGCATCTGGTCGCTCGCTGAAGTAGACACGATGCATTCCGTAGCGGTCGTTGAATAATCTGGCTGTGCCCTGGGTTGCATCGACCAAGAGCCCGTGAAACCTGCCATTCAATCTGGCCGGAAACTTTTCGTCCTCCTCGCTCAGATGCACGAGATAAGAGGGGCGACCGGCCTGGAGTACGTGACCGCGTTCTTGCAGGTGACGATTCGTGTCGGGCTCGGGATATTCCTCACCCGAAAAGACAAGCACGCGGTCGCCGCTCTCGTTACCGAGCGGCATGCCGTCGGCAAATGAGTTCTTGCGCGCGACCCACCCTACGTAGACACCGAGTTGCTCATTGATCCAAGTGCCACTCTCATAGAAGGACTCATGGCGGAGCGATGCGACCATGCGAAGCAGTTGCGGCTCCGCCCAAGCACGGGGCATTTTTGTAATTAGACCGACGATCCCTGGCATAAGTAAGAAAACTAAAAATTAGGGTCGAGGAAGACTAGGAGTTGAGATCACGAGCCTGGGGAGTCTGACTAGGAGTGGAGTTGGAGCCGGCGGGAGGGTTTGAACGCTCCATCTGCCGATTACGATTCGACCGCTCTGACGTTGAGCTACACCGGCCCTTAAAAATTGTTTTTAAATCATACCATTTCGATCGAGCACGAGCGGCACCTGCGATCACGGATGGAGGGAGCACTTCCATAACGCCTCGATACAGTCTGGTACGCACACAGAATTCTCCCCAAGTGGTAAGGGGAACGTAAAACCTTGGCATCACAATTTCACGAAATCCGTGGCGTATCTTGAAATCCCGCAGGCTGCTGTCACTCTTATTGCCGTAGTTAAACTTTCCGTAGGTAAGCTGCGTCACTCCCTTGCTCGCGCAAAGCTCAACAGCTTTTGCGAGGAGAGCATTGGAGGGCCGCTTGTCGTAATGGCTCATCTTGGAATTCAACTGCAAGATGGAGGCAATGTCGCCACGGTAAACCAGTTTCAGGAACCCGACGAACTCATTTCCGACATGGGCACAGATGAAATCGCTGCGCTCAACAAACCCCGAATGGTCTCGCTTTACTTGCTCGAAAGTTTTTCCGTAATGCGGGTAACGTCTTCCCTGTCGCTCGGGGGTCTCGTCCTGTACCTCCGTAATGCCTCGGACCAGGTCATCGTTGAACTCCTGAACCTGGATAACGACACCCCTCTTCTCGGATCGCCGGACATTCTTGCGAGTCTCTTGGGGCAATTTTTCCCACCAGGTCTTGAAATCGCGGACGTCGGCTACAGCAAGGCTTACCCGTTCCATCGGGTAGTCGTACTTGGGATCGACGGCGGGGAGCCTCTGAATGAACGTGAAGATGTCAGAGCAGGGCCGCTCCATCTGCTTCAGTTCACGAATACATAGCTCAGGATTCGCAAGTTCGGACTCGAGCCACTCCTCGTCGTGCAGGGATGCGACCCGGATCCACTTCCCCATCACCGCGAACTTGTTGCCGCGAACATTCAGAGCCGGCACGGTAACCCACTTCCCCCTGACACTGACCTCAATATGGCCGATTGAGACTTCTTCACTTCCGAGCGTGGGCATTGACAGCGACAATCACGAACCTCCTAAACTGGAAAAGAGCTTGCTTTTTCGTAATTCTTAATCAACCGAAGCCCGAAGAATCAGGTGTCCCGCTGTGTCACGAGGTGCAGGCCAAGATGGGCAAGAAGGCGGGCACCATGATCACAAAGCTTGATCAGGTATTTCACAAACAGATGCTTGCCGAAGACGGCCAATACCGGTAGGGCAAGCAGGTAAGACGGCACTGCCAACAGGGATTTGGCTGCGTTTCGGATGCGATGCGCGCCGTGCTTTGGAAAATTGCTGCCACGCAGCAGTGCGCGCCTCAGCAAGTAACGACTGGTGCAGCGCGACGCCGGAACCAGTTCGTAAGCAGCTGCTTCGGTGCACCAGACGAACGAGCGGCCTTTCTCCATCAAGCGTCGGAAGAAGTCCACATCCTCGCCTGCGGTATCGAACTCGGGCCGGAATGGAACTTCGAGATCGTTCAAGAGACTGCTTTTGAAGAGCACATTGCCGGTTCGAGCTTCAGGCCAATTCAGTTTGTATCCTGTGGGGTGATCCTGGCGCTCGAAGAATGCGCCCTTCCTGATCCAAGCGGGGGGCTCAGACTCGAAATAGGGCTTCACCGGGCCGAGAACCCCGTCGACACCATATTCGTTGAGCGCACAAAACAAGTGAAGGAGCCATTGGCGCTCGGGGAACTCGTCATCATCGATGAACGCAACCAAATCCCCTTGCGCCTGCTGGAGGGCCTTATTGCGAACGAGCGCGATGTTCTGTTCTGGCTCGATGCAGTATGTGACCGTCAGGCTGGAAGTCCGGCAGAACTGCTCTACCACCTCTTTCGCTGACGCCAGCGAGTCGTTATCGGCAACCACCACAGAGTACGAGAACAGATTGTTCGTCTGCTGGCCCTCGAGCTTGCTGAGCAGCTTCTTTAAGAGCTCTCCTCTCTTGAAGGTGCAGATGCAAATACTGATGTGATGAGCAGACATTGGAGAATGAACGCAACTATCGAGACTGCGCCTTGGCTTGCTTGACGACTGACGCGACTTCGCGCCGTCCTCGTTCAGCAAATCCCAGCGCTGGCAACGCAGTGCGAAGCAGATTGTGACCGAGAGGAACGCCGAAGGCACGTGCAGAACACTTACGCGCTCTCAAACACTCAAGCACGGTTTCTTCAGTGATTGTGCTGCTCTGCAGATTTAGCGCCATGGCTAACGGAAAGGATTGCCGATCGGTGTGAAAATCCAAGCCTACGAAAGGGATCGAATTCCCGGATTGCAGCAGAGCGGGCGCAGTTGTGCTTGGCGCCCATCCGTCATACTTACGATTCCAGGCTTCGATTCCCAATAGCCGATCTGCCCAATACGGATCAAAGTCCATAGACACATTCTTTCTGGATGGATGAGCCAGCACCGCAACACCATTCGCCAGCCGCACTTTCTCTAACATTTCGCTGGTCGGAAGGCCTTCTCCGAGGAACGGCACACCCCACACCAGAACGTGCACGCGATTGTCGGCGTCGCTATATTCCATGCCGGGCACCACCAGAATCTGGCTGGAACTCACTTCAGCGCAGGCCTCGCGAAACTCAGCAAAGCGCTGCAGCGTGAAACCGCGGTCGTGCTCCGTCATCATCAGGATCCGGCTGCCACGCTGCCTGAACTTGTCGCGCAAGTCTTTCAGCGACCAGCTTCCGTCGTACGACCACTCCGAGTGCACGTGACAGGTTGCGAGGGCTTCCATAGGTTCAGCGCCGTGACTTGAATACGTTGTCGTGCACGGTGTAGTAGCAGTCGGCAGCGAAGACACCGAGATCGTCGCTGCGCCAGTTATACAAGCTGTCCCGACGGCGAACGGCGAGAATCTCGGGCATCGTCCTCCAGAAAGAAGGCCAGTCGGTTAACGCCTTCGTCTTCGAACCCTTCAACACGAACAGGACGTGCATGAATTCGCGACCGACGTGCCGGCAAACGAGACCGGGAGTCGTAGTCGAGTTCGCGCCCGCGTCCGACTGCGGGTTGACGGTCATTCGAACTTGCCATGCCGGGTATTCCAGCCCCTGACGCCGAGCCAAAGCCATGCTTCCCCAAGGCCTCCCGTTAAGCTCGACAAACCAGAGTTTGCCCGAGCGATCGCGCAAGAGCTCGATCATGAACAGACCGTTCCAGCCAGCATTTTGGATGAGGCGCTGCGCCTTCTCTTTGAGATCGTCGGATACTTCCTCCGACACACAGGCACTCGATCCCGACCCTTGAGGATTCATCATCCGCAACCTTCGATGACCACTCCAGCCTCGGATTCCCTCTGGGGTCGCCAGGCCGAACACACCTTCACCGACTCCCGAAACAAATTTCTGGATCAGAATCGGTACGCGCCCCGCCCATTGTTCGACCGCAGAATCGAGTTCAGCGCGATTCGCGCAAATCCACTTCGGACATTCGACCACGCGGCCGTGACGAGTCGGAACAGGCTTGGCGGACTTCAGAATTACCGGAAACGATTCCGCCTCGCTGAAACGAAAAATCTCATCTGCCGTGTTCGCAAGAATAGCAGTGGGGACATCGAAGCGGGCTTCGCGTGCCGCCTGAAACTGCAAGTGCTTGTTCAATGCCAGCTCGGCCGCCCCATCCTGAGGTCCGGCCAACAACCACGGCTGCTCCAATTGAAGCCCGCTGCACAACCAGACAGCCTTATCGTCGAGTGGAAATAGAATCCGATTACCACCGTTCGAGACATCACCCAGGGAGGTCATTAGGGAGCGCAGTTCTGACAGCGACTCCTCCAAATTCACTTCTGGCGGGCAGATCTCGTGGCAAATCACGTGACGGCTGTGCCGAAGCGCCGAAGCGCGACCACGGCGCGCGAACGCAACTACCTCGAAGCCGTCATCCACCAGGCTCCACACTACTTCGGGGGCGGCTAGTGCCTCCGCAAATCCAATCAGGACCACGTTTCGCGATGAGCCTTTCCGCAACGGAGCTATGCGCGCGGGGCGGCGACCGGATTCAACGGATTGCACGAATTCACTCACTGGACTTGGCTGCCTTTACGCTGCAGGGTGAAACGCCGAGCAATCGGAAACTCACGCGCGAGTCGGAGAACCCCATCTTCCAACAGGAATCGCCGCTCGTCTGGATTCACCGGATGCGTCTCCAACTCGACGACAGCGCGGGCGGCAGTTCCGAAAATGCGTTCCAAACGTTCTGTCGGCTCAAGCGGAGGCAGGGAAAAGAAGAAATCGGTGAGTTGATGTCGTCTCGCCAGCACGCGGTCGATTACCCCGCGGTAGAAACGATTAGCTCCACTCTTCTCTCCCGGCTGAAAAGAGAAGTTCCTGCGGGCAATCGTGCCAGCGGGTAACAAGCCGCCAAAAAGGACGTTGGCACACAAATGCATGTGGTGATGGCCGTCGACGCGACGGGGACACACTCCGAAAATCCTCTGAAATTCTTCGAGTTGCGCTGCAACCAAGTACGCAAACGAGTTGGCGAGTGCCGGATGATACAGGACCTTGCAGAGGGGACTGCGCAGAAGAAACCGGGACACCCTTGCATGATGGTCGGCGAGGGCTTGGGACTTCATCGATGCCGA
>Ga0210406_10006281_pt1 | contig 12345 bp, 9 predicted proteins | sample IncBWC30MmetaG_FD_155454 | JGI IMG/M metagenome (GOLD analysis project Ga0210406, IMG submission 155454) | Forest soil microbial communities from Barre Woods Harvard Forest LTER site, Petersham, Massachusetts, United States - Inc-BW-C-30-M | ecosystem: Environmental > Terrestrial > Soil >...
TGGAGTTTGCCGTCCATCACTTCGGTGAGTTGGTGGATGGTTAAGCCGATGCGGTGGTCGGTGACGCGGTTCTGCGGGAAGTTGTAGGTGCGGATCTTTTCGCTGCGGTCGCCGGAGCCGACCATTTGTTTGCGTTCTTTGGCTAGGGCGTCTTGCTGCTTCTGCATTTCGATTTCGTAGAGACGCGAGCGCAGAACGCGCATGCCTTTTTCGCGATTCTTGATTTGCGATTTCTCGTCCTGGCAACTCACGACGGTGTTGGTCGGGATGTGCGTGATGCGGACGGCGGAGTAGGTCGTGTTGACGGACTGGCCGCCGGGGCCGGATGAGCAAAAGGTGTCGATACGCAGATCTTTGGCTTCGATCTTGATGTCAACGTCTTCGGCTTCGGGGAGTACAGCGACGGTAACGGCTGAGGTGTGAACGCGGCCTTGTTGTTCGGTCGCGGGCACGCGCTGCACGCGGTGGACGCCGCTTTCGTACTTCATCTGCGAGAAAACGCCTTGGCCTTCGATGATGGCGATGACTTCTTTCAGGCCACCGACAGAAGATTCTGACGTCGAGAGCACTTCGACCTTCCAGCGCTTGGTTTCGGCGTAGCGGTTGTACATGCGGAACATCTCGTCGGCAAAGAGCGTGGCTTCGTCTCCGCCAGTGCCGGCGCGGATTTCGAGGATGACGTCTTTCGCGTCGTTGGGGTCTTTTGGGAGCAGCAGGACTTTCAGGTCTTCTTCTGCTTGAGCGGCGCGCGCTTCAAGGCCGATCAGTTCCTCCTGCGCGTAGGCGCGCATGTCGGGGTCTTTTTCGTCGGCGAGTAAGGCTTTGCTTTCGGCGATGCCGCGCTTCAGGTCTTTATACTCGCGGTATTTTTCGACCATGGGCGCGATTTCACTGTGCGCCTTGGCAGTCTTCTGGTATTTCGCCGAGTCATTGACAATGTCATGCGATGCAAGGGCCTGGTTGAGTTCCTCGTAGCGGGCTTCGATTTGGTCGAGACGTTCGAACATAAGCTGTCAGCTCTCAGCAGTCAGCATTCAGCCAATCAGGCTGAATGGAAAATCTATCGTGATTGTACGGCTGGTTTTGGGAGGAAGAAGGAGATTCGCGGCGGGGGCCGCTACGCAATCACCAGTTCGCCGCCCTGCTGCTTTTCGAGATCCATGGCTTGGTCGAGGGCGGTGATGGCGCATTGGATTTGCGTGTCGTCTGGGGGCTGCGTGGTGATGCGTTGCAGCCAGAGGCCCGGCGCGGTCATCAGTGCGAAGAGGGAGCCGCGGTGCTTCGCGGCGTAGCGAATGATTTCGTATGACAGGCCCGCGATTACCGGCAACAAAGCAATGCGCGCGGCGAATTTACCCCAGAACGTGACGGCTGGTACAAGCGTGTAGATGAGGATCGAGATGATCATGACCGTCATCAGGAAGCTGGTGCCGCAACGCGGGTGGTAGGTCGAATACTTCTGAACTGTGCCAGTCTCCAGAGGATCGTGGTTTTCAAAGGCGAAGACGGTCTTGTGCTCGGCGCCGTGATACTGGTAGACGCGACGAATGTCCTTCATCAGCGAGGTTCCGAAGATGAAGAACAGGAACAACGCGAGGCGAACGATGCCGTCGACCAGATTGAACAGGAGGCGGCCGCCGAAGACTGGGTTGATCCGCTTGAGTTCCGTCGCCGCGAGCAGCGGGAGGAACTTGTACATAAAGATGAAGAAGCCGAGCGAGAGAACGATATTGACGGTCGCCAGCCATCCGCTGATTTCGAGTTTCTTGCCTTGCTCGTTGGCCGGGACCTGATCGAGTGCAACGTTGGCGGAGAAACGCAGGGCGCGGAAGCCGAGGCTCATCGCGTAACCGAGCGTCATGACGCCGCGCACGATGGGCCAGCCCATCCACTTATGTTTTTCAGAGGGGCGTTCGATCGGTTCGCTGTGGGTGGCGACTTCGCCGTCGGGCTTACGGACGGCGATGGCCCAGGCATGCGGCGAGCGCATCATGACACCTTCGAGGACGGCCTGGCCGCCGACCAGGGTTTCCTCGCCGCTCTCGAGCGCCGGGAGGAGCTGCACTGCCACGAGAAAGCGCCACATTCTGCTTAGAAAGTTCATTGCAATGTTTAGATGATACTTCCGGGGGAGAAGGATCAACTGTTAAGGGTATCACAGGGTGCTATGAAGCGGAAGCCGGTAGGAGGATAAAGCTTGTTGTTTGAGCGTGTTAGGGTGTCAATTGAGAATTCTATGCGGAGATTCGCAGCAACCTGTGAGGCGGTGGCAGCGACTACCAAGAAACTGCTGAAGATCGGCATTGTTGCCGACGATTTGAAAGCGCGAACGACTGAGGAGGCGGGGGTCGCAGCGGTGTTCTTCTCGGGGCGACCGTTTCCGGTCTGGGAGGAGACGACCCTGCAGGTGGGTGGAACGATGTTGTGGAAGTTGGTCGGGGAGTGGTCGGGGAAGAGCGAATGGGAGTTGCGCGAGGCTTACCGGAAGTTGGGGGATCTGGGCGCGGTGGCGGGAGCAGTCCTGCCAGAGAAGGATGGGTTGGCGAATCTTGGCGTAATGGAGGTGCAAGAGTCTTTCCGGAAGATCGCGGCAACGCGTGGCCCGGCTGGCAAGTCAGGAATCGTGCGCGAATTGCTGTCGCGTTTGACGCCACTCGAGGCGAAGTATGTCGTCAAGATCATGACCGGGGATTTGCGGATTGGGCTGAAGGAGAGCTTGGTGGAGGAGGCCGTGGCTCGCGGGTATGGGGGCACGCTCGCCGAAGTACAGCGAGCGAACATGTTGTTGGGCGACATCGGAGAGACGCTGAAGCTCGCGGCCGAAGGGAAGCTCGGCGAGGCGCGGATGCGGTTGTTTCATCCGCTGGGTTTCATGTTGGCGAGTCCGGTGGAGTCGGCGGAAGAGGCACTCAGTTATTTCGAGGAAGCGTCGGTCGAAGACAAGTACGACGGGATTCGCGCGCATGCGCATGTGTCGGGGGGCGAGGTGCGGTTCTTCTCGCGGACGCGGGATGAGATCACGGAGTCGTTTCCGGAATTGCCCGATGCGCTCGCGGGGCTGCCGGAAGACGCAATTCTCGATGGCGAGATTGTGGCTTGGAGCTACTCGGCGGGCGAGGCTGGAGAGTTGGGCAGGGCGCTGCCGTTTAGTGCTCTGCAAGCGCGGCTGGGAAGAAAGAAAGTCAGCGACGAGTTGATGCGAAGAGTTCCGGTGGCGTATGTCGCATTCGATTTGTTGTATGCGGGCGGGGAGTTGTTGCTGGAAAAGCCGCTTGGGGAGCGCATGCGGGCGCTGGATGAGTTGCTGGCTCTTGAGAGGCGAGTTCACCACGGAGACACGGAGACACGGAGGAAATCCGCAACGCAAGGGAAACTGGCTTTCGGGCAGGTCGAGGACGCCGAGACGACGGCTCAAGTCATTCGCGCGCCGTTTGCTCGGGCTTCGCGCGCGGAGGAACTGGAGGAGTTGTTTACGGCGGCGCAGGCGAGGGGGAACGAAGGGTTGATGATCAAAGACTTTGCATCGCCTTACACGCCGGGGCGGCGCGGGAAAGCGTGGCTGAAGATGAAGCGGGCCTTGGCCACGCTCGATGTAGTCGTGACCGCGGCCGAGTACGGGCACGGAAAGCGGATCGGCGTGCTGAGTGATTACACGTTTGCGGTGCGCGATGGCGAGCGGCTAGTAAATATCGGGAAGGCATATTCGGGACTGACCGACGCCGAGATTGCCGAGACGACGCAGTGGTTTCTCGATCACACGCTGGTGGATGAAGGATTTCGGAGGCAGGTTGAGCCGAAGATCGTGCTCGAGGTGGCCTTTAATAACATGATGAAGTCCGACCGGCATGAGAGTGGGTATGCGCTCCGCTTTCCGCGGATTGTGAGGATCCGGACGGATAAGTCGGCGGAGGAAGCGGATACGATCGAGAGGGCGCGGGAGATTTATGAGGGGCAGGGGAAGTGAACTGGTGTCATCAGATTCTCGTTCACCAGTATCCTGGACGTCTGTTTCCGTGCGCGATAGCCAAGATGGTTACTCTGCTGTCCGTCGAGCGATAGATCAGGGCAAAGGGATATCGACGCAAAACATACTTGCGAGTACCGAAGTCTCCCGCTGGCCAGCGCTAAGGTGATTGCTGAATGGAAGCGATCGCCTGGTCGACGGCAGCCAATTGGCGAGTCGCGATCTCGCTACGATCGAGATACCAAGATATTGCGGCGGACAATTCTTCCAGGGCGGCAGGATGAATCTCAAAGCTAGCGGCCATCGAGCATGGCCGCGATTTGCCGACGAGCGTCTTCCCAAGTGACTGGCTTCACTTTGCCCGAATCGAGTTCCGCGATACGGTGAGCGATTTCCCGGCTCCAGGCTTCTTCAGCCGAAGCGTCAACGGTTTCGTCGAGGCTTTCGAGAAGAGAGTTCGCGAGAGCGGCACGCGCCTCGGATGGCAGGGCCAAGGCTTTCCGGAGGATTTCTGTTTCTTCCTGCGTCATGACTAAATTGTACCGCCCGCGCAAATCGGACGAGCACCGCAATGCGCAAACCCAAGGAGCTTCGCTCCGCTGGGCAGGCGAGGGCGTCTGCCCCTATACGATTCGCGCGTAACTAGTGGCTGTGGTGATGATGCTCGGCTTCGCTCATCGGCATGACGCAGCCGTGGGCGACTTCGCATTCCACATGCTCGAACTGGATGGTGGTGTGGGTGATGCGGAAGCAGTGGTGGAGAACTTCTTTGACGTCGCGAAGAATACGTTCGCTCACCGACGGCGGGATGTCGGCGATGGAGATATGACAGGAGAGTGCGTGGCTTTCGGAGCCGATGCTCCAGACATGGAGATCGTGGACGTCGTTTACACCTTCGACTTTGCAGATGGCGGCGGAGATGGTGTCGAGTTTCATGCCGCGCGGCGTGCCTTCGAGCAGGATGTTCATGGTCTCGCGGAGAATACCGAACGACGACCAGAGGATGAGCGCGCCGATGCCGACCGAAAGTGCTGAGTCAATCCAGTACTGCTTCGTTATCAGGATCGCCCAGCCGCCCACGATGACAGCGGCGGTCGAGAGCGTGTCGCCGACTTCGTGAAGAAGCGCACTGCGGATGTTCACGTCGCCACCCTGGCGATAGAGCAGCAGCGCGATCACGCCATTCATGACGACGCCGGCAGCGGCGACCCACATCATTAGTCCGGCGTGAACTGGTTCGGGATTCTGGAGGCGCTTGAACGCTTCGTAAAGGATGAAGAACGAGATTACAACCAGGGACGCGGCGTTGATGAGCGCTGCCAGAACTCCAGCGCGGTGGTAGCCGTACGTCTTGGTCGCACTGGGTGGACGGGCGTGCAAGTAGACGGCGCAGAGAGAGAGCACGAGCGCGAGGAAGTCGGAGAGATTGTGTCCGGCTTCGGAGAGCAGCGCAAGAGAGTGGGCGCGGATTCCGGCGACCACCAGAAGAACAATGTAGGCGAGCGTGACGAACAACGAGATGCGCAGCACCTTGGAGGCGCCGGCGCCCGAGCCGGGATGCGCGTGCATGTGCATCGCTCTTAAGTTTACGGGGGATGGGAAGGGTGTTCAAGGTACGAAGGGTTGCCTGTGAGTCAGCCCTAATGGGGCGGCAGCTCAAGGCATCGCTAAAGCGATGCCTTGATACGAGGACGGGCGGGTCTCTCTGAGAATATTGCAGATAGGTTCAGCCGCGGCCTCTCACTCTCGACCCAAGTCGTGGAAAACAAGAGTAGAATTTCGTCGCGGCGCGGCGGCTCGGGCTGGCGATCCGATAACTTAGCGGGAGAAAAACAAGCGATGATTGTTCGACAGTGGTGTGCAATTTTGTTGGCGATGGTTCTGGCGATGGCGGCGGTTGCGCCGGGGGATACTGTTATTACGCGTGAGGGAGCCAGTTACTCGGGCCAATTTCTGGGCGCGAAAGACGGCAATATTGGATTCACGGATACGACCGGGATCGGTTATACATTTCCGCTGCGCGATGTGCAGTCGCTGGTGTTTACGGCGACCAACGACACGGTAACCCTGCGCAACGGCAAGGTGTATTCCGGAAAATTTAATGGAGCTGATCCGATTGCGTTTAAAGACAACATGGGAATTCTGTACGAGTTCCCACGCAAGGATGTGGAGACGCTGGTGCTCAGCAGTGCGGAGATGGCGCAGGCGCAAGCTGTGCCGAAAGAAGCAAAAGTGGTTCCGTCGGGGGCGGAGATTCGCATTCTCACAAACGAGACGATTGATTCGGAGAGCGCGTCGCCGGGACAGAAGTTTTCCGCGGAGGTGACCGAGCCGGTCATGGACATGGCGGGGAACGTCGTGATTCCGGCGCACTCGGCGGCGAAACTGCTGATTGTCTCTGACTCGCGCGGGCCGGTTGGATCGCCAAATCTTTACCTAGACCTCGATTCGATTTCGATCAACGGACGATTGCACCGGGTCTATACATCAGAGCTCAAGGAGTCGGATAACAAAGGGTTCGGGAAGAACTCGCGAACGGCGGAATTGCTGGGGGGCGGCGCAGCCATCGGCGGATTGCTCGGTGCGATCTTCGGCGGCGGGCGGGGAGCCGCCATTGGCGCGGGAGCGGGCGCGGGTGGGGGCTTTGTGACCCAGCTGTTTACGCGCGGGAAATACGTGAAAGTCCCGGCGGAGACGACGTTGCATTTTCGATTGGAGCGGCCCCTCGTGCTGCAGCCGCAGTAGGCCGCCAAGATGACTTCAGCGGACGTGGTCATCGTGGGCGGGGGGATTGTCGGGTCGAGCATTGCTTATCATCTGACCGCGGCAGGCTGCCGCAACGTGCTGGTGCTTGAGCGCGAGTCGCAGCAGGGCAAAGGCTCAACTGGCAAGAGCATGGGTGGGGTGCGGGCGCAATTCTCGACGCCCGTGAACATCCAGATGTCGTTGTACGCGATTCCCTTCTACGCCAACTTTGATGAGATGCTCGGGCATCCGGCGGGCTATCGGCCGCAAGGGTATTTGTTTTGCGCGACTCACGAGAAGCACATGGCCTACCTGCTTGCGAACTATGAGAAACAGGTTGCGCTTGGCTTGAAGGATGCGCGGATTGTTTCGGGCGGTGAGATTCGCGCCATGTTTCCGCTGTTGCGGGGGGATGACATTGTTGGCGGAAGTTTCTGTGCGAGCGATGGGTTTGTCGATCCTTACAGCGCGATGATCGGATTCATGACCTGGGCCGCCGAGCACGGGGCCACCTTATGGAAGAATGCGGCAGTCACGGCGATCCGGAAGGATGCGAGTGGGATCACGGAAGTCGAGACTACCCGTGGGACGGTGGCAACCCGCGTGGTGGTGAATTGTGCAGGGGCTTGGGCAGCGGCAGTGGCCAAGATGGTGGACGTCGACCTGCCCGTTACCCCGCTACGACGCATGCTTGTGCCGACTGAACCGTTCGATCAGTTTCCTCACTCGGCTCCGATGATCATAGATATGTCGAATGGCTTTCATTTCAGGCCGGAGTCGCTGGGGTTCTTGTTGGCGTGGAATGATCCGGAGGAGACGGCCGGGGAGAAGACCGATTTCGAGCCTGCATTCATTGAGAAGATTTTGACGCGAGCGGCCGACCGCGTGCCTTGCTTTGAGGACCTGGCAGTGAATCCGAAGCGGGCCTGGGCAGGGCTGTATGAAATGACGCCGGACCATCATCCGATTTTGGGCGAGGTACCGGGCGTGCCCGGTTTTTTCTGCGCCAATGGCTTCAGCGGACATGGTGTCATGCATGCTCCGGCGACCGGGAAGATCTTGAGTGACTTGATCCTGACGGGTAAAACCAATCTGATTGATGCGTCGCTGCTGAATTATTCGCGGTTTGCCGAAGGGCGAATGATTCATGAAACGGCGGTGCTGTGAGCGCGGTGCTCGTAGGCCGCACGACGAGTTTCACCACGAAGGACACAAAGACCTTTTGACCGGCCGACGTTGCTTCTGTGCTTCGAATCATCGAGTGAAATCTTCGCGACAGAATCTGTAACAGGAAACCATGGCATTGCGAGAACTGAATTACTGGTTGATCACGGTCGAGATGCCGAAGATCGATGCCGCGAGGGCGTTGCCGGAGTCGGCAGACGTGGCAGTCATTGGGGCGGGTTTTACTGGACTCTCGGCCGCGCGAACGCTGGCGAAAAAAGGCGCGCGAGTTGTCGTGCTCGAAGGCGAAACGCTCGGTTGGGGCGCGAGCTCGCGAAATGGCGGCATGGTGCTCACCGGGACGAAGCTGGGCGTCAACCAGTTGATTTCCATGTATGGGCGCGAGAAGACGCAACAGATGTATGCAGCGTCGCTCAAGTCGATGGATTGCGTGGAACACATCGTGCGCGAGGAGAAGATCGACTGCAAGTTCTCGCGTTGCGGGCATCTGGAGGTGGCTTGCAAGCGGAAGCATTTTGATGACTATGCGCGGCAGGCTGAAGTGATCGAACGGGAATTCAATCACCGGTTACGAGTTATTCCACGGGATCAGTTGCGGTCGGAGATTGGTTCGGACATTTACTTCGGCGGAATCGTCGATGAGGTGAGTGCGGGCGTCAATCCGGCGCAGTACGTCGCTGGATTGGGAGTGTCGGCGATTCGGGCGGGAGCGTGCGTCTTTGAGAACACGCGAGTCGAAAAGGTTGAACGCTCGGCTCGCCAAGGAGTTCAAGGTTGGACGGTCACTACTTCGCGAGGGTCGCTGTGGGTCAAGGATGTCTTTGTCGCAACCAGCGGGTATACGGGGCGCGCTACGCCAGCATTGCAGAAGAGGCTGATCCCGATCGGCTCTTACATCATTGCGACAGAGGTGTTACCCGACGCGCTGGCGCACGAACTGAGCCCGCGCAACCGCATGATCTACGACTCCAAGAATTACCTTTATTACTACCGGCTCACTCCCGACAACCGCATGCTGTTCGGGGGACGGGCGGCGTTCTTTCCCGAGAGCGAAGATTCGATCAGGAAGAGCGCTGAGATCTTGCGGCTGGGAATGATCGACGTCTACCCGCAATTGCGTGATACCAAGGTCGAGTTCGTCTGGGGCGGAACGCTTGATTTCGCGTTCGACATTATGCCGCATGCCGGGCAGATGGATGGGCTTTATTACGCGGTTGGATATGCGGGACATGGCGTGGCGATGGCGACGTACCAGGGGCAGCTCGTGGCCGAGAAGATTTCGGGAGGGAAGCCGGAGAATCCGTTTGACGGGATTCCGTTTCCGGGCGCGCCGTTGGGCTTATACAACGGGAATCCGTGGTTTCTGCCGTTTGCAGGGATGTATTACAAGTTCTTGGACTGGGTAAGCTGACGTTAATGGCGTCGAATACCGTTTTGCAGTTAGGTGCTGAGTGCGGCTTTTGTTGGCTCCATCATCATGGGCCTGATAGCAAATTTCCTGAAGTAAGCCCCACCCCTAATCAGGTTTCCCGGCATGGTGTGCAGGCCGCATGCCGCGCCCGCGCACCAGTCCGTAAACCAGCAATCCCGCAAACAATGTGACCGGGCCCCATTTCATAGCGATGGGATCGCTATAGCGGAGTGCGACATATGTCATGGAGACGGGCACGAGGATTGCCGCCCACAGGCCGAAGGGGCCTCCGGGGATTCGGAACGCACGGGGCAGGTCCGGGAACTTACGCCGAATCCCCCAGGCTGAAAACAGCGTAAGCACCGTAGTGGCGCACCGCAACCACAGGTAGATGCTGATGAGTTGGCCGAGGGTATGGAAGGCGAGCGCCGCATAGATGACGGAGGACAGGACGATGGCGACGGCGGGCGTGCCGTAGCGCGAGTGCTTGCGTGCCAGGAACGCGGGAAGGTATCCGTCTTCGGCCATCGCGAATGGCACGCGCGTGCTGGTGAGCACGGTGCTGTTGAGGAGAGCGACGTCGCAGACCATCGCCGCGAGAGTCATCCAACTCCCGAGCCAGGCGCCGCCGATCAATGTGGCCGCATTTGGAAAGTATCCTGTGCGCCATTCCTGCCAGTTCCCCAGCGCCGCGAGCGAGGCGAAGGTCGGAAGAAAATACGTCGCGATGGAAAGTGGGACGACCACCGCCAAGGCGAGCGGGTAATTGAGACGTGGGTTCTCCACTTCTTCAGCAACACTCGAGACCTGCTCGTAACCGGCATATAGCCACAATCCAAGGGCGAGGCCCACGCCGAAGACTTTGGCAAAGGGTTGATGCGGTGGGACGAGTGGCACGAATGGATTGTGTTGCCACTTGGCGAGTCCGATGGCGGTCATCACGATCACCGGAAGGAAGATAAAAAGTTCCAGCGCGGTGGCAGCCTTGCCGACCATGTCGATGCCGAGAATGTTGAGCCACGCGATCAACGCGATGATCGCAAGCGAAACCAGATAGTGCTTCCAGCCAACCAGTCCGGGGAAATAGAAGGCCAGATAGTCGGTGAACAAAACTGCGTAGGCGCTGCCCAGAAGGAAAGACGCGGACCAGTTCCACCAGCCGGCGAGAAATCCCCAGAAGTCACCGAACGCGGCGCGCGTCCAGCGGTAGAAGCCACCATCCACGGGCATGGCGGTCGTGAGTTCGGCTGCGACCAGCGAGACCGGGATCGACAAGAAGAACGGCAAGAACAGCAGGTAGAGCAAGCTCATGCCCGGGCCGCTGGTGGTGACCATTTCTTCGAGCCCGAACGGGCCTCCCGTCGTGTAGGAGTACATGACGAACACGAAGTAAAAGAGACCGGCTTTGCGAATGGTCGCTTTGGTGGGAGAGGTCGCGGTTGTATTCACGGGGCGTGGTTGGGCGAGCGACGATTATGGGGGAGAGGTGCGGTCCGCGTCCAGAGGAGTGGCGGACACTCCCGGGAACTCGCCGCTCTAGTTCAGCACAACCAGCTTCTGCTGCAGCAGCCAGGGAAACAAATCGGGCTCGGCATAGGCTTTGTCCCAGGAGTTGTGTTCGACGCCGGGATACTCGGTGTATTTCACGTTTCCTCCTGTGGCGCGCAAGGCCTCAGCCATCTTGCGCGACTCTTCGACCGGCACAGAGGGATCGGCATCGCCGTGGAAGATCCAGACCGGCGTCTTGCCGACGCGGCGAGCGATTTCAGCATAGGGATCGGAGATGGAAGGATCGTCGAGGAGACTCGATTTGAGTTGTGGATGGTCGTGGTTGGGGCGAACGCCGCCGCATACGGGCACGTAAGCCGCGAAGATTCTGGGATGCCGCGCGGCGATGTTCCAGGTCGCATAACCGCCCATGGAGAGGCCGGTGAGATAAGTGCGTTCGGGATCGCCGTGGAATTCCTTCATGCTTTGATCGAGTGAAGCCAGTGCGACAGCTTCCATGTCGGAGTCCGTGAAGACGTGTTCGCCTGCGAGACATTGCGGCATCACGACAACAAACGGCATCGGCTTGTCTCTTTGGCGAATGGCGTGGGGAAGTCCAACATCGGTTTCGAGGAGCCCATCATCACCCCGCTCGCCATAGCCGTGGAGAAATAAAATAACCGGCCACTTCTGTTTCTTGTCCCAATTGGATGGGAGGAAAACCTCGTAGCGATACGCCTGGCCGTTCACGATCACGGTGCGATCCAGAAATCCGGTTTCGGTTTTGCGGGCGGCTGCGGGGGAAACGAAAACTGCAAGCAGCATCGGAACCGCTAGAGCAGAGAACGAGCGGCGATCGAGCGTCAAGTAGTCGGGCTCCGGGATTCAGGCTGCGAGGTGAGCGGTGCGCGCCCCCTCAAGTACCAGTAGCTTTTGTTTGAGGTCGAGTCCGCCGCCATAGCCGCACAGCGTGCCGTCCGACGCGATCACGCGGTGGCACGGGACGATGATGGCTACAGGATTGCGGTTGTTCGCAAGGCCAACCGCACGAAACGCCTGCGGCTTGCCAATGGCGCGAGCAATGTCGGCGTAACTGCGCGTTTCGCCATAGGGGATCTCCAGCAGGGCCAGCCAGCATTGCAACTGAAACAGCGTGCCGCGCAAGTCAAGGCGGAAAGAAAATTGGCGGCGCTGTCCGGCAAAGTACTCGTCGAGTTCGACGGTGTAAGGGCGCAATTCCTCGGCTGATTCCTGCCATTGTGCTGCGCGCCTTGTCGAGGGGACTTGACCACGGTCGAACTCAGCAACGAGCAGGCCTTTTTCAGAGGCGCCGAGCAGCAACTTGGTCATCGGCGACGCGTAACGCGAATAGAAAAGAGTCTCCATCGGGCACCTTCCCTGCCGGCGGGTGCGCCGGCGCTTGCTAGCTTTATCGCTTCAAAAGATCCACCGGCTCACGCACGTCGTGGACTCGGAAATATTTTGCGAGCACCGGATATTTGCGTGCAACCGCCTCGTACATCGCGTAGGCGACGCTGCGGTAAGAAATGTG
>Ga0210406_10006282_pt1 | contig 12342 bp, 10 predicted proteins | sample IncBWC30MmetaG_FD_155454 | JGI IMG/M metagenome (GOLD analysis project Ga0210406, IMG submission 155454) | Forest soil microbial communities from Barre Woods Harvard Forest LTER site, Petersham, Massachusetts, United States - Inc-BW-C-30-M | ecosystem: Environmental > Terrestrial > Soil >...
CACGCTGTACGGTTTCGCTATCCTTTGCGTCATCCGCAGCCACCAAGTAAACATGAACATTGGGCCCATTAGAAGTTCTGAAATTCGTGAACCGGAGCATGAGAGCGCCGTCTTGCATGCGATAAACGGTTGCGGTTCCTTCTGTAGGATGTGCAATCCCATAAAACACTCCAGATTCGACTGACTGTGTTGCACTCGGGTTCGCGACCGGCAGAGCTTCATGCACCTGTTTATTGGTAAAGAGCCGCTCGGGTCGAAACGCATACCATCCGACAAGCAGAGCGATGCCGATCGCAACAAACACTATCTTCCATTTATTCATTGTCGTATCTCCTCTTTAGCTAAAGCCCGCGATGAAATGCTGAGACCGGCAGACGCTTATCGCTACAGGTGCGACCGCCCGACTTGAGCGATTGAAGCGTCGTTTTGAAGGAATGTTTCATCGGACCGCACCGATTCTTTTGCGGCGTACGAAACACGTTTTACGTCCTCACGCAGCAAATAGAATGAAACCGCCAGAAGCACCAGATCTTTCATGAGGAAAGCAACGTGTTCAGTCATTGCTGGAAAGCCGCCAGCCGATGCGGCCCAGCCGCCCGGGAAGAACGGAATGATTGTCGCTGTTGATATAAATGAAAAACATGAACCAAGCGCTCCAAGGATCCCCGCCTTCTTGTTCCAGAAGCCCCAGAAAACCAGTGCACCAAACACCCATTCAGAAACTCCCAAGAAGAAAGTTGCACGCCGGACACTGAAAACGGAATACATCCAAAAGATCAGCGGGCCATGACTGATATAAGGGATCAATCCTTGCGCCTCATACGGAAACCATTTCTGATATCCGAAGAAGAAATAGATGATCACCATCACTGCGCGAGCGAAATGGTAGTCCAGATCTTTCCTCAGGATTCCGAGTTTAATCAGAATGTTTATCAGCAGATTCATCGTGCGTTCCTTCCGGTGTGTTTCGGCGCCACCGACTAACCAACCGCTGCACGTCACCCTCCACAAATAGCTGTACCGGCTGGTGCTCAATTCCAAGAGTTAGCCTTGCAATTCGCCGGACCCCGGCCTCGAGATTAGTGGCCACCCATGTCGTGAATGACTCTCCTTCGACGAAGGGTGTCGACGTGTCGATGTAAAGGCAGTCGTGGCCTCTCATTCGTATTGGTTTCGGTGAAGTTGTCGACCGGAACGGGTTGCGTTGGCACGCCACTTCGTCACTGAACCGCCCATCGAGTCATACGAATGAATGGCGATGTTCTTGCATCATCGGTTGAGGCACGGCGAATGAAGGCCGAGGAAGTGAACCGGTGATTGCAAATGATGGAGGAGACCGAGACCGCAAGGCGCTTGTTCCTGGGGGGGAGCACACGAAAATCTCGCACCACTCCGGATTTCAGGTAGCAAGTATGGCGAGAGCTCGCCCACCCTGGGACGGCCAACATACCCGAGCTTTTCGATTGCTAAAGGAGCCATCGGTGAAAGGACGACATTTCGGACGTGACGCCAGGAAACGAGCCGCAGAGCTAACCGCTCGACCAGCGGTCGTGAAAGAAGATCACGACCTTGTCAAAGCTGCGAAGAACGGAGATTCGGCGGCATTCGGATTCCTTTGCACACGGTCCGCAAAGTTGGTCTTCAATACGGCGCGACGCATGATGCGGAGCAATGAAGACGCGGAAGACGTCGTGCAGGAGTCGTTGCGACTAGCGTTTGTGCATCTCAAGAGCTTCAAAGGCGATTCGCGCTTTTCAACGTGGCTGACTCGCATTGTTACCAACGCTGCTTTGATGCGACTCCGCAAAGACAGAACTCGCCGAGAATTGTCGCTTGGGCAAACCTCTGAATTGGAATCGGGCTGTTCGCCAATAGATATCGAGGACCAAAGCCTTAACCCCGAGCAGCTTTGTGCTCAAGAGGAACGCCATTGGCTCGTCCGCAAAGCTGTCAGTGAACTGAATCCAAACATGCGAAGAACCATCGAACTGTGTGAACTTGACGAGCGGTCGATTCAAGAAGCCGCCCGCGTGCTGGGAATCTCCGTGGGCGCTGTGAAGTCTCGTATGTTTCATGCTCGGAGAAAATTGCGACGACTTGTGAATCTTGTGAGCTCACAGCCAATACAGCGATGTAAAAGGTGGGAAACGAATCCCGGGCCGAGCGGCACGTTGCGTCCCCAGCTTCTTTACAGTCCAGGCGACTAGCGTCAAATCTATATATTCAATCCGAGTGGAGTAGAGATGATATTCAGCGAGTCAAACACGGGGAGCACGATGCCAGAGAACAAATCCGCTTACTTCACTGCCTATCGCAGTCTGAAACTCGATCGAGACACACGCGGGGTCTTGGTAGCCACCTTCCACAGCAACGGCGGTCCGCTGAACTTTACCGCGCCGGACCATACGGACTTTGTGGAGGCCTTTTATCGAATCTCGCAGGACCGGGAAAACAAGATCGTGATCCTGACAGGCGCAGGTGGAGAATTCATTCCAGCGATCGACTTTTCTTCGTTTGGCAACGTTGCTGATCCCGCGGTTTGGAGTCAGGTCCACGACGAAGGCGTGCAGATCCTGGAGAATCTCACGAACATTCGTGTGCCGGTGATTGCGGCAATTGAAGGCCGTGCACACGTGCATTCCGAATATGCACTCCTTGCCGACGTCGTCGTGGCTGCGGAAGGAGCTACGTTCAATGACTTGCCGCATTTTGCCGGGGGCATCGTGCCAGGCGATGGAATTTTTACAGCGTGGAGCTACCGTGCCGGGGCAGGAAGGGCGGGAGCGTTCCTGTTAAACCCACAACCACTGACGGCGCGTGCCGCGCAGGAATGGGGAGTAGTTGCCGAAGTGGTGCCGAACGGTAAAGCACTCAGTCGCGCACGGGAGTTGGCCGCTCTGTACTTGAAGGCTCCGGAAGTGACGCGCCGGAACACGCGCGTTCATTTTATTCAGCCGCTAAAGGAACGCATTATTAGAGAAGTCGGCTATGGACTTTCGGTCGAAGGTGCGTCCGCAGCGGCTCTGGTGAGATCGCTGGAAGCCGGGCATTGATGAACACGGTCGTGCTGAGGCCATCGCAACCAAGGCATTTAAGAATTGCTATGCATGGATTGAGCCCTTCCGACGATTCGAATGCGGCAACTGCGCAGCAAACAATTTTAACCTCGGTAAGGAAGGCAATCATGGCAGACGCAGCTATGTCAAAAAGATTTGCGGGGAAAATCGGAGTTGTTACGGGAGGCTCGACCGGAATGGGTCTTGCCACCGCGAAGCGCTTTGTTGAAGAAGGAATGGATCACGTTTTTATTACCGGCCGGCGTAGGGACAGTCTAGAGGCCGCTACCAGCGAAATTGGAAAGAACGTGACTGCCGTGCAAGGCGATGTCGCAAACCTATCTGACCTCGACCGTTTATATGAGACAGTCAAGAAACATCGTCGACCCCTCGACATTATCTTCGCAAATGCCGGTCTGGCTAAACTCGCTCCGTTCGGCGCTGTGGATGAAGAGTTCTTTGATCTTCACTTCGACGCGAACGTGAAAGGCCTCTTTTTTTCCGTCCAAAAAGGCCTCCCCATGATGAAGGATGGCGGTTCGATCATCCTGAACGGATCCATTGCCGATATCAAAGGCTTTCCCGCGATGAGTGTGTACAGCGCAACGAAAGCCGCAGTTCGTTCGCTTGCACGAACCTGGACCAACGATTTGCGCGGCCGTCGCATCCGCGTGAATGTAATTAGCCCCGGTCACATCGATACGCCAATCATGGAGAGTCTGCAACAAGGCGAGGCGCTCATGAGGATGAAGAAAGAAATGGAAAGCAACGTTCCGCTTGGCCGGTTGGGAGATCCCGACGAGATCGCCAAGGCCGTTTCATTCCTTGCCTCCGACGAGGCTAGCTATGTGTCAGGCGCTGAGCTCTACGTTGACGGCGGCGTGGCTCAAATCTAACCGTTGAAACTGGAATGTTGCGCCGCGGAGAGGGGCAACCGGAAAGATGAATTTGCTTCAAGGCAAAACCGCACTCGTTACTGGCGCATCGCGCGGTATTGGACGAGCGACTGCACTGGCCCTTGCTGAGTCTGGCGCAAGCGTGCTCGTGCACTATCATAGCGCCGCTGACCAAGCCAATGCGGTGGTCGCGGAGATCCGCAATGTTGGAGGGCATGCGCATGCCATAAACAGCGATCTTACGGCGAGGAACGGCCCGGCCGTGCTAACGGAACGGGTGCGAGAGATCCTTGGCGATGGCCGGTTGGATATCGTTGTGTTAAATGCTGGTATTTCGAAAGCTGCGTCGATTGAAAATCAAACGATGGAAGATTTCGACAGAATGTTTTCGATAAACGTCCGCAGCCCGTTCTTTCTCGTGCAGCAGCTTCTCGCACTGCTTGGTGAGGGCTCGAGCATCATTCTCGTCTCCTCGCTTGTCGGCCACGCAGTACCCGGGAGCCCAGGGCAACGCGGCGCGCCCTTCCTTCCAGCCTATGCGGCCACCAAGGGAGGAGTGGACACACTCGCTAGACATCTTGCTGCAATTCTTGGCCCTCGTGGCATCCGCGTAAATGCCGTCGCGCCAGGTGTGATCGATACCGACATGTCGAATTTCACGAAAACGGATACCGGTCGTGACCTTGCGCTGGAAATGCAGGCACTGAAGCGAATCGGCAAACCGGATGATGTCGCGGATGTGATTGCTTTCCTAGCCTCGGACAAGGCCCGATGGATCACTGGAGTGAGCATTCCGGTGGACGGCGGATCAAAGCTCTGAGTGAGTCAGGGAATTTCAACGTTCTACTGGAGGCGCCCTGACTACAACTAGATTCAGTAAAGGATGACCAGAAGCCGTGAGGTTGTGCTTCCTCTAGGCGCAGATCACGGGCATCGAGCGGAATTTCTATAGCCTCGAAATCGCGTTTACGCTGCGAAAGAAGGAATTCGATCACAGCACAAGCGAAGAGTCGGGGATAGCCTAGTCGGCGTATTGACTTCAGTCGCATAATTCTACCTTTCGTAGAATCACCCGGCCAACACATCCTTAGCAGGTAGCGTTGCTGAGACCCTTTCTAATTTGGGTACGGCACCCGCAGGAGAGTGCTCGCGCTTGACGGCAAAACATATCGGAGGCCTGCGTAAACCATGCTGAGATGCGCATTTTTGGGGTCACCGGGAGCCACAGCCCAGGGAGCGCGAGTCAAATAGGAATACTGGGTGTAAGTCTGCAGGGCTCCGTACCGGGGGTGTTTCCACAGAGTCTGCAGCCAATCGAAGGTAACCTGCTGAATGGCACGGTTGTTGCTATTAGGAGAGCCGGGACCGCCATACCCGATGATCGTTCCAGGGTGCGCCGCATTCGTCGTGTCAGGAAAGAAGTTTCGCCCGTAATAATCTGATCCGTAGTAAATCGCGAACGCTTGCTTTTGGGTCGCTCTCCATTCGAAACCAGCGGACGCCGCTCCGGCATGGACCATCGAGAGGCTGATGTCAGTCCCGGCAGCGTTGGGGCGAACTACCAGTTCCGGCCCTGTCGCTGCCAGGTAGTGAGCGCCGCCGTCACTCCAAAAAATGTTGGCCAGGAACACGAGCTTGTCGCACAGCAAATCGTAGTTGGTCGCGATCTGACCTCCTCCGCCAACAGTCATATGAGTCTTGAAGGAACTTGACCCCAAAGGCATCGCGGAAGCGTGTGCGCCTGTGAATAGGCCCGTAACCTCGGCGTGCAAATGTCTGTGCGCAAATTCATTGTCGTAGGTAGCCTTGGACAAAACGTCCGGGAAGGCATTTGCCGCGCCAACCTGTGCGCCATTGTCAAACTGCGAACCAACGGAGGTGAACGCTGCAGGGAGTGCGACGAAACCGCCAATATATTGATTAGGATCTTCAATGCCCACTCCGAAGGTCCAATGTTCGTTCAGGTGATAGGCCACTCGAAACTCAGCTGCCCGTGTATAAGGAACTCCGACGCCAAGGCTCTGGTCCTCATTGTAAGTAATGGCCAAATCGGAAGGTATGGGCCCAGTGCCTTCACGATTGGGAGTCAGCCAGCTCCAAGTTTGTCCGCCGAGAATCTCCCACTTGCCGCGCTTTAGGTCCATAAAGTAGAGGCGCAGCCGATTGGTATGAGGATTAGCGCTCTGGTATACGCTGGGGCCATCGTTGCCGCTGAAATCACCCTCTACGAAACCAATAATATCGTTGCCTGCAAAACTATCGTGGACCTTGAAACTCAGACGCGAGAATTGCGCCGTGGTCCGGAATTCGCTGACGCGTCCCTGTGGCGTGTTGCCGTACGGGAACCCGCCAAGATTGGTAGCAATGTTGCTCTGAGTGTTTGTCGTCCGAAAAACATTTTCGAGATCGACGAATCCTCCGAGTTCCAAAATCGCGTCCCCGAGTCTGAAAGCACCCAGCGGTATCTGTTCTGGTTTGCTGTGCCCTTGAGTTTGAATGGGCTGCTGCTGGACCGTTACGCCCGCTGACACAATCGTCGACTCGAACTTGGACGAAACAGAATCGCCACCAACTCCGTTGCCGCGACTCGGAAGCGGTTCGCTCGAAGCGGGAACTGTTACTGGACTCTTCGACTGTGCTTTTAGCGCTTCAATCTCCTGTTGTTGTGCAGCCACCTGCTTTTGCATTTGCAAAAGGGCTTCGCGAAGCGCCTGCACCTCGGAAGTCAGGTCATTGTTGTTCTGCGACGAAATGGGTTGCCGACTGCTGGATTGGGCTAGCGTCATCCCTGGACCGAGGAGCGCCGCAAGTACACAGTAGACGATCTTCATGTCGCGAGCCCTGAGCACTTCTGCCGGCCATGACACGTTTCGCACAGTAATACGCTGAGGACGGTCGCTAGAGCGATGTAGCCGCTCCAAAACAGACCGCAGATGAGCGCTGGCTTTTCGACGCCCCATCTGACCCGCGAGCCAACAGAGAAGCCTAGAACCATTTACCCATCCCAGATGCATGAGGGACCAGTGACCACTGCGTCGGGCAGCTGAACACGCGGTCGCGCTGGAAAACGCGACGCGCCGGATCACGTCGCCAATGCTCGTAGTCATTCGTCTGCCGGCGCTCCTCAAGTCGTGTGCAAATACATTTCCATCTCTTCGTTCAAAGCGAGCCTGGGGCGGCGAAAAGGAATCAAGTCAACGGAGCCTGTAAGTGCGGTCCTATTCAGTTAAATAAGTCCTCGCGAGAATCGCGATCTGCCTTCACATCGACACATCGACACCTTCCGTCGAAGGAGAGTCAATCTCGACACCGAGAGCGCTATCTCAACGCTGGGCTTAACAGATCCGTGCGCGGCATTACAAAGACGTCTTGTCGAAGTTGTCCTACCGGATCGCGCAAATCGGCAGGGCATGACCCGAATCGTCCAAGAAGCGAAAGGAAGTTCTCGTGCAAACAACTCACTGGGCGAACCTGGCAGGACAACTGCTGCTCGAAAGTAGAAGGAGAATCACTTATCAGCAGCCACGTGCAAAGACTTGGCGTTTCCAGTTCCGCGGCAGTCGTCAGCGTGAGGCAGAGGCTTATGCCGGCCCTGAAGGCGTTGCGCGATGCGATTTCGGTGAAGGTCACGGAGTCGCAGAACATTGTCAAGATCGGTCGAACGCATATGCAAGACCTCGTGTATCCGACGCTCTCAACTGACGTTTCGAGTCATCGACAGAAAAAGGGGAAAGAAAATGCCGCAAGGATCAATGCGCGCTCCAAAAATAGAGCCAAAGTCCGTCATCGAGCATGTTCTCTCGAGGCTCAAGGACCTCGGCATATCCAAAGTATTTGGCGTTGCCGGGGACTTCGCTTTTCCCATTGAGGATGCAATCGTGGGTCTGCCCAGTATCGACTGGGTCGGATGCTGCAACGAGCTTAACGCGTCGTATGCAGCGGATGGGTATGCTCGCATTCACGGCATTGCTGCTCTCAACACAACTTATGGTGTCGGCGAATTGAGCGCTATCAGTGGAATCGCGGGAGCCTATGCCGAACATCTACCCGTTTTCCATCTAGTCGGAATGCCGAATCTGCTTGCCCAAACCGGGCACGCGCTCGTCCATCACACACTAGGAAACGGTGAGTTCGATTTCTTCCACAAGATGGCTGAAAAGGTCGTTTGTGCCAGCGCTATCATGACACCGCAAAACGTGGCTTACGAAACAGAGCGACTCATCTGGGAGGCGCTGTACCACCGCAGACCCGTCTATATGGCGTTTCCGACAGATGTCGCGAATCAACCTGTCGTGAGCACAGCGGCGCCCCTTGATCCACCAAATAGCGATCCGGCAGCACTTGAAGAAGCTGCTGCTGCGATTGTTGAAGCCCTCGATGCGGCCAAGACCGCTTGCATTCTCCCAGGGGTATTGGCTAGTCGCGCGAGGCTGCAAGACGCGGTGCAGGCATTCGTGGATGCCTCCGGAATCCCCTTCGCCACTATGCTGATGGACAAATCGACGCTTGAAGAGCAACAACCGGCCTACATCGGAATGTACGAGGGAAAGCTCATGGACGAAGCGGTCCGTGAGTACGTTGAATCATCCGATGCCATCGTTCTGATCGGAGCCATTCTCACGGACTTCAGCACGGGCGCCTTTACAGCCCATCTTGATCCAAAGAAGACCATCGATATCCGTCACCATCGTACTCAGGTGGGCACAAGGGTTTATCCGAACGTCGAGATGAAAGATCTCCTCCCTGAACTCGCTCGGCGTGTGACCAGAAGAAATCAAAAACCACCATTTCAACCATGTTCGTTCGGACCAGTAACGGGAGCCGGAAGCGACCCGATTACCGCAGACGCACTCTATGCTCGCTGGGCAAATTTCATTAAACCGAACGATATCGTCTTTACTGAGACAGGGACTTCTGGGTTTGGAATGGCGTTTGCACTTCTGCCGAAGGGCGCGAAGGTTTACAACCAGACGTTGTGGGGTGCTATTGGATATGCGACTCCGGCGGCCTTTGGGGCAGCAGTCGCGGCTCCTGACCGTCGCGTTGTGCTGATTACAGGTGAAGGCTCCCATCAACTAACAGCCCAGGAGATCAGTCAGTTCGGCCGGCGCGGGCTAAAGCCCATCGTCTTCGTTCTTAACAATTCGGGCTACCTAATTGAACGGCTGCTCTGCAAGGACCCCAACATCGAGTACAACGATCTCGCTCAGTGGCACTACGCCGACCTGCCTAAGGCACTTGGATGTGACGATTGGTTTACTGCGCGTGTTACCACATGCGGAGAATTTGATCAGGCCCTTAAGGCCGCATCTGAGGGAGGCAGAGGTACATACATCGAGGTTGTCACCGACAAGTATGCAGCGCCTCCCGCGGCCCTCAAGTTCCATGAAAGTGTGAACACCCTCTACCGGACGTGATGAACATGACGGGGAGCATTGCCATTGCGCGCTGGTGGTAAGGCGGATTTGCGCGTTGACGAGCTGTACTTATGAGGGAAATGGCGAGCGAAATGAAATCGAGTTCTAACAGAGCTTCTGGAACCGATTGGAAGAGGAGTCCGAAGACTCGACGCGTCTTGGTCGGGTCCCTCCTTGCCGTCTTCCTCGCAGGTGTAGTTTTCTTCGCCTTGGCATGGCGCCCCTCAATAGCTCCCGTTGCTCGACCCGTCCCAGGAAGCTTTCCTGCCGATTTGGTCGCGAAGGGTGAAGCTCTGTCCGCGATTGGGCATTGCGCGGCGTGTCACACCGCGCCAGGCGGCCAGCCGTTTGCTGGCGGATACGCGCTACACACACCGTTCGGGATCATTTATGGCAACAATATCAGTCCCGATCCGGCAACCGGCATCGGGGCTTGGTCACCCGAAGCTTTCACCCGTGCAATGCGAGAGGGTGTGGCTCGCGATGGCTCTCATCTTTTGCCCGCATTTCCCTATTATGCCTTTACGCAGTTATCTGATGACGATATCAAGGCTTTGTACGCGTATTTGATGACGCGGCCGGCGGCGAGCAACACTGTGCCAGCCAATACGATTCCGGCGCCGCTCAGAATACGTGCGCTCCAAGAAGGCTGGAAGATTTTGTTTTTCAGGAGCGCGAGGTTCCGACCTAACCCGTACAAGCGCGCCGAATGGAATCGCGGGGCCTATCTGGCGAACGCGCTCGGCGATTGTTCGGGCTGCCACACTCCGCGCAACGTCCTCGGCGGTGAGGAAGGCGGACATCCGTATGCAGGCTGGCTAATCGAGGGTTGGATTGCGCCTGCGCTCACCGACACCAACCCATCGCCGGTTCCGTGGACCCAACAAGAATTGTTCACCTACCTGCGTACCGGCGTCACCCCACTGCACGGGGCGACGGGCAGCACGATGGCTCTAGCGATTCGCGGAGCCCTCGACCTTCCTGTCGTACCGGACTCCGATGTCCGTGCCATCTCACTTTACTTCAGCGAGATGGATCACGCGAGCGCTCGTGCAAACAACGGGGAGACTGCAACACAAGAGGCTCTCGCGAGTTCCTCTCTGGGCAGTGTTCAGGACCACGATCCCGATGCTGACCTGTATGCCTCCGCCTGTATGTCTTGCCATTACAATCGAGCGCCGACCCCGCTTGCCGCTCGTCCGGAACTGGCTCTTAACAGTTCGCTATCTCTACCTGAACCGACCAATTTCATCCAGGTGGTGCTGAACGGCGTCAGTAATACGGAAACCGACAACAACACCGAAGGTGCGGCAGGACTTGTGATGCCCGCGTACGGCTCGTCGTTAACCAATTCCGAGGTCGCCCGCCTCGCCGCTCATCTGCGCCGCACGCGCACAAAATTGCCACCTTGGAACGATCTCGAGAAAAAGGTGGCCAGCATCCGCCGGGAGGGGCCGGCATACCATTGACCGAAAGCGAGAGGAACCAAGCGATCATGACCACATTCGATCTCAACGGCCGCACCGTTTCGGCGCGTAGTCCGGACGACACGCCCTTGCTCTGGGTAATCCGAGACGAGCTTGGTCTCACTGGAACGAAATTCGGTTGCGGCATCGGTTTTTGCGGCGCCTGTACCGTGCACGTGGAAGGACGCGCAACGCGCTCTTGCATTACGCCGGTTGGCGCGGTCGCTGGGGCAAGGATCACGACGATTGAAGGTCTCGATCCGCAGGGCAAGCATCCGCTGCAAACCGCGTGGCTCGAGCTGCAGGTTCCTCAGTGCGGCTACTGCCAATCGGGACAGATCATGCAGGCCGCCACGCTGCTCAAGGACTTCCCGAATCCTACCGACCAGGACATCAACGCGGTGATGGCTGGCAGTGTTTGCCGCTGCATGACTTACGTTCGAATCCGCAAGGCGATCAAATTGGCAGCGGCGAAAATGCAAGGAGGTGCCCGTGAATAGCGGCTTGTCTCCTCACGGATTCAGGGCGCCTTACGACCCATCGCGCCGTGGTTTCCTTATCACGATGATCGGCGCTGGCGTCATGCTGGGTTATGCGCGCTCCGGATTGGCCGCCGTAGAGTCTCTGACGAAAGAGACCAAAGCTCCGCTTAGTCCCAATGAATTGTTCGAACCGACGATTTGGTATGGCATCGACACGAACGGTGTAGTCACTGTCAACATTATCCGCGCGGAAATGGGCCAGCATGTCGGCACAGCCCTCGCCCGGATCGTAGCGGACGAGTTGGAAGCCGACTGGAGCAAAGTAAAAATCGTTATCGTCGATAGCGATCCCAAGTGGGGATTAATGATCACCGGCGGGAGTTGGTCTGTGTGGCAGAGTTTCTCCGTGCTAAGCCGGTCCGGCGCCGCCGGACGGATCGCCCTGATTCAGGAAGGAGCAAAACTGCTCGGCGTCAGTCCCAAAGCTTGCACGGCGCGCAACGGCGCGGTTCATGTCGGAGAAAGATCAATTCTTTATGGCGACATCGTTGCACGAGGGGACCTCCGGCGTTGCTACACTAACGAGGAATTAGAGAAGATTCCCATCAAGACGCGAGCGGACCGGCGCTTCATCGGCAGAGATACAGCGCAAGCTCTCGACATTCCCTCGAAGGTGAACGGCAGCGGTCGTTACGGACTCGATGCAGCAATCGATGGCATGATCTACGCGCGCCCGAAGATTCCACCGACCCGTTACGACTCCAAAGTGATCGCGATCGACGATTCGGCTGCCAGGCGCATTCCTGGCTATATCAAAAGCCTGGCTCTTAATGATCCGTCCGGTACGAATCCGGGTTGGGTGATGGTCTACGCTGACACTTTCACCGCCGCGAATCAGGCCACCGACCTCGTGAAGGTGAAATGGGAGTCAGGACCGTCGGCAAATGTCTCCGAGCGAAATCTCCAGCAACGCGCGGCCGAACTCATCGCAGATCCGAAGGGAGGCGCCTTGTTGGTCGATGACC
>Ga0210406_10006283_pt1 | contig 12342 bp, 12 predicted proteins | sample IncBWC30MmetaG_FD_155454 | JGI IMG/M metagenome (GOLD analysis project Ga0210406, IMG submission 155454) | Forest soil microbial communities from Barre Woods Harvard Forest LTER site, Petersham, Massachusetts, United States - Inc-BW-C-30-M | ecosystem: Environmental > Terrestrial > Soil >...
AGCCGTGTGAAACTCTGTCTTGATGTCGCGCCCCAGCAGATCGTTGAGCGTTTCTTTCGCCGTCTGTAGCTTGTCCTCGGCTTTCAGCAGGTTGAGTTCCTCACGCGCGAGCTTGGCCTTCACATCCAGGGTTTCCGACTTCAGCGCAACTTGCTCGGTTAGGTATTGCTGCGAGATGCGATCCAGCTCCTTGTATTGCGTGATGCTCGCCTGGATCGAGTCAATCCCATTTTCAATCTGCATCACCTTGTAATAGTTCTGCCGGACGTTATCGGCTACGGTTTGCCGCTCTTCGCGTAGTTGCTCTTTGGCCTGCTCGACAGAGAGTTCCTGGCCGTGCACGAACAGGTTGATCCGGTAAAGCGACAGTAGAGGCTGTGAGGCACTGGCCAGCACCAACGCCGTGGGATGCGCTGGCGTCGTGATGTTTGAGGTCGTCGCAGGAATTGGACCGGTGGCGGAGTATATTCCGAACTGACCGGGCGGCACCGAATAAGAGATTGGCGTCAGCAGCTGGGAGCCGAACACGTAGGTGCTGAATGACGGAAGCCGCTTGGTCTTGTCTGCCGCCAACTTCTGCAAGTGAACGTCGAGGTTCAGCAAAACGATTTTTAGCGTCCGGTTGTTCGCCAGGGCGATCTTCACCGCCTGGTCGACGGTGAGTACGTCCGGCTGGTCTTGCGCCGACAGTCCGGCTGACAGCAGGACGAACCAAACTGCTGCCGCCAGGCGGAAACGATTCCCGACACGCTGTGAACTTGGCAGTTGCACTATTGCCTGCTCGCGATACGCTGGTCCGGGCATGGCGGCCTCCTTCGGACTCTGGAGATTGTACGTCTAGCAATTGAGGAATTCGACGAGCTTGAGAATTAGCCGATCGGGCGCCTGTTCCATGAGCCAATGCCCGGAATTACGCGCGGCGAGCCGCGGGGAGCGCTGCAGCCAAGGTCAGCGGCGAAGGGCAGCGAAAGATCCCAACTTTGGGCCTGAGGGGTGGTCAAGTCCACGAATATGAGGTTTGGGGCCTGAATCTCCGGGAAAAGATTCACGTGTTGGCGGAGAACGGGAAGCGTGCACCCGGGGTAAAGGCGGGATCGCGGCCACCGCGCGTTTCAGCTCATGCCTGCAGTACTGGCTGTCCAGATAGTCGGGCGAAAGCACCAGGACCACGACGTCGTAGCCGTCTTGCGCGGCGTCCATCTGACCGGCGAGCGCCTTGCCTGCCTCAAACCGCTCGCGGTCTACGACGACTTCCGCTCAGACAGGGCACAAGCTCGGAGAATACCCATGGCCCCTGGCGATGGCAGTAACTGATGAACACCCTTTTAGAGCTCATGGAGAATCCAATGATACAAGAGAGATGGCCACCTTCACTGCCGAGTGACAGGGGGCGCCGGGGCATCCGGCTTAGTGAGAGCGCGGTCCTCCGACTTTATCCCCAAGTCTTCTTCTGGTCCATTACCGTGTTTGGGAGGTTCTGCTCGGCACATGTCCTCCACGCCGGTTTATGGACAATGTGACAAGCTAATGCTGCTCGGAGCATTATGTCCGGTTGAACTGTTTCGCCACGGCCTTTCGTAGTCTCAGGTATGCCGAACGCTAAACGCGGGCAAAGGCAGCACCCAACGATCGGTCGCGCGACTCGGGGCTCTCGATCAGTGCGACGATGTGACCGACCACCGGTTAGGGGCAGGAGTAGTGGAAACTATTGAAATCACCTGATGGTCTACTGAGGGCGGTGATCTTAGATTGGCTCGAATGATTACCTGCCCCAAACACAAGATTCCGCTGAAACTCCGACGCGACGTCAAAATACGCGAACTGGCGCTTGCCTGTCCTTTCTGCAAAATTGAGAAACGTGCTGACAACTGCAGCGGTGCCAACCAACCGACTGCGCAACATGGTCGGTGACGCTCTCCGCGCGCTGCTCAACAGCGCCTGGCGACATTTCGCGCATCAGTTTCGGACGAACGCTGAATTCTGTCGGTCTGCGCCGCTCTGCCCAAATCGGTATCGCGATAGCCTGGGTTCGACCCGGCGAACGTGCGGGAGCTTGGTCAGACGAATGCCGTTCGCACGCAGGACCTTCTTATCGGTGATGCACTCGGCCCGGTTCCGCCGAACGTCGATGAGGAATTTGTCGCCGCAGAGAGCGAATTGTGTTGAGGCGGATTGCTCATCCATACATCACTGGAGTCGGAAGTTCGTGCTGCAGCCCATGTCCCCGAAGCCGGTTTCTAGACAACATCGTGCGCGCAAACCATAAATCAAAAACAATCGGTCGAAACACAGGCGAGTGCTGCAACTACGACTCAAGGCAGCAAGACCTAATAAGGCCATTCATCAGCGAGACGGCCTCGCCCCACAGCACATTTGGCAACCTTGGCTACAGCCAGATGAATTTCTTGCCAGTGCTTCAACTGGCTTCCATTACTGGCATCTGGGGAATCAGCTTCTGCTTGTTTCTGTTTGCTGCAACCGTCAGCCTTCTGCTGGGTCGTTACGGCCGCACGGCAGAGCGGCGTCAACTAGCCATTGGAGTTGGATGTGTCTTTCTGGCGGTACTTGGATTCGGCGCATGGCGTCTGTACTCTCCTGCCACCCAGCAAACGGTCACGGTAGGGCTCGTAGCCTCAGATTTGAGACAGAACATCCTCACCGAGGGCCACGCCGATACACTCCGTCTCCTCCGGGAATATGCCAGCCACGCCGAGACCCTCGCTGAGAACGGTGCGCAGATCATTGTGGTCCCCGAGAAGGTCGCCGTCGTACCTGACTCCGACCTGCCGGAAGTCGATTCCCTGTTGCGGTCTACGGCAGCAAGAACTGGATCCAGCATTATCGTGGGCGTGATCCACCCAACGACGGGTGCTAAGTGGAACGAAGCGCGACTCTACTCGGTGGCCGGAACAATTCGCACGTACGAGAAGCACCACATGTTGCCGATTTATGAAGGAAACCTCACCGTCGGCATCGAGCGCACTGAATGGCAGGAGCCGTCGGGAATGTGGGGGCTGACAATCTGTAAGGACATGGACTTCCCGCGTTTGAGCCGCGAATACGCTAACGATGGCGTCGGCCTACTGCTGGTGCCAGCATGGGATTTGGACGCGGATGGCTGGCTGCACGGCCGTATGGCCATCCTGCGCGGCGTGGAAAGTGGATTCAGTATCGCGCGCGCGCACAAACAGGGCGTGCTAAGCGTTAGCGACGATCGCGGTAGAGTACTGGCAGAGCGATCCACTGGGTCGGCTCCCTTCGTGGCTCTTGTCGCGGCAGTCCCCGTCCAGCATGACAGTACGATTTACCGATTTACGCTCGGTTCGGAGATTGGTTTGGCTGGGGCAATATAGGACTATTGCTGTTTCTCGTAGGCACCGCAATCGTAAGACCCGAGGAGTAAATGCCCGTCCGTGCTTTGCCGCGTCACTCTTGCTCTGGTAGCTCAGCCACTGGCACGCCGTGTTCGAAGTCGAGCATGTCGACAATGGCAACACCCTCGTTCAATCAGGCAAGTTCGCTTTTTGTATCAACAGCCAGTAGCCCGTTGTTCAGGCCTCCAGAGCGGGGTGTCGTCGACGCGGGCCAGAAGTCCTATAAAAGGGGGCGCTGCTGCCGCTTTACTGTTCATCTCTTTAGCTTCCGACCAGCAGGAGTCCTCGCTCAGGAATCCTCGAATGCTTTGTGGTTCTATCTTTTCGGATATGGGTCTATCTGACGAGATAGTGTTCTCCCTGGTATTCCCACCCACTCACGATGCAAGATCTTTTTCGCCCAAGCCGTAAGTCCGTTGCAGCCAATTGACTTACTGTTCGAGATTTCCAACAACAAGAAAACCCTGACGCTCAACCACTCGCAAGTGCTTCGGCAGTCAAAATGCACAGGTTTTTCCGTGGTGAACGAAGCAACAGAGAGGTGCCACATGAGCGCGAAACGATCGCGAACGTCATCGATGCGGTAGCGGTATCCCCAATGACCTTCCCAAGGCGGGGTAAGCCGTAGCGCGAGCCCCTGCCCCCGCCTCTAAACCAACATCTGAGCAGCGCGCCCAGAGGTAGATTCTGCTTTGGAAGTAGTCGGCCTTCGTACGCGAACTCTGTTTACCGCTTGCATGGACGGCCATGGACGGTTTTAACGTCATCTCCTTTAATGTGTGCCACATGCCGTACACAATGTGGCGCCGAAGTCCTTGACACTGTCAACGGCTTGACAGGACGCCAAAGTCTCGACAGAGGTCTTCGGAACGATTTCGTCCGGTCGGTCTTGGAGCAGCCCTCTTCCTGGAACTTGCTGAGTCAGCACTATAGCGACCGCCAGCCTTCGCCTTGAGAGTGGTCGTCCAAGTGCTCTAAGAGAGATGTATCGATTCCGGGTTGGCCAGAGGCGGATGCCGAAAAAAGAACTCTTTGGCCACCAGCAGGAGAAGAGTCATGTGGACGAGATCATGTGCCGTCTGTAAGTCGCTCCTAAGTAAGCTCCAGCTTTCTGATTCCGTGCGTTGTAAGTGTGGCTGGGAGTGGTAGGCGAGGAGAGTCTGATCATGGCGACGATCATTGAGTTCTACATACCGAAGAGCTTCCTAGGTGGCCCTGCCCGGGTTCCGTCGCAGCGATGCGGAAAGGTGCTTCCGTTTCGCGCCGGACATACCGAGAACACACTAACGCCAGCTGCCAGTGCTACGGATTATGTTCGCCAGCGAGACAGAACAGACAAGACTTCTTCCGAAGGAGGTCATTTTCCAACCGCCAGAAATTTCGAATTGCAGCCCATGAGGGCGAAAGAGAGTTGAGCCATGCCAGTACCCAAGCAGCCAGTCCCCGCACAGAACGTTTGGCACCACGAAAACCAATACACCGCGGATTCAGCGTGTTCTCACTGCAGCGGCGTCGCTAGCCATGAACCGTGGTGCAGCACCAAAAACTCGAATGTTCGTTATGCCTTCCAAGCGGTCTTATATCCCGATTGTTTGACAATTCAAGACGGTCTAATTCTGCACGCATTAGGCGTCGCGTGGGAAGGCAAGAACCAGCAAGCGACTGGCGTCGAGTTTTTTACTTCTGAGCTGAAGAAACGTCCAGAACAATCGGTTGAGGTGGCAAAACTGAGCCAACCGCAGATTGTTTCAACGGAAGGACTAAGGGAGACTGTCCGGCAGGAGCGGATGCCGGGTTATGGAACTCCGAGGAGGGAGCGGATGGCCGACGCAGAAGAACCTTGGATAAGGGAGTGGATCAATAGCGTGGCGGACGACATGATGCGCGAGCACTCCTACATGGAAGTGAGTCTACGAGGGAGTGTGCTCGTAAGTGTGAGCCTGACGGAAGTTGGCGCAACCTGTGCGTCTTTGCTGGACGAGGACAGGGAACAACCCCGGTGAAATGACTGACAAATGTCAGCACACACCAAGGAATTTGGTGGCCAACACTTTCGATTGTCGGCCACCAGGCTTTGGATCCTTCAGGGTGGGTTCTTATGCCTCAATTTTCTGGCCCAGGAGCTCCTTGCCTTTGGCAATTTCGCTGTCCCACTTGCTGAGTTGCTCAGGACTTAGAAATTAACAACACGTTGACGCTCGTCGCGAGGTGCCTTCACCGTGGCGATGATATCGGCTTTGGTGATATCGGCTTTGGTGTTATCGGCTTTGGTTGCGTTGGGATTGTTTTTAAGGTACTCTCCGATTTCTTCTCGCGCTTCCGCAAGAGCCGCATGGTTGTAGCCGGAGGTCTTCGCTGATAAAGGGGAGGACAGGCTGCCAGTCTCCATCATTCTGCGCAGCTCGGTTTCTAATCGCTGCAAATCCACGTCCCGGCCGGCGACGCTGACGTGCAACCCTTCGCCCATTGTCCATCGATTGATTTGCTCGCCCTTCCGAACTCGTAAGGCGCGAGGTCGATTAGCTGGTCGGAAATCGCCATTGCACAAGTGATCGGCTGTAAATGGTCGCTTGTGACAAGAGAAATGGAGTCACGGCAGGCTGTGACCGGCGGGGCATTGTGAAGGCATCTATCGGTAAAAAGGGGTGGCCCGAACAATCCGGGCCACCGGGTGATCGTTTCTTCTTGGGGCGCTGCCGTTCTATAGAATGAACATGAATCCTGAGCTGCAAATTCATATTTACTGTTTCGTTAGGAGAGTTTTTTATGGCAACAAAGTGCATCGGTATCCTCACAGGTGGTGGTGATGTTCCGGGCCTGAATTCAGTCATAAAATCGGTGGTGTATCGCGGGGCCGAAATCGGATGTGAAGTGATTGGCATCCGGCGCGGATGGGAAGGACTGACGCACGTCGACCTGAACGATCCGGCGAGCCGGGCGAGGTACATTCTGCCGCTCAACCGGGAGAACACACGCACCATTGATCGTACGGGCGGCACGTATCTGCATAGCTCGCGCACCAATCCCACCAAGATGGCGAAATTGCCGCCGGTGCTGCAGGGACAGCCGTTTGAAGCCAGGCAGGTAACCAAGAAGGGCGTGACGAGCACGGTGTACGACGTTACACCGGCAGTGCTGAAGAACATCGAGACGATTGGTCTCGACTACCTGATCGCCATCGGCGGCGATGACACGCTGAGTTATGCGGCGGAACTCAACCGGCACGGGATGAAGTTGATCGCGGTGCCGAAGACGATGGATAACGACGTTCGCAACACCGAGTACTGCATCGGCTTCTCCACGGCAATTACGCGCGCCATGGACGCCATCGAGCGGCAGCGTACGACAGTGGGCTCGCACGAGCGTATCGGAATCTTTCGTGTGTTCGGCCGAGATGCCGGATATACCGCGCTCTACACTGCTTACGTGACGGCGGTGCGCTGCTGCATCCCGGAATACAAAGTCAGCCTGCAGCACCTCATCGAAGTGCTGATGAAAGACAAGAAATGCAACCCCAGCAATTATGCATTGGTCATTCTCTCCGAGGGGGCGGAGTGGGAGGGTTATACGGTAAAGGAATACGGCGACCCCGACGCTTTCGGGCATCGCAAGAAGATGAGCGTCGCCGAGGACCTGAGCAGCCAGATCATAGCTGCGACGGGGGAAGAAACCATTGTCAGTGACCTGACTTACGATTTGCGCTCGGGCAGTCCTGATTTTGTGGACCGCATGGTGGCCATCACCTTCGCCAACATGGCCTTGGACGCGTTGCAGGAAGGCAAGACCGGACTCATGACCGCGATCAACAGTGGCTGCTATGCGATGGTGCCGATTCCCGATCCCAAGCTCGGCCCGCGTAAAGTGGACATCGCCACCATGTACAACACGGAGCGGTATCGTCCGAAATACGACCACAAGCTGGGTCTGCCGATTTTCCTGACAAGGGCGTGAGGCATAACATTGGACTACGCTCTCAACACGTTGGCGGCAACGAGCAAGTGCGTGAGAGACCGGAGCAACAGATCATGATCATTATCAGCGATGAACACGCGCAACTGTCCACACCTTACGGACCCATGCGAACGCACATCGTCAGGCCCGCAGCGCCGGGTAAGTATCCCGGAATTGCTTTCTTTACGGAGATTTTCCAAGTGACCGGACCGATTCGCAGAACGGCGGCCATGCTTGCTGGGCATGGATACATCGTTGCGATCCCGGAAATCTATCACGAGTTTGAAGCTGCTGGCACGGTTTTGGCGTATGACCAGGCCGGCTCCGATCGCGGCAATGTGTTGAAGACGACCAAGGAACTGGCGAGCTTCGACGCAGACGCGCGTGCTGTGCTGGACTACTTGAAGTCGCGTTCTGATTGCACTGGTCAACTGGGAGCAATGGGCATCTGCATCGGCGGTCATTTGGCGTTCCGCGCGGCCATGAATCCCGACGTGCTGGGGGCGGCATGCTTTTATGCGACCGACATCCACAAAGGGGGATTGGGAAAAGGCATGAAGGACAATTCGCTGGAGCGGGCGAAGGAAATCAAGGGCGAATTGCTGATGATGTGGGGACGGCAGGACCCGCACATTCCCTTGGAAGGCAGGATAAAAGTTCTGGCCCGATTGAATGAGGTGAATGCCAAGTTCAGTTGGCATGAGGTAAATGGCGCTCACGCATTCATGCGCGACGAGGGCGTCCGATATGACCCTGAGTTGGCACATCAGCTATACGGACTGGTGTTTGACTTCTTCCATCGCCGCCTAAGTTATGGCGACTTGCCAGTGCAGGTCGCGGGCACTGGAGAGACGAACCACTAGCCTCAGTTCACTTCTCCGGCAATCAACCGTTCGCCTCATGCGGAAGCCCAGTAAAAAGAAGCGGAGAGCATGACTCCCTTTCCTTCTGCATTTTCTTCGGACGTTGCAGTACCCCCGTCAATTCTGCGTGCCATGAGTGTGTCATGCAAGAGTGCTGCTAACGGCAGTCCTTGGCTGGGATGGACTCCCCCTCCGCGCGTGTTCGACAGCCCACCCGCCAATCAAAACCGCTGCGTGAGCTAGGTACGTAATACGCATGGCTGCTTGAGCCTCACAAGCGCCGAAGGACATGCCCAAGTTCGTAAAGATATTGGCTGTCCTCCGCAGAAACCTGCGACGGTTCAAGCGACGCGCTGTTCCTGACGGTATTCGTGATGTAGACCGCCCAGGATGTCCTTGGCTCTAATCTCACAAGCTCGTGGCAGTCTGTGCCGATGGTTTCTTGCTCCCGTCGGAGGACTGCACGAGGATTTTTCCGGAGTGACAATATCGTGCTGCCCTTTACAGTCATGCCTGGACAGGACCCCCGGTTCTGCAGAACCCCAAGTGGTCCGATTATTCAGGGCCCTTGCAGTAACCTCCATACCATCATCATGTCGCCCTGACTGCAACAGGAAATTGCGTGGTAGCACGGACATACGAATTGCGTAAGCTCATTTCCTGCTAAAGCACGTCGGCAGTGGATGGGACATTGGCTGCGTGAATTCTGCGAGCTTCTCTTGCGGCCATTCTTCGCTTCTCAGTAGCTCCTGCGTTGTCGTCCATGACACCTTTGTATCCGTACAGCGCTGTCAACATCTCTATGGCCCGATCGTCAGGCGAGGAAATCTGCCTCCAATCCGCGCAGATGCGCAGATCGCCCGCGATGAGCCAATATGCTGTGCCCCCCACACAACGGTCCCGGTACCCCTTGTCCAAAATGCACTTAAAGCCAATCTCGGACGTTAACTTGCCGTCAATGGTCTTGTACACTAGCGAAAACTCGTGGTCGGAGGGAGTATTGAGAGCGGCCCGGTGGTTCCACGCCCGAGCTTTCCAGATCGCATCCATGATGAGCGGAACCCAGTCCTGCGGACAGGTTTTCCCGATGTCGTCGGAGACGGGCCCAGGGGCCGGGCTGGAGCCGGTCGCGATCTCGCGTGCCAGCATCGCATACGATTCGGCATTGGTCAGAGCTTCCCCGGTGGTCAGGTAGGGGTAGTAAGCGTCCCATTTATATCCGCGATCGACGATAGCCTGTTTTTCACTCAAGCCCAATTGCGTATGTCCAAATTCGTGGATGATGGTGCTGGCGCAATCGTCTACGCCCCGTTCGAAGAAGGGTCGGCAGAGGTTGATCTCGTTGGGATTTTCAGGTGTCGGCACAACTGCCACATAGTCCTTAATTCCCTGCTCTGTCTTACACTCGCGATCGCTCGCAGGCGGGCAATTGACACGGAAGTTTCTTCGACCGAAGAGGTCGCCCTGAATTGTCTGCAACCGGTCTCTCACATAGCTGACGACCTTCGGGTCGGTGGAATGGAAATGGTTCATCAGCACAGCTGCGGCTGTCTGTGCCCCCGGCGTTTTCGCACTGTTGAGATAGGAGTTGATTGCGCCGAGGGTGATCGCAAGCCATTCATTGGCTTTATAGGCCGCCGGTTCGATGTGCTGGTGCTGCTTCAGGCTGCAAGTTACGCCCGGATCGGCCTTCACCTCGGCTTGGGCAGCAGGTGCACGCCGCAGCATTGCGCTATTGGCTTCGTCGGCCTCGCCTCTGGCTAGTGCTATCACCCGCTGAACACAACGGTTGCCGTACTGGCGCTGAAGTTGAAGCACGTACCGGGCCGCGCTGGATGGATGCAGAATGCTGAAGCGCCTCAATGTGGCTGAATGGAAGCCTGGGCCCCCGCTTGGAGGAATGGATCTGGTGTGTCGCCCATCAAATTCAACTCTATGGCCAGTTGTGACGTGATCTGAATGTGGATGTGCACTCGGTCCCGCGGATTTCAGGTCTGGGGCCGGCTTCACTTCGTAATCCCGCATCGTGGCTCCTTTATCCGCTGAGGGACTAAGCCGGAATTTCCGTTTTTGGCTCCCAATACCCCCCGCACTATATACCTGTCTCTGGCGAATTGATACGGTGCCAAATGAAACGATCGGATCCGCGAAACGCGCTGCAACCAAGAACGCAAACACCGGATGATCTCATTCCAGGTTTTTTCAGAGGTTGACCGGATGCCGCAGTGAGCGTGGGTAGTCAGGCTGCCATTGGCGTCTGATATAACGATCGGCAATGAGGTTGCCAACGAAACGAGCTGAGATTAGCTGCTGGTCGTGACGCGGGAGTATCCGGCGTTCGCCCTTCCCGTGAGGTATGCGTGCGGATGAGCTGGCGTATGCCCTTGGGAAGCGCTGGTCGGCCGCCGAGTGACTTCCAGCGCCAATACTGCTTGAAACCCTTGCGATGCCAGCGCAGAAAGGTCCCGGGTGTAACCACCATGAGCGCTTCTTTCCAGTCGAATAGCCGGGACTAGAGAACCAACGACAAGCGCGCAGCATCGGTCAGGCAGCGAGGCCGGATTTCGTGATCTCGGTAGTAAGCCAGTTGCTTACGTAAGAACAAGACTTCTGCTGCCAGGGCCGTTCGGGACCGGCTGCGACGTTTAGGAACTGCACTCCATGCCGCAGCAGTTCCCACAGGACCGTAAGGCTGGGGAGGAAGTAACGCTGCCAATCCTCGAGTCCACGCCGTGAGCCTCAACCGCATGGCCAGGGCTCCAGGTTCCGCCCAACGTTTTCTTCTTCACCTACAGCGACAGTATGGCAATCGCCATGTGCAGCGGGTTTTGCATCTGGAGAGGCAGCCCAACACTGTGGGTGAAGTTGCTCCCCAGGTGCAGTCGGCAATCGAAAGCGCGCACGGAGGGGGACAAGCTCTGGATAGTCAGGTGCAGCAAAAGATGGAGTCAGCCTTTGGGGCCGATTTCAGCGCGGTGCCGGTACATACCGATGGTGAGGCACACGCTCTAAATGAAGCTGTAAATGCTGCTGCCTTTACGACCGGGCAAGATATTTTTTTCCGGCAAGGTTAGTATCAGCCGCATAGTTCATCTGGGCAGGAACTCCTGGCTCACGAACTGACACATGTGGTGCAACAAAGTGGCAGCGGCAGCGTGCAGGGTAAGTTGGTGGTAGGTGCGCCGGACGACATCTATGAGCAAGAGGCAGAACGCGTGGCCCAATCGATTACCAGCACCTTCGTCAGCTCACAGCATCTGAACTATGGCTGCCTGCCGGTTGGTTCAAGGGACGACGCTGCAATAGGTGAGACTTCCGCTAGCTTGGGTTCGGCGTTCGGGTTGCAGCATCAGGATGTTCCGGACCAGACGCCGGACTTGGGCAGTCTGGACATCCACGTTCAGAACGTGAAAACAAATGCCCCAATCGCTGGGGCGAACGTTCATATCGACCAGGCGGGTGTTTCAGGGCCCAAGTCTATCGATCTGGTAACGAATCGCAATGGCGATACCACGAGTGTCTATCTGGAAGAAGGGAACTACACAGTTACCGTCACATTTTGGTGCTGCGATCCCCAGACCTTCACGATGCATGTTGACGGAGGCGGGTCTAACTTCGTAGTCGTACAGATGAAGAACTGCGAGTGCCGGATCGCGTCTCAAGACGGTAGCCAAGTACCCGGCGATGGAGGGACGGAGGCGGCCGGCGGCTCTGCCGACAACATCGCCTAGCCCTCCGCGCTGGGTTCGCACGTCGGTTCGACAGCTCGCCGATTGCGATGGCCTACTTAATTGAGAGGCCGCTCGTCGCGCCGAAGAAGCCACCGCGGAAACCGCAGATCCTCAGGAAACCTGGACATGAACTCCCAATTGGATTGGTTGCGATAGTCGACACACTGCACTCGCGGGTTTACCAAGCCAGGTAGCGAGTGATAAAGGACGCTATCGCCAACATCGCGCGCTGGCCGGGAACAAGTCTATGTGGATGTGTTGCAATTTTCAGAGTGGCTGGCCGGTGGCGTGAAAGAATCGCGAAATGGCAACCCGACCCGCGATCTTCAAATGGCGGCAGACCGAACCTGGCATCATCCTTTGTGCCGTCCGGTGGTATCTTCGCTATTCTCTTTCACTACGCGATGTTGAGGAACTGCTGGC
>Ga0210406_10006285_pt1 | contig 12341 bp, 15 predicted proteins | sample IncBWC30MmetaG_FD_155454 | JGI IMG/M metagenome (GOLD analysis project Ga0210406, IMG submission 155454) | Forest soil microbial communities from Barre Woods Harvard Forest LTER site, Petersham, Massachusetts, United States - Inc-BW-C-30-M | ecosystem: Environmental > Terrestrial > Soil >...
CCGCCATTTGCTCAATTGGCTTTTGCGAGCTGTAAGAGTCCCGCTTTATCACGCTTGTTGCGCAGTTGAAAATATTGTGACAGGAGCGGGGAGTTGACGCGCGCAACGGCATCATCGACGGCCTTGCGCACACACGCGTCTCCCTCTTTCTTTCCCCAGGTGGCGGCGTTCTGGCAGAGCGTTTCCGCCGCATAGCGGATGCGCAAATATAGTGTTTTCGCTCCTTTCAACTTCGACACATCAAGGTCTGAATATCGTACGGGATACGACACCGACCAAGCTGTCGTTGAATGCTCCGAGGGTGCCTTGGCGGCCGTGACCTGCTGCGCTGGCGCTTCCCCGCAGATCACTATGCCGAGAGCGAAGAAGCTGGCGGCCACCATGAATTTCGCTAAATTGGATTGAGTTTTGAACACGCTTTTCACGACTAGCTCCTCAAGGTAGATGGGAAAGTACTCGCCTAAACACGATTCCCAAGTTATGGAGATGGCCGTCCGCCTGCATGATGGTTGGATCAACGGTGGGTGAAACTTCGCTGAAAGCTTCGTGAATTGGCGGTCTTGCGCGGTTTTATCGGATTTGAGCAGGGCCGATTCGATACCTGTTGCGACGCAGCAAATGATTCGAATCCGGTGTCGGAAACGATTCGCCGAAGCCGGCGCGTAATCTGTGAGCGTTCATAGAAGTGCGTTCAAACTTCAGCGTCGCCGCGAATCGTCATTGGTTGCCAAGCCAAGACCCGTAGACGAACATAGCCCACAAATCGGCGATGGGAGATCGGACGCTCTCATGGCTCTCACGAAAAGCAATCGACTATGCAGCCACCACTGACGCGTGACAATGGAACCGCACCCCCGCGGTTTCGAATCGATGACCTCGAAGTCGACATCGGCAAAGCCGAAGTCACGCGCGGGAGCGAGAAGATTGCGCTGCCAAAACTATCTTTCGACCTGCTGTGCGCGCTGATCAGCGCGGCGCCCGCAATCGTGACAAACGACGATTTGTTGCAGCAGGTATGGCCGGGGTTGCAGGTGAGCCCGGAATCGGTCGCTCAACGGGTGAAGCTTTTGCGAAGTGCAATCGGCGATGATTCGCAGCAGCCGCGATATATCTTGGGAGTTCGGGGGCGAGGCTACCGCCTCATTCCGGTGCCAGAGAAGCTGGCGGAATCGCAACCGCCGGCAAGTGATGCTACCGGTCCGTCTACTAACACACCGAACGCGACGGTACCGGGCGGAACATCCCAGACGCCAACTTCTGACCGTTCGAGCCGCCGTCTGAAACAGATAGTCGTTGCCGCGGCGGTTGTGATTGGGTTGGGCGCTGTGGTTGCGCTCGCCCTGCATTTCCGGTCACCGAGCCGAGGCAGCGCGGAGACGCCGGCGCTGATACAGGATAAATCCATTGCGGTGTTGCCATTCGTGGACATGAGCGAGAAGAAAGACCAGGAATATTTCGCAGACGGTATGGCGGAGGAGATTATTGATCTCCTGGTCAAAATTCCGGAACTCAAAGTCATCGGCCGCACGTCCTCATTTCAGTTCAAGGGGCAATCTCAAGATTTGCGCGTTATCGGTGAGAAACTCGGCGTGGCTTACTTGCTCGAAGGCAGCGTACGAAAATCCGGCGATGGACTGCGTGTGACCGTTCAGCTCATCAACAGCCGAGATGGGACGCACCTGTGGTCAGAGACTTATGATCGAGATTTGAACAATGTTCTTAAAGTGCAAGGTGAGATCGCGATCAAAGTCGCGAGCGCGTTGCAAACGGAAGTATTCATCCGTGAACATTTCATCTCCCGTCCAGCGTTGCGCAACGCGGAAGCCTACAATTTGTTTCTGCAGGGAGTACATGCCGATATGCTCCAAGGTCAGCAGGGCTGGGAGCAAGGCATGAGCGACTTTCAGCGGGCGCTTGATCTCGACTCGTCGTTCACGGAAGCGGCAGTCAGGCTCGCTGGGTTGTACCAATATGGGGGACAGCTTGGATACACGCCGCGGGATGTTGCCTTTGGAAAGACTCAGTACTTCGCGCAGCTCGCACTTAAGCTCGATCCAAACTTTGCAGTTGCGCACGCACTGCTTGGCAGCATATATGACGCATACGCGTGGGATTGGCCTGCAGCGGATAAGGAAATTAAGCTGGCAGAGGGCCTTGCCCCCAGCATTCCCGTTGTCTTGTTGGTTTCCCAGAGGCATTCCCTGATCCTGGGAAATTGGGACGAGGCGTTGAAGCTCGTGAACGCATTGCAGGCGGTAGACCCGCTGAACCCGGACGGTTACTACTATCTTAGCTTTGTACAGTTACGCCGCGGCCGATCGGCGGAGGCGGAAGCGGCGATTCGTCGCACCCTCGAGCTCAGCCCCAGATATGCTTCCGGTCAATACACGCTCGGCCTCGTATTACTCGCTCGTGCGCAACCTCAAGCGGCGTTGGCGGAAATGGTGAAGGAACCATTCGACCCGGTCCGCCTTATCGGATCCGCGATGGCGTATTTCGCACTGGGAGACAAGGGCAAGTCCGATGCAGCTCTCGCACAGCTGCTCAAAAGTTACGGCGTGTCCATACCGGCCGGAGTTGCGGCGGTCTATGCGTTTCGCGGCGAATCCGACGAGGCATTCAAGTGGCTCGACCGCGCGTATAGCCAAAAGGACGCTGTTCTCTATCGTCTCAAGTTCTCGCCAGAGTTCGACGGCGTGCACGGTGACCCGCGATACACGGCGTTTTTGAAGAAGATGAATTTGCCAGAATAAAGGAAGGACCGTGACGTTCGCAATCAAAGCGCAAATTGTCGATCCGCGGGCAAGAACGTTCGCATTCATCGCACTCAAGACGATGTATGGTGGCAAGCTGATCGCCGAAGGTGACACGGTTTTCGTGTTCGCGAGCGAGAACGAGGGCGGCCAAGGCCTCATCGCGCGCGGTATCGTCACTCACACCGAAGCCATTCCGAAGAAGCGCGGTATCGCGCGTCAAACGCCGCGCGTGAGCGTCACCATCAGACGAACGGCGCGAGCGAAGCGCCCACTGGGACGCCGCGAGCTCAAGCATCTCACCGACTGGAAAGACGGTCAGCCTGGGACTGAGCTCAATTTTAAATTCTATCGGCAGGCAACTAACAAGATTGTCGGCATCTCGGCTGAAGCGGCATCGTTTCTCAGCAAGTGCTTCTAAGGTCATCGTTGAGCGGTATTCGGACTTCAGGGAGAGCCAGGGTTTGCAGAGCAAACGTCCGGTAGGGGCTGATTGGGTAGATGTCTTAATCGCGCAGCAGCCGGGCAATGCTCCCCACGGTGCGCTTCACGTCATCATCTGTTGTTTGCCAATTGCAGACGCTCACTCGCATAGCACGCCGTCCCCGCCAAGTGGTGCCACTAAAGAAAGCGTCCCCAGCGGAGTTGATCTTTGCGATCATCTCGTCGGTTCGGCGATCGTGGTCGTATTGAGAAGACCCCACTCTAAGATCCAGAAAGCGGACGAGGCCTTGATTGATTTGGGGTTCCCAGGCCAGCTCTGCTCCGGGCAGACGGCTGATTTCGGTCACGAGCGAGCGCGCATGCGCACAGCAGCGCTCGATCATGCGCGCTATTCCATCGGTGCCCAGCTGCCGGATGGCTGCGTAGCTCGAGAATCCCCTTGCGCGGCGCGACCATTCCGGATTCCAGTCGGATTGATCACGGGCCTCCGAGGAGTAAGAAATATAAGAGGCGCGATGCGACATGGCAGCGCCATGCGCTGTCGGGTCGGCGACGAAGGCATAACCACAGTCATAAGGAACATTGAGCCACTTATGTCCGTCAGTCGCCCAGGAGTCCGCTGCATCGACGCCGGCCAGCAAGTGACGGTAAGAGGAGCTGGCCGAAACCCACAGGCCAAACGCCCCATCGATATGGACCCATGCTCCGTAGCGCTTCGCGATCGGAATGAGAATCTTAAATTGGTCGAACGCCCCGATATTCAGATCGCCTGCCTGCAGGACCACAATCGTCGGCGCATGGGGTTGGGCGGCGAGCGCCGATTCGAGTGCGGTGGCGTCCAGTCGACCGCTCGCGTCAGAGGACAGCTTGATAAGATTGGAAGTGCCCATGCCGAGCAGACTCACTGCGCGATCAATTGAGCCGTGTGCTTGGTCGCTTGACATTACTCGGATAGCAGGCGCGCCTGACAGTCCGTTGGCTTCCACATCCCAGCCGCGCCGCGCTAACAATGCATGGCGCGCCGCTGCCAGGCAGGTGAAATGGGCCATCTGACAGCCCGTTACCAGTGCAAAAGAACTCCGCGACGGAATGCCAATAATCTCCTTCAACCAAGCGCCAACCACTTCCTCCGTGATCGCTGCTGCCGGTCCGGTGCCGTAGTTATGCGCATTTTGATCCCATGCGGAGGTGAGCCAATCGGCCGCCAGAGCTGCAGGCAGGGAACCGCCAATTACCCAGGCGAAAAAGCGCCCGCTCGCAACTGCGTGTAGGCCGCCGTTTACGTCGTCGGCCAGTTCGCGGATAACCTGTTCGGCCGGAAGCCCGTAGCGGGAAAGTGGCTTAGCAATTCGCGCTCGCAGCACTTCGGCATCAGCCGCCGCACCTACCGGACGCTTATCCAATTCTGCAAGGTAGGACATTGCGCATGCAGCCGCGGATTCTAGTGAGCCATTAAAGGCTGAATTGAGGCCGCTAGCCTTGAGCAAGCCGTTCTCCGTAGCCAATCGGTCTCCCCCGTGTGATTGCGAACGCGCCGACTGCGCGTGGCCGCTAGGCCGTCAGAAATGTACACCAAAGGACGACGCAACACCGGCCGTTTTCGGACTTCGAACTTTGCAGGCGTTGAAGCTATTGGAGCTACGGCCCCACCCCTGGCTCGAACATCGGCCGCACCTCCGACTCGCCATCGAATCCGGGCCAGTGCTTTCGATGCAACTCCATAAACTCAGTTGCAACTCGGACGGCTTCCGCCTTCGAGTCCGTCTGCAAGATTGCCCAGCCACCGATAACTTCCTTGCTCTCGGTAAAGGGCCCGTCCTTCACGGTGATTTTGCCGTTGGTGAGCCGCACGCGAACGCCGTCCTTGCTCGGCAGCAGACCGCCGGTATCGACAAGGATCCCGTCCTTAAGGGACTTCTCGACGAACTTGCCCATCGCCTCCATGAGCGCAGCCGGCGGCCCGGATTCGCGATGGGACTCGGAATGGCGAATGAATGTCAGGTATTTCATGGCTCCTCCTGTGGTTTCCGGATATACGACGAACCAGCCCGAGCCGGATCGACATGACAGCTTTCCCGCCGGCCAGTCATTGCCGACGCGGCGGAAGGTGGACTCCAAGCGGTCCTGGGCGACCGGCAGGTTTGCGGGCGTCAGCCAAAGCCGCACTTTGCAGCAACAGTCGCGGATTATTTTCGTTGCGCCAATCGTATGTCTTCATATCGACATATGACGCGAGGCGACAGCGATGAATCCCCCTACAGTCCGATTTCCGGCGGCGTGTCCGAAATGCGGAACGGAGCGACTAATTGAGTTTCCCCTGGATGACGTGACGGACGCCCTACAAAAGGGCTCAGACATTTGTCTGGTAGCTACCTGCCACGACCTAATTTGGACTGCTACCGAATTGGAATTAGAACAGATCCGCGAATACCTTGGAGTAGTGCATCGGGGCGGATCTTTCGAATAGGCGCCGTAGGACTCGATCGATTCTTCGTCCCGCCTGTCATGGGCATGCGCCGGGCGCGGCTCTCGCCTTGTCTTGACGGAACTCAAAGATTCTGTCTGACGATCCATTCCTGATGATTGAACTTAAGTGGGAGGTACACGATGGGCAAATCAACGATTAGTTTTCCCGTCACTTGCCCGTGCTGCGGTCAGGAGTACCTGGCGGTATCGAACCGAAATATGATCGTACACGCCCTCGCCACGGAGCGGCCGTTAACACTCTCGTCAATTTGCGCGCACCACCGCGTGATGTGGGTTGCCAATGAGATCGAGCGCTATCAAATCCAAGAATACGCGGATCTCTTTTGGAGCAAGCGATCACGCGCTCGTCGTTACGCGTGATTGGGAGTCCCCGTGACACAATCTGAAATACGATAAGCACTTTCGAGAATGTAGACGCGCTTCGCGATCATCATCCTGTGCGGAGCGGTGTCGCTGCGTCTCGATACAACCAAGCGACAATCGTCCCGAGTATCACCATCAGAACGCCTTCGCACAGGATCTGCTTAATAACCACATCCCCAGGTATCGGCTGCACCACAAAGTAGATCAAGTAGGTCGGCACGGCGGTCAGCAGTGCGACAGCGATTCCAAACCGTACGCCCTGTGCCACCCACGGCTTCGCTTCAGCGCCGCGCACATAGATCCAAACAAGCGCGCCGGACAGGATCACATGCGCCAGTATCATCAGGGGAAAGTATTTCTGTTGGTCTGCCTCTGGCCGGTAAAGATTGCTCAGTTGCATGTAGTCGGAATGTAGCAGTAGTGCGTGTACGACAAAGTCGCCCAAAAACCACGCGACGAAAAGGACGATCCAAGCGATGATGAATTTCCTGTTCATTGTCTCCCCCTTTCACGTTGGATCACACCGGCTGGAGGTAAGCATACGCTGGCGCCGCTGCGGTGCAACTACGAGGGTATACTAGGTCATGATCTATCGACTTCAGCGAGTATTCGCAGCGGTGCTTATCGCTCTAGGTGTCCTTTGGTCGTTGCAGGGCGCCGGCGTTGTGCACATCAAGCCGATATTGTGCGTGGCGGATTGCGCCGAGTTACAGGGTGCTTCTGGTCAATGGCTTGCGACGGGGATGGGAGCTATCGCGGTTGGTTTGGCTCTTTGGTATTTGGCCCGCCGCCGAGCGAAGAAATTGCGGAGCGCGTCAAAGTAGCCGACCAGGCAGAAGGGTGCGGGTGCCTGGTAAGGATCCTGACACGCCGGAATTTGACTGGCGGGATTGTGAGCCTGACTTCGACTGTAATGTGGTGCGAATTTCCATTCAGTCAGCCAAGTAAGGCCTTGCAGCGCAACGACAATTCATGGTTTGGCAAATCATACCTGCATACGAGGACGAATCAATTGTGCGCGTCACCCTGCCGGACTTTGATTCCCGGTCTGGTTGCAACAGGACGAACGCTATCGAAGTTGAAGCGAATTCCATTCTGCGCGGCGAATCAGATTGACACTTGCGAGAATGGAGCCCAATAATCCAGCGCATTCACGCTACACGCGCACAGCCTTCAGGATGTGACGGCGATGCTGCCGCAACGACAGCACTTCGTCGCCGACTAAGGCGCGCTCGTAGCGGGATTCAATAATTAACACCGCCCACAACACGGATTGCAACCCCGAGGGAATGATATGCGAATGCAAATATTTCGACAGGAAAGATTTCACTTCTTGAGGCCCGCTCCGATCTTCAGTCGCTCGCTAATGGTCGCGGCTGGGCTGCTCGCCGCATTGCCATACCAAATGGTGAATGCACAAACCGCACCTGTGTTTAAACAGACTGTGCAGCAGTTCAAGACATTGGGTCAGTCGACAATCCACGGCGGTCCAGTCGGTTCCAGTGCGGTAGCGACGCCGGAAATACGGCCTGAGGCAGACGACATTGGCGTTAAAGACGAGACAGCGGGCGCTAGGCCGGCAGCCGCCAGAGCTAAATCGAATTTCTTTAATCACCATGGTTTACCGATTCCCAGCAAAGAAGCCGCGCGCCTTGGCTTGGTATCTGCTGACAGTGATAATTTGAGTGCGCCATCCGTGGTGTCTCTATTGCCCCCGCCACCGACGAAGATCCCGAATCCCAAGGGCAGTTCAGTCGTTGATTCATCGAGTAAAGTCTTCGGTTTTTCAGGTTTGACGCACCTCGATCAGCGGGTTGCGGGTACCGGTGTGTACACCAATACGCAGTTCTCTCTCGAACCACCCGACCAGGCCCTGTGCGTGGGCGGCGGTTTTGTGGTGGAGGCGGTCAATAATGCAATCGCCGTCTATGACACGGCGGGAAATTTATTGACAGGACCCGAAGCATTGAGCCAGTTCTGGGGATTAACGCCTGAAATCGATCGCGTGACGGGAATTACCGGTCAGTTCATCAGCGATCCGAAATGTGCTTACGACAACGACACGCAGCGTTGGTTTGTCACGGAGTTGGTGCAGGACACGGGAACAGCTGGTACCGGTCGAAATTTCAACTTGATCGCAGTAAGCAAGACCTCGGATCCCCGTGGCGGCTTCCTGGTGCTTTCCTACGATGTCACCAACGATGGGGTGAATGGAACGCCGAATCATCCTGGCTGCCCTTGTTTCGGTGATCAGCCGCTGCTGGGGTTTGATGACTTCGGCGTGTACCAGTCGACGAATGAATTTGGCGCCACCACCTTTAATGGCGCTCAGGTCTATGCGATTCCTAAGCGCGGCTTAGTCGCGGCTGCCAGCCATGGCGACTTTTCTCATCTATACCTGGTGTCGTTTGACGCCTCACAAGGTCTAGTGCCTTATGGCGGTCTGTCCTATTCCGTACAGCCGGCGGTAGGCTCCGGAGACATGGACGCTCGGGATTCCTCAGGTCGGGGAGTGGAATTTTTCTTAAGCGCATTACAATTTGGCGCCCCTCCTTACCAGTTGCTCGACAATCGAATCGCCGTTTGGGCGATGGGCAACACGCGCTCCCTGGAAACCCTATCGCCCAATCTGACGCTGGCGCTAAACGTGATCCCCTCAGAGACCTACGGGCAGCCCAACCCGGCCCAGCAGAAACCCGGTCCGATACCGCTCGGGACCTCGCTTGGCGAATCATTGCAGTTTATAAACACCAATGATGATCGGATGAACCAAGTCGTCTATTCCGGCGGGTTGCTTTACAGCGGAGTCAACACCCTGATTGGCGATGGAAGCCGTACCGGCATCGCGTGGTTCGGCGTTAGTCCGAAATTCAGCCACGGCAATGTGTCAGGCCGCGTGGTTCGCCAAGGCTACGTAGCCGTTGATGGTGAGAACGTGATCTTCCCGTCGCTCGCCTTCGCGAATGGCGGCGATGGCGGGATCGTCGGATTCACGCTGGTCGGCCCAGATTACTTCCCAAGTGCTGCCTACATGAAGATTGGCGACGACAATAACAACTCAGCCGTGCACATCGCCGCGGACGGCGCCGCGCCGGACGACGGTTTTTCAGGTTACGTGTTCTACAGCGGTGGAAATGTCGCCCGGTGGGGTGACTATTCTGCGGCCGTGTCCGACGGGAACAATGTCTGGTTCGCGACGGAATATATCCCGAATTCACCTCGCACAGCATTAGCGGATTGGGGTACGTTCGTGACCAAAATTCGGCCGCAGCAATAGTGCGTTGGCAGTTCCTGCGAGCAACCTCGCTCGCAGGAACTGCATCCGACGGCGCATTGACTCTCGCTTGGTCTGGCGCCTTCTGCACCTCGTGCAGATGCGCGCTTCGCAGATTAACGGCTGCGCGTACGGTCTGGATATACCGTGTACGAGGGCGTGCGTGCGCAGTTTTCGGAGGAAGAGATCAAGACGCTGACACTGGCCGTGGCAATGATCAATATGTGGAATCGCCTCAATGTGGCGCCGCGCACGGTTCCCGGGCTTTCCCGGAACGCTACATTCTCATTGCTTCTTGGCTGGCGTAGCGGTGGAAGCAGGAGTGGCCGTAGCCGTCCTCTTGCCTGCCGCGGCCGATTCATCAGCACGAGCGCCGGCGAGCATGTTTGAAAGTGCGTAGTTGCCCTCGTGACAGGCGTACTCGAAGACTCGACCCTTGGAAGCGCTGAATTCATATTCGCCACCCCACGAGGTATCCCATACTGTCGGATCCTGAACGCGGAATTGATACAGGATCCGACGCGACCCCACGCGCGTAAATCGTTCGGTGACTTTCAATTCTTTCCAAGCGCCATGTAGCGCCGTCGCTTGCGGGAAGTTGGTCGTCTCGACCACCAGCGTGGGGCCCTCGTACCAACCTATGGAATCGCCCATCCATGGCCGCAGTCCGTCGGTGCGATGCTTGGCGCCGATATGAATCATGCGCACGTCGTGCACCATTTCGACGACAATGGCCACCGTATCCTTGGTCTGTGCGATCTCGTAATTATTGTTGTAAAGCAAAGGCAACATCACCGGTCCGGCACTGTAGCCGAACGAGCTCAAGCAGCGTTCAGACACGGCCATGTTCTCAGGGTTCTCGCCGCGTTGCGCATACTGTTCCATTCCGGGAGCCCTGACACCGGTCTTGTAGGGCGGCAGCCGCCCATCGACCGGGTCAGTAATAAAGGAACTCCGCGGCTCGCCGTTTACGCGCATCACCGTAGTGCCCGGATCGATCCACGCGGCGTTGTAACCGCATCCCGCGCCGCTGAACCCGAGGCCGCACTCGTGCGGTAAGTCGGTGGTCTTCACCTTCGGATCCCTGGGTGCGTTGTCGGCGGCGAACAATTGCGCGCTGGTGCCCTCGATTTTCGCAACCTCTTCGGCGGTCATACTCAATCGAGTGCCGTACTCTTTGGGGCGCTCGAGCACGGTCAAGGTTGCATTGGTCCAGGTCCCTTCCAGGTCCGGTTGGCCATAGTTGTTCAGCGGTGCTTTGTAGAGGCCGGCCGTCTGATTCGCCGCCGCAAACAGCGGTGACATGATCAGCGCGCACGCCGCCGCGCCAAAACTTAACGCGAATAATTGCTTGGTGTTCATTTTCGCTCCTTTGGCAAGTCGCCAGTTCATCGACGAGCTCGCCGGTGTATAGGTCTTGCGACGCATTGTAACGCCTTCTGGGCTTGCTTCCGACCAAGGACACAGTTCCGCCATTGTTGGCTGTTGATTTGTGGACGGGAGATGGCGGCGGGCCAGCCTACGAACCGTCTGGTCGCCGTCTCGCCGAGAAGCACTTCATTGAATCCTCCACCAGCTCTTGGATGAGCGCTTCAATGGCGGTATCGCTTCGCCGGCGAACCGATAAGGCATCGTACATCTCGAAACTGGTGAGCGCGAACAGCACATCGACAAGGTACGTTTGGTCTTGATCCGACGCTGTCCGCGCGATGAGCGCTGTTAGCAGCTGCCGCCTACGCTCGGAGCGCTGCTTTAGGCTTTGCGCAATCTCATCATCCAGCTTGGCCACCGCCGAGAACTTGGGGAGAACCTTCCCGTGAGATGCCCAGAATCGACAGAACACCGAGACTAAGCGACTTAAGGCCTTGTCAGTGTCGGGTTCCGCGAATAGCGACGGCAGGTCAAACAGACCCCCTTGGCGAGCCATGTCGTCGAACACCGCTTCCAACAGCCCGCGCTTGGACTCGAACGCATTGTAAACCGTCAGTCGCGTGACGCTCGCCTCGCGTGCCACCGCTTCGAGCGAAAAGGCGGGCACACCCTTGCCGCCCCCGAGCAGAGTTTGCGCGGCGTCGACAATCCGAGCGCGCGTCTCAACCGCCGCCGCTTCGCGGATTTGGCTTCGATAAGGTTTGCGTTTGGTCTTGACAGTCATATTATTCGATATACGCTACGTATAGTCAATATGAAAGGAGATTTTGAAAATGTCCAACATAGAACTGATTGTGCTCGCCCGCGTGGTTCATGTCATGGCGGGCGTCATCTGGGCGGGTGCTACATTTATCCTTGCAGCGGTGATCGCGCCCATGGCAGCCCGTTTCGGCACAGAAGGTGCTGCCCGTTTGACCGGTATGGTTGCCGGAAGAGTGGGTCACGCCTTAGGTATTTCTGCACTGCTGACGGTTCTGTCCGGTAGTTACTTATTTGCGACCTTGCACTCGAAGGATGGCTCGGCTTCGGGGTTTGTCCTCAAGGTTGGGGCAATCGCCGCGTTGCTTTCGCTGGTCATCGGATTTTTGATCGCTCGGCCGACTGGACTGAAGCTCGCCCGCTTAAGCGAACAGCAATCCCTTGCCGCAGCGCCTCCTGCGGAGGTATTACAGACAATATCAGGACTTCGCCGTCGCGCCGTGTTGAGTTCCCGGTTTACAGCCGCGCTCTTAGGTCTCGCAGTGGTTTCCATGGCCGGGTTCCGCTATGCCCAGGCTCTATTTTGAATCGGAATAGTCGCACGATTCAATCAACGATAACTCGGTGATACGGCATGGGCATTCTCAAAGACAAGGTGGCACTGGTTACGGGGAGCTCACGTGGCATCGGCGCCGCCGTGGCGAAAATCCTGGCGCGAGTGGGCGCCAAGGTCGCAATTCACGGCCGGGACGAGTCGGCCCTCGCGCGCGTCGCAGCGGAACTCGAATGGACAGGCGCTCACATTGCCGGCTGCATTCAACGGAAGTGTATGATGTGACCTGCTCGGCTTCAAAGTGGTTAGGTCTCTTGCCCGTCATGTCGAAATTGAA
>Ga0210406_10006286_pt1 | contig 12339 bp, 6 predicted proteins | sample IncBWC30MmetaG_FD_155454 | JGI IMG/M metagenome (GOLD analysis project Ga0210406, IMG submission 155454) | Forest soil microbial communities from Barre Woods Harvard Forest LTER site, Petersham, Massachusetts, United States - Inc-BW-C-30-M | ecosystem: Environmental > Terrestrial > Soil >...
GCCAGGCCGTGGGCACGAGGAACCTGCCATGAAGCACATGACTCAATGGATGCAAAAGCGCACGAACTTTTTCGCGGTGGCCGCGAGTAGCGCCGCAATCGCAACGGCCCTCTCCGGTTGCAGTTCCGGTCCGGGTGAATCGGAATCCAACATGACTTCGTTCACTTCTACCGAAACGAAGGCGGACTCTGCCGAGCTTTTTAACGTTCCGAAGGAGCAGATGGCTCGCGTCGAAATCGTGACGGCGGAGAAAGGTGCGCTTCCTCGAACGCTGCGCCTGACGGGAGCGGTGGCCTACAACGCATTTGAAACCACACCGGTGTTCGCGGCGATTGGTGGACCGGTGCACGAAATCCTGGTTGCGCCCGGACAATTCGCGCAAGCGGGACAACCGCTTCTCACGGTTACCAGCCCCGATTATTCCGTGGCGCGGTCCGCCTACATCAAAGCGCGGGATGCGTTTGCGTTGACAGAAAGGCTTTATACGCGAGCGCAAGATCTCTATGCCCACGGCGCCATCTCGGAGGCCGATCTGCAGCAGGCGGAATCCAACCACATCCAGGCTCATGCGGACATGGAATCGTCGGCCGACGCGCTGCGGGCGCTCGGTGTGAAAGATCCGGAAGCGTTGATCAAAAAAACCGTGTCGTCAACGGCGGAGGTCCCGGTGCTCGCGCCGGTGACAGGTGAAATCGTTGAGCGCTTGGTGGGTCCCGGCCAGTTGCTGCAATCCGGCGTGACGCAGTGTTTTACGATTTCGAACACCAACACGGTGTGGGTAGTGGTGAACGTCTACCAGAACGACCTTCCGTATGTGCACATAGGCGACGCTGTCGAAGTCAATACAGACTCGTATCCTGAACTTTTTCACGGGAAGATCTCCTACCTTGCACCGGCCTTGGACCCAAACACACGAACTCTACAAGCGCGCATCGTTACGCAAAATCCCGGGAAGAAATTGAAGAAGGACATGTATGTGACGGCGCTTGTGAAGGCCGGGTCCATTCCAGACGCCATCACGGTAGCGGATGCGGCGATCCTGAGAGACACGGAGAACCAGACCTTTGTGTACGTGCAAGTGAATACGAACCAGTTCGCGCGCCGAGTAGTCACGATCGGGCAAACAAACCAGGGCCGAACGCAAGTCACGAGCGGCCTGAAAGAGGGCGAGCATGTGGTGGGTGCAGGCGCCCTGTTTCTGCAATTCAAGAATTCGATTCAGCACTAAGAGGGGCGCTTCGGAGACCACTTGATGATCCATCGCATCGTCCAATTCGCTCTTCAGCAGCGCTTCCTAGTGCTGATGCTCACGGTTCTGATCGTTGTGGCGGGGGCCTGGTCTTTCAAACAGATGCCGGTTGACGCTTATCCGGATCTTTCGCCGCCGATGGTGGAACTGATCACGCAATGGCCGGGACATGCGGCCGAAGAGGTGGAGCGTCTGACGACGCTGCCGCTGGAATTGGCAATGAACGGTTCGCCACGGCTGAAAGTCATACGCTCGATATCGCTCTACGGACTCTCCGATGTGCGGTTGACGTTCGACGAAGGCGTCGATCCCTACTTCGCGCGACAAGTAGTCTTCCAACGCGTCAGCGACGCGATGCTGCCTCAGGGCGTCAGTCCCAGCATGGCGCCGTTGTTCAGCCCCAGCGGACTGGTATACCGCTACGTGATTGAGAGTCCCGACCGCTCGCCGATGGAGTTGCACACTTACGAAGATTGGATCATCGAGCGAGCGTATAAGAGCGTGCCGGGGGTGGCCGACGATTCCGGATTTGGCGGGCCCACGATGGAGTATCAGGTCCTGCTGGATCCGGTGAAGCTGTACAACTATCACCTGCCGGTCGTGCAGGTGGTCGCCGCGCTAAACGCGAACAATGCCAACACGGGAGGCGGGTTCTACACGCAAGGCGGGCAATTTTATTACGTGCGCGGATTGGGCCTGGTAAAGGACTCGGCGGATATCGGCGAAGTAGTGGTTGCAAGCGTGAATGGCGTGCCGGTGAGGATAAAGGATATTGGGCACGTCGAAATCGGCCACGCGCCGCGCCTGGGTATTTTCGGCTTTCAGACCAAGCAGAAGAAAAATGACGACGCGGTGGAAGGTGTGATCCTGATGCGCCGCGGTGAGCAGACGCAGAATGTACTGGAGGGAGTCGAACAGAAAACGCAAGAGATCAACAAGACGCTGTTGCCGACCGACGTTAAGGTGCGTCCTTACTACGACCGCAGCGACCTGGTCCGCGTCACCACCGATACCGTGGAAGGCAATCTTCTTCGCGGCATGGTGCTTGTATTGATCGTGCTGATCTTTTTTCTGGTGAGCTTTCGCGCCGCGATTATTACGGCGCTTACGATTCCCCTGGCGCTCCTATTCGCGTTCATCTTTTTGCACTGGACCGGGGAAGCGGCCAATCTGCTGTCCATCGGCGCCATCGACTTCGGCATCATCATCGACGGCACCATCGTCATGGTGGAAAACATCTACCGCGAACTGGGCCTCCGCTACGGCACGGAATACAAGTTGTCAGACGTAATCCTGGTAGCGGCAAAAGACGTGGACCGGCCGATTTTTTATTCCGTGGCGGTAATTATCGCAGGTTACCTGCCGATTTATGCGCTGAGCGGTCCGGCGGGAAAACTCTTCCACCCCATGGCGGACACCATGGGATTTGCGTTGCTGGGCGCGCTCATCCTGACACTCACGGTTGTTCCAGTGCTGGCGTCGTATTGGTTCACACGGGGCGTAAAGGAAAAGCAGAACCGCGTGTTCAATTGGATCCGCGATCAGTATTCCGGGCGACTCGAATGGTGCCTGAATCACCCGGGAATCACCATTGTCGCGTCGCTGCTGATCTTTGGCGGCACGCTGCTGCTGATCCCCCTGATCGGCGGAGAATTCCTGCCGCATTTGGATGAAGGCGCTGTGTGGGTCCGCGCCACAATGCCCTACACCATTTCGTTCGAAGAGGCGGCAAAATTTGCGCCGCAGGTGCGCGACCTGCTGATCCAATATCCGATGGTCACGGTGACGGGCTCGGAACTCGGGCGTCCCGACGACGGCACAGACCCTACCGGATTTTTCAATTGTGAGTTTTATGTTGGGTTGAAACCGTACAACGACAAATCGTGGTCGCAGACCTCAGTGCGCTCGAAAGAGCAGTTGGTCGCCGACCTGCAGAAGAAGCTCGACTCTTATCCTGGCGTGATTTTCAATTTCACGCAGCCCGCCGAGGACGCGGTAGACGAAGCGCTGACCGGGCTGAAGTCCGCGTTGGCGGTAAAAATCTTCGGTCCCGATCTCGATGTGCTCGAGAAAAAAGCCGTGGAGATCAAGAATGTCCTGGAGAAAACCCCGGGCTTCACCGAACTGACGGTGGTGCGAGAGCTTGGCCAGCCCAGCCTGCTGATCGAGGCGGACCGAGCGAAGATCGCTCGTTATGGCATCAACGTTGCCGATGTCGAGGCCGTGGTGCAAGCGGCGATCGGCGGCCAGGCGGCCACGCAGGTAATTCAGGGAGAAAAACTGTTTGATCTTGTCGTACGCATGGACCCGAAGTTCCGCTCTGGCGCGCGGGAGATCGGAAATCTGCTGGTTCCCGCTCCCGCTGGCCAGCAAATCCCTCTCTCGGAACTCGCGAACATCAAGGAATCCAATGGCGCATCGTTCATCTATCGCGAGAACAACTCACGCTACATCGGAATCCAGTTTTCGATTGAAGGGCGAAATCTGGAAGGCATCGTCAAATCCGGAATGAAAAACATCGCCACGAATGTGAATCTACCGGAGGGTTACCGGCTGGATTGGGGCGGCGAATACAGTGAATTACTGGATGCCAAAGCGCAGCTTTATATCATCGGTCCGCTGGCCGTTTTCCTAATCTTCCTGATCCTCTTCGCGCTGTACGGCAACTTCAAATTCCCCATCACCATTGCGATCGGCGTTGTCATTACCGAACCCGTGGGAGCGCTGATTGCCTTGAAGCTTACGCATACGCCGCTGAGCGTTTCCAGCGCCCTGGGTCTGCTGGCTTTGCTCGGCGTTTCCGTGGAGACCGCCGTCATTCTGGTGAGCTACATCAACAAGCTGCGTCTGGAGGGGAAGAGCGTGCGGGAAGCCACGCGAGAGGCTTCGTTGCTGAGATTGCGGCCCATTATGATGACGGCGCTGGTGGCGTGCCTGGGACTGCTGCCGGCGGCATTGTCCACCGGAGTGGGAAGCGATACGCAGAAGCCTTTTGCGATTGTGGTTGTGGCGGGACTGTTGTCGCGATTGTTGCTGGGTTTCTTTGTGAACCCCGTGCTATACGAAATGGTGGCGCGCGAAGGGGATGTTTTGCAGGTGTAGTACTGGCTTTCCGATCCCCACACAAATCACACCCCAGGACAAAAAGACGCTGTGGTATCATCGGGTTGAGTGCAAGAGCGGCCCCCCGCCTACGCCTACCTAGCTGGAGGATTCCATGAGCAGTAAGTTGAAATGGGTCGCAATCGCCGTGGTGGTGTTGCTGGTGGTGCTGTTCATCGTGCCGTTCCTGATCCCGGTGAACAAGTTCCGGCCGACGATTGAGCAAAAAGCATCAGCGTCGCTCGGGCGAAAAGTGGAGTTGGGCAATCTGAGCCTGTCGATACTGAGCGGATCGTTGGAAATTGACAATCTGTCGATTGCCGACGATCCCAAGTTCAACAACGGCCCGTTCTTGACGGCGAAATCGGTGAAGCTGGGCGTGGAATTGATGCCGCTGATTTTTTCGCAGCAAGTGAACGTCACGGGAATCGAGATTGTGAACCCGCAGGTAACGCTGCTCAAAAATCCGAGCGGGAAATGGAATTTTTCGTCGATTGGAGGAAATTCGGCGCCGTCGTCCACAAGCGGCGCTTCCAAAAAGACCGCGGAATCGCTGACCGTCAAAACGCTGGAATTGAAAGACGGGCAGATCACCCTGGGCACCACCACTTCGCAGAAGCGCAGCGTGTACACGAGCGTGAATTTGACGGCCCACGAGTTAGCCACGAATAGCAGCTTCCCCGTGGAATTTTCCATGACATTGCCGGGCGGCGGCACCATGAAGATCGATGGAAAAGCGGGGCCCGTTGACCAAAAAGACGCCGCGCTTACGCCACAAGACGTTAAATTGCATATCGGCAATTTGAATCTGGCCTCGACGGGCTTTCTGGATCCGTCCCTGGGACTGGGCGGCATGGTGGAGATGGACGCGATGCTGGTGAGTCAAGGCGGCGTGATGGCTACGAAGGGAACGCTGAAGCTGTCGAAGGCCGTGCTGGTGGCGGGTGGACAGCCGGCAGGAGTGCCGCTCACGCTGGACTTTGATACCAAATATGATCTGGAGAAGGGCACAGGGGTAATCAATCCGTCGGTGGCGAAAATTGGCAACGCAAAATCGAATCTGTCCGGAACGTATAAATCGGAGGGAGACGAATTTGCCGTCGACTTGAAAGTGGAGGGCCAGAACTTGCCGGCAACGGACCTGGAAGCGTTTCTGCCCGCGCTGGGGATTAATCTGCCGTCAGGATCGAGACTGACCGCGGGAACGCTGAGCGCGAATCTGCGCGTGACGGGACCGACGAACAAGTTGGTCACGGACGGAACCATTGGATTGTTCAACGGGAAACTCGCCGGATTCAATCTGGGCTCAAAGATGGCGGCGATTGGATCACTGGCCGGAATCAAGACCGGGAACGACTTGGACATCGAAAAGTTCACGTCGAACGTGCACATGGCGCCGACGGGGTTAAAAGCAGACAACATGGATTTGGTGGTGCCGTCGCTAGGAACGGTCGTGGGCGGCGGAACTCTGGATTCCAAGAACAACATGAACTTTAACCTGGTGGCAACCGTGAGCAGTGCAATGGTGACCGCGGCGGCTGGCGCTGCTGGTGGGGCAGCGACAGGTGCGTTGAACAGTGCGCTGGGCGGTGCGTTAGGCGGAGGAGCCACGAATTGCAAGAATGCCGCAATCAAGGTGCCGCTGCAGGTTCATGGCACGACCGCTAATCCGCAATTCACGCCGGATGTAGGCGGAGCGACGGCCAGCCTGCTGAAATCACAATTGACCTGCGCGGGCGGCGGAGTAGGCGGCGCCACAACAGGCCTTCAGGGCCTAGCGGGTGGAAATCCGGCGGCAGCCGGGGCGCTGGACCAGTTGGGCGGATTGTTGGGCGGGAAAAAGAAGAAGCCGTAGTCGAAACGAAAACAGAAATACAGATGGGACGGGCGATGGCCCGTCCCATTTTTTCCGAGCGCGAGCTTGACCTGAAGGGTAGGTTGCCACTAGCCTCAAGGGTCTGCGGCGATGCCAGTTCGCCACTTCGCACGAAGAATCAAGGAGTGCAGCATGAGTTTTGCAAGCGTTCGCCCACGCGTGTGGTTAGTTGTATTTGGTGCGATGTGTATGAGCCTTGGCGGCACAGCGCGATTGTCCGCGCAAGGAGGCGAGCCGCGGAGTTTCGCGATTCGCGGCGCGAAAGTCGTTCCGGTAGGATCGGCGCCGGTGGAAAACGCGACGGTGGTGGTGTCGCGCGGAGTGATCACGGCGGTCGGCACGAACGTAACCATACCGGCGGACGCATGGGTGATCGATGGCAAAGGGTTGATTGTGTACCCCGGGCTAATCGATGGATTCACGGATGTGGGTCTTGCCCCCGCGCCAAGTGCCGGAGCCGCTCCGAGCGGAGGTGGCGGGGGCGGACAGCAGGCCGCAATTTCGCGCGGGCCGGAAGATCGGCCGCTGACGACGCCGTGGCGCAATGGCGCGGATGAAGTGAATCCCAACGATCCGAAGATCGAGAGCTGGCGCGCGGCCGGATTTACGACCACAATCTCTGCGCCAAAGGGCGGAATTTTTCCCGGACAGGCAGCGATTCTGGATTTGGGAGGAGAGCGGCCGGGAAATTTCGTAGTGAAAGAGCCGGTGGCGATTCCTGTGTCGCTGCAAACCTGGGGAGGCTTTCGGAATTTTCCCAGTTCGCTGATGGGGTCGATTGCGTACGTGCGGCAGGTTTGGCTGGACACGAATTGGGGCACGCAAGCGGAAGCGGCGTACGAAAAGAATCACCACGGGACGGAGCGGCCGAAATACGACCGCACTGAAGTTTCGTTGGCGCAGGCGCTCGGGAAGCATGCCGTGGTGCTAATACCGGGGAACACGTCGCTGCAGATCGGGCGCGCGCTGCAGTTGGCGGAAGAATGGAAATTGAACGCGGTGCTGTATGGCGGGCAGATGGGCTATGAAGTGGCGCCGGAAATTGCCGCGAAAAAGATGCCGGTGCTGGTGGATTTGAAGTGGCCGGAAGCGGAAAAAGATGCGGACCCGGACACGACGCCATCGCTGAGGACGCTGCGATTCCGCGATCGCGCGCCGTCCTCACCGGCAGCGCTCGAAAAGGCCGGAGTAAAGTTTGCGTTTTATTCGGGCGGGATCGCCACGCCGAAGGATATTTTGCCTGCCGTGAAGAAGGCGATTGATGCGGGATTGAGTCCGGAGGCGGCACTACGTGCCCTGACGCTTTCTCCAGCCGAAATTTTTGGCGTGGCTGACGTAACCGGGTCAATTGAAAAGGGGAAAATCGCAAACCTGGTGGTGACGGATGGCGACCTGTTCGACAAAAAAACCAAGGTGAAGATGGTGTTTGTCGATGGCCGGAAATATGAACTGCGCGAGCCATTGCGGCCGAGCGAACCCCCGAAGGGTGATTTGACCGGGAAATGGAAACTGAGCTACAGCACGCCCGAAGGCGATGAAGAGTCCACCGCGGACCTGACCATGGCGAGCGACGGGACGTTGAGCGGCACGGTAACGGGAAACCGCGGCACCGGGAACGTATTCAGCGCCTACCTGAGCGGAGACAAATTTACCTTTATGATCAGCTTGCCAATCAACGGCAGCCCCACGGATGTTACTTTCACCGGAACATTCGACGGAAAAACCATGAAGGGGTCAATCAGCGCGATGGGATACACATTTGAATTTACGGGAACGAAGCCGAACCACGCGACGCTCGCAAGAGGTGCGCAATGAACGCATGGATGAAGGTTCGAGTGGCGCTCGCGGCCGTGGTGGTGGGCGGGGCAGCGATTTGCGCCACGGAAAATGCGCCTTTCGCGATTCTGATTCGCAACGCCACGATTTTGACGGTATCCCATGGAACGATTGAGAAGGGCGACATCCTTATTAAAGACGGAAAAATAGCGGCGGTGGGGACTTCGCTCAAAGCACCGGCCGACGCGCAGGTAATTGACGCGGCCGGGCAGTTTGTAACGCCGGGGATCATCGACTGCCATTCGCATATCGCGGTGGATGGCAGTGTGAATGAAGGAAGCGTATCGGTGTCGTCGATGGTGAACATTGCCGACGTGCTGAATTCAGACGACATCGCGATTTTCCGCGATTTGGCGGGAGGCGTAACCACCGCGAATGTGCTGCACGGTTCGGCAAACGCCATTGGCGGGCAAACGATCGTGATCAAGCTGCGCTGGGGGCAGCCCGCAGACAAGTTGCCATTTGAAGGGGCGAAGCCGGGGATTAAATTCGCACTGGGCGAGAACCCGAAACGCTCTAACTTCCGCACGCCTGGAGCACCGGACCGCTATCCCGCCACGCGCATGGGCGTGGAAGAAACCATTCGCGGCGCTTTCACAGAGGCGAAGGATTACAAAAAATCGTGGGACGACTACAACAAACGAGTGGCAGCGGGCGAGAAGAACGCGATTCCGCCGCAACGCAATCTTAAACTGGATCCGCTGGTGGAAGTGATGGAAGGGAAACGCTACGTGCACGCGCACTGTTACCGCGAGGACGAAATCCTGATGCTGCTGCGCGTGGCGAAGGAGTACGGATTCAAAGTACAGACGTTCCAGCACGTGCTGGAAGGTTACAAGGTGGCCGATGAAATAGCGGCGGCCGGGACGGGCGCGAGCACATTTTCTGATTGGTGGGCGTACAAGGTGGAAGCGTACGATGCGATTCCATACAACGCGGCACTGATGACGCAACGCGGTGTGTTGGTGTCCATCAATTCAGATGATGCGGCGGAGGCCACGCACCTGAATCAGGAGGCCGCGAAATCGATGCTCTACGGCGGAATGTCGCACGACGATGCGCTGAAGATGGTGACCTTGAATCCTGCCATACAACTGGGAATCGACAAGCGCGTCGGCTCCATCGATGTCGGCAAGGATGCGGACCTGGCGATTTACAATCACGACCCCATGAGTGCTTACGCCGTGGTGCAAAAGACCTTGATTGATGGGCGCGTCTATTTTGACCGCGACAAGGAGATTGCCGGACGCGGTGCTCTGGAACAGGAAAAGAAAGACCTGCTGGCGAAGGCCAAGAAGACAGCTGAGAAGGAGAAGAAGCCAGACGAGACGGGCGAGAAGAGAGGCGAGAAGAAGTCCGAAGAAAAGAAGCCGGAGGAGAGAAAGCCGGAGGAAAAGCCGCTACCGCCGCAAGCGGAAGGTGAACAGGGAGGTGCGCAATGACAATCACGAAAACCGGTATGCGCGTCCTGGCGACGGGAATGGCTTGTGGGGCGTTGGCGGCGATGAGCTTCGCGCAGATGGCGGCTTCGCCGGACTATGCGATCACACACGCGAAGATCTTCACGTTGGCGGGTGCGCCGATTGAAGACGGGACGGTGGTAATCCACGAGGGAAAGATTGCGGCGGTGGGCGGAAACATATCCGTTCCTGCGGGAGCGAAAGTGATCGACGCGAAAGGTCTGCAAGTGTACCCGGGGTTGTTCGACCCCGTCACGCAGATGGGACTGAGCGAAATTGCGGCGGTGCGCGCAACGGTCGACACCACGGAGACGGGTTCAATTAATCCCGACGCGGTGGCGGCCACGGCAGTGTTTCCATCGAGTACGCACATTCCCGTGACACGCGCGGCAGGCATTACCGAAGTGCTGGCAGTGCCCGCGAGTGGAGGATTTGACAGCGGAGGCGCCTCCAGTCTGGTGGGAGGGCAAGCGTCGACGTTTTATCTAGCCGGTTGGACGATGGACGATATGGCGATCCGCAGGAATGCGGCGATGGTGATCGATTGGCCGCAGATCGAAACGCAAAGCTTCGACTTCAGCACGTTTACGCGCAAGGAAAAGCCGTACACCGACGCCAAGAAAGAATACGACAAGCAGGTGGAGCAGCTCGCGGACTGGTTCGAACAGGCCCGCCACTACGCGCAGGCACTGGACAACGCGGGCAGCGTGTCGTTTGAACGAGACGTGAAGCTGGAAGCAATGGCCCCGGTGATGCGAGGAGATATGCCGGTGCTGGTGTTTGCCGACCGCGCACGCAACATCCGCGACGCGGTGGAGTTCTGCGATAAGCAGAAAGTCCGCATGATTCTGGCCGGGGGAGAGGAAGCCGGCAAGGTGAAGGAGTTGCTGCGTTCCAAGCGTGTAGCGGTGATCCTGCGGCCGACGTTGGGTGAGCCGGCCGAAGAAGATGACACCTACGATCGGCTGATGACGCAACCATCGGAGCTTCAGGAGGCAGGGGTGAAGTTTGCCTTCGGTAGCTTTGATAACAGCTTCGCACGGCGGCTGGGACAGCAGGCGGCCAATGCCGTGGCGCACGGCTTGCCGTATGAAGAGGGGCTAAAGGCCGTGACGCTGTACCCGGCACAAATCTTGGGGCTGGATGGCCAACTGGGGACCATCGAAAATGGAAAAGTGGCGAGCCTGATTGTGACTACCGGGGACCCGCTGGAGCTGACCACGGAAATCAAATACCTGTTCATCAAGGGACGGCTTACTTCTACGGACAACAGGCAAAAGGACTTATATCAGAAATTCGCCGGCCGGCCGAAAACGGGCCACTAGAGCGGTCCAGTAGATCCCATTTCACCCCTGCGGAAGCAACTTTTGGTCGGATCGTGCGTATCTACCTCTGTAGAATCATGCGCCGACCGATCACTGGACTGCTTCTCCTCGCGTTCGCGTTGTGTTTTGTCCCGGGCCTGGCCGCGCAGGACGCCCAGAAAATCCTCGACCAATATAAGAAGGCGGCGGGTGGCGGCAAGACGCTTGATCACCTGCAGACGCTTTCCCTCGACGGAACGATCCGGGCCGAGGGAGACCAGAATCCTGGCACGTACACGTTTAAGGTGAAGCAGCCGAACCGCTATTACGTGGAAATTCGTAAGCAAGGGAAGACGTTGATCGAATCATACAACGGTAAATCTTCCTGGCATGAAACGGAAAGTGGAACTGTAGCCACGCTGTTGGGGGACGAGGCGCTGCAAATGGAGGCCGCGGGGCAATACTACAACACGCGGTTGGTGGCGCTAAGCAAGAAAAAGATCGGCGCGGCTTACAAGGGAACGGCGCAGGTGCGAGGACATGAGGCGCAAGAGGTGACGTTGACGTTTCCCACCGGGGTGCAATGGGAAGTCTATTTTGATCCGCAGACCCACCTGGTTGTGGAAGAGAAGGCCACCATCGCTGGCATCCCGCAGGAGATTTACTACGGCGATTACCGGAGCGTGAACGGGCTGAAGGTGCCTTACAAGATTGAGCTTTGTCGCGGTAAGGACGTGTACGACGTCAACGTGACGCAGGCGGCGACCAATGAAACCGTGGGCGAGCGCGTCTTCGACTTTCCCAGGAAGTCACAAGTGCAGCTTCCAGACCTGAAAAAGCTGTTTGAAGAGATAGACGCGAACCAGAAGCAGATCGACAAGATTAAGGAGAACTACGCCGCGACGCGCGTCGAGGAAGAAACCGAATATGACAAAACCGGTAACGTCACCAAGAAAGACGTTAAGGAGTACACCTTCTTCTACCTCAATGGCGATGAGATATCGACACTGGTGAAAAAGGATGGCAAGCCGCTGAGCGAAGAAGATCAAAAGAAAGAAAACGAAAAGACAGCGAAGCGTATTGAAGAGGCGCAGAAAGAGGCGAAGAAGAAGGAAGAGAAAGAACAGAAGGCCAAAGAAGAGGGTAAGCAGAAAAAGGATGATGAGGATCCGGGCATCGAGGTATTCCTGCGTGTGAGCCAGTTCGTGAATCCCAGGCGTGAGCGCTTCCGCGGACAAGACGTGCTGGTGTTCGATTTTGAGCCGAATCCCGAATACAAGCCTAAGAACCTGGAAGAGAAGGTAGTGAAGGATCTGGCGGGAGTGGTGTGGGTGGACGAAAAGGCGCACGACGTGGTGCGGCTGGAGGCGTATTTTGTGAACGACATGCGGTTCGCCGGCGGGATGGTGGCGAATTTGCAGAAGGGGACGAGTTTCGTGTTCGAGCAGGCGTATGTGAACGGGGAAGTATGGTTGCCTACGTACATGGAGGCGCATATCGGAGTGCGTGTGT
>Ga0210406_10006289_pt1 | contig 12337 bp, 11 predicted proteins | sample IncBWC30MmetaG_FD_155454 | JGI IMG/M metagenome (GOLD analysis project Ga0210406, IMG submission 155454) | Forest soil microbial communities from Barre Woods Harvard Forest LTER site, Petersham, Massachusetts, United States - Inc-BW-C-30-M | ecosystem: Environmental > Terrestrial > Soil >...
GTCGCTGGTTCGTGGGCTGTTCGATCATCCCCATCGTCCGCGCTGGATGCCGGGAAACGGTGGACTGGCGTTGCACACCGTTGTCCTCGATCCCGCCGACAATCAGCGGATGTACGTAGCCATCTCGGCTGGCGGTGTCTATCGGACCGACGATGGTGGGCGGGAATGGATCGCGCAGAACCGTGGTATTCGCGCGATGACTATGCCAGAGAGGTATCCGGAGTTCGGACAATGTGTTCATAAGATTGTTATGCATCCCGCTCGTCCGGAACGCCTCTTTCTGCAGAGTCATTGGGGACTCTACCGCTCCGACGACAGTGCCGAAAACTGGCTCGACATCGCCAACGGGGTGCCATCGGATTTCGGTTTTGCCATGGGAGTGCATCCCAGAAATCCCGACTGCGTGTATATCGTTCCGGTTGAATCGGACGAGTTTCGCTGTGCGTGCGACGGCCGCCTGCGCGTGTATCGCACCCGCAACAGTGGCGCCTCATGGGAGCCGCTCTCACGAGGCTTGCCACAAAAGCGTGCTTATGAAACCGTCCTGCGGGATGCCATGACCGTGGACGCATTCGATCCGGCGGGAATCTACTTCGGTACACGAAGCGGACAGATGTTCGGCTCGTGCGACGAAGGCAAGTCGTGGCAAAAGATACTCGAAGGATTGCCGTCAATAGTCTGTGTACGGAGCGCCGTCGTCGACGACGCCTCTGGTGGGACAACGATCACCAAAGCTGTGCCTGCTCAAACGAAATTGCGCTTGAAGAGGAAGCTGCGTCGAGCCAAAAGATAGTTCATGCCAATCACCTTTCACATACCCGGCGCATTGCGAGAATTCACCGCTGGACGGAGCACAGTGGAAATCAAGTCTTCACCTGCAACCTTAGCCGAAGCCTTGTCGGCACTCTGCACCCTCTATCCGGGTGTTCGCGATCGCATCGCGACGGAGCAAGGACAAGTCCGCGAACACATCAATATTTTCATTGGAAACGAGAATTCCCGATATACGGGCGGACTCGCAAGCCTTGTCACGTCGGGAACTGAGATTTCGATCGTCCCCGCCGTTAGTGGCGGCTGAGAAGAATTGAGAGCCGCCTTTAGTACCCACAAACGTTAGATCCCTATCGGGACTGCCCCGAAAGGAGAAGTTGCGGGGATGCACAGGTCGTGTGGTCGGGGCAGTTTCGATAGGGTCGTTTGAACTGAGCCGCTGGCGTTTGCGGCGGACGCGGGGGCTATGGGATTTCAAGCCGTCCGTGCTGGCTGCAGGGCGCCTCCAAAGCAGCCAACCGAGACGAAGAGAGGCATGGCGTTGTTTTTGAACACCGCATTGGAGTCTTGACCCGTGATAGTAAGGGTAGTGTTTGCAGGACTCCGTCGCCGCGTAAGCATACGAGGGCATGGCGTGCTGGAACACACCTACAACAGACGTTGATCGAAACAAGTTGCGCGATCGGTATCTCAGGAGGAGTCAAGGCTGCCCCTCTGGGGATCAGGTATGGTGAGGGCCGATTGGAAATAAAGCTGGCGGCTGGTGAGCCGTTCGATGATGAACACGGGGCCGGCGCAAACCGGACATCGCAAATGAGTTGTTGTGTCAGGCTCGTTTGCGCAGTGCGCGCTGAGCAGATCGCGGCAGCATGACAGCATATCGCTACGTCTGCGATTTGCGAAAAGTCCGAAGTGGCGGATGCGGACCAACCCTTTAGGGAGAACGTGGATCAGGAATCGTCGCAGAAACTCATCTGCGGAAACCGTCATGATCTTCTGCTTACCGCCCCGTGCGTAGTCCTTCCAGCGAAACGAGACTCGATCATTCTGGAAAGCAACGAGCCGGTGGTTGGAGAGGGCGACGCGATGTGTATATCGCGCCAGATAGTTCAGAACATGTTCGGGACCTCCGAAGGGTGGCTTGACGTAGACCACCCAGTTTTCGCGAAAGAGGAGTCGCAGGAACGCGGGGAATCGGCAGGTCTCAGCAAGGCTCTGGAGTGAGCCGTGGAACTGGAGCTTGTGTTGCTGGAAGAGTTGTTGAAGTCCGGCTGCGAACTTGCCGCGGAAGACGCGGCTGAGTGCACGGACGGGCAGGAAGAATCGGTTGGAAGAAGCGATCCATCTGGAGCCATCGGGAGTAAGGCCGCCAGCGGGAACGATGTAATGCACGTGGGGATGATGCTGAAGGTTCTGGCCCCAGGTATGAAGCACGCCAAGAAATCCAATCTCTGCTCCTAGGTGCTTCGGGTCTCGAGCAAGTTCGAGGAGTGTCGCTGCACTAGCTCGGAAAAGTAGATCATAAAGCAGTCGCTTGTTCTGCAAGGGGAGAGCAGAAAGCTCGTGCGGCAAGGTGAAGACGATGTGAAAGTAAGAGACGGGCAACAGCTCCGCCCTGCGCTTGGCCAGCCACCGGGAGCGTGCGTTTCCCTGGCATCGGGGACAATGCCTGTTTCGGCATGAGTTGTACGAGATAGCCTGATGGCCGCAGCGCACACACTGATCACGATGACCGCCCAACGCCGCAGTTCGACAGCGGACGATGGCATCGAGCACCTTGCGCTGCTGCCATGCCAGATGTGATCCGTGGTGCTCCCAGAATCTGTTTCCTGCTGCATGGACGATGTCAGCCACCTCAAGGGTGGGCCGGTTCATCGCTTCTTCTTCAGCCTGGAACGCTTCACGCCGTTGGGTCCGGAGACCTCGATGGTTTCCAGCGGACTGGGAACTGCCTGCAGATGGCGTCGGGACAAGTGCAGATAGACGGTTGTGTCGGCCAGTTTGGCCTGACCGAGTAGGACCTGGATCGTACGCAGATCGGCGCCGGCTTCGAGCATGTGCGTGGCAAAGCTGTGCCTGAGCGTATGGGGAGCGACGTGCTTAGCGATGCCTGCGTGCTTCGCAGCCTCGGCCACAGCAGTCCAGACAATCTTCTCCGTGATGGGTACATCGGCCCGCCAGTTGTTGACCGTGCCGGGGAATAGATATGTTTTTGGTTTCATCCAGCGCCAGTACTCGCGCAAGGTCTCCAGCAGCTTCGGGGATAATAGGACATCGCGATCACGGCCGCCCTTGCCCTGACGAACATGAATGACCATGCGTTCGCTGTCGATATCGGAGACCTTGAGGTGGCACAGTTCGGCTCGGCGCAGACCGGTTGCGTACAGCATCATCAGCATGGTGCGGTGCATTAGGTTTTGAGCGGAATCAATGAGCCGCGCCACCTCTTCCTGACTCAGTACAGTGGGCATCCGCCTCTGACGCTTCGGAAACGGAATGTGATCGGGAAGATACGGTCGCCTGAGTGTCTTGACGAAGAGAAAACGCAAAGCGGCAGTGCGACCTTCGACGGTGCCCGCCGAGAGTTTGCAATCACGAAACAGGTGAACCTGGTATTCGCGGATGTGGTTTGGACCGAGGCGGTCCGGCGAACGGCGGAAGTACTTCGCAAAATCCTCCACCGCATGGATGTAGGAACGAACCGTGTTCTGAGCGTAGTTGCGACGCTGGAGTTCATCCAGCATCAGCTTCCTTAGATGGGTCACAGTAGCCTCCTTGTGACCCAAACCTTACACGACCAACAATGCTGGGCCGACCACGCGGTAGCGTCCGCCGCGCCAGCGGCTTAGTTCAAACGCGCTTAGCAATAACCTGCCGATTAATGACAACAAACTGACTTATCGGTACCTGGAATTCTCGACCCCATGAAGCCTTACTCGTTCTCCTACTCAGGAAAACGATGGGTCTCTCGCTTGACGACGCGCAGGCTCGACAGGGCGTCTTCCATGGCCACCCGCTCCGGATGCTGAACACCACCTTGCGAGGTGGCCTGAAGCCTCTCGAAAATGGCGCTCTCGGCGGCGTCCAATTTTCCTCTTAGTTTTGCCGGGTCCAACTCAAGCAGTGCCTCCTGAAGAGGCCGCTGCCAATCCGGATATAGCAAATCGCTCGCATCTACTTCCATTGTGAAGGAGCCTGCAATTTGCACTTTCACTTCTCCTAAGTCAGTCGTATCGGAGCTGCAAGCGCTCAGGTTCTCTTGCGGAATCCCGGCGTGACGAGCCATCTCCTTCTCGGCCGCCTCTGCCATCATCCGTTTCACCACTTCTACTGGAATCTGCTCAAAATGAAACTTCGACTGTCGCATTGCGATTCACCCCGCCACAAGGCCAAAACACTAGCAGGTCTGGAATCATACGGGTCAAATCTTTGGGCTCGTGGAATTTGCGCTTAGCGCTGCCAACCCTTTGGAATGCATATGTTTAAGCTTTCGCTTTCATCGGCACACGTTCTTGACGAGGGATAAACCAAAGACGTTCTTTTGTCTTGCGGATAGTGCTATGATTTTGTACGATTCGTTACGTTAACGATGCGTCTCGCGAGGGTAGGGTTATGGCCGATCACTCCAAAAAACTTCCGATGAACTTCAAAACAATGGCGCAGTCGGATGTCCCGCAAGGACGAAATGGCAAGCACAAGCAGATTGTCACCAGGATTCTCTCGGACCTCGATCAGGTGAGAGACGGTATCGCCCTGCAGGTGCCCCTCGCCAACTTGGCAGAGAGCAAAGAGAAAGTACGATCAGCTCTGAATCGAGCGACGCGAAAAGCCGGCCGCAGGGTTAACACTGCAACCGACGCTGCCTTCCTGTACGTGTGGAACGAAATCGACGGAGCCGACTCGCCCCAGTAGATCCTGCATCTCGTCGCTACTGGATCCAAACCGTCTTGATGTTCGTGAATTCGTGGATCCCGTGCGCGCCCAGTTCTCGCCCGTGGCCGGATTGCTTCACGCCCCCGAACGGCAGGCGCGGATCCGATGCCACCATCTTGTTGATGAAAACCATTCCCGCTTCCAGTTCGTTGATTAAGCGTTCGCGCTCGCCATCATCCCGTGTCCACGCACTGGCGCCCAGGCCGAATCGGCTGTCGTTCGCCAGCCGGATCGCCTCATCGAGATTCTTCACCCGAAACAGGGAAGCCACCGGTCCGAAGAACTCTTCTTTGTAGGCGGGCGAGTTCGGCGGAATATTCGTGAGCACCGTCGGCGCGTAGTAATGTCCCGCCCTCTTGAGAGGATGCCCGCCGGTGACCAGTCGCGCGCCCGCGTCAATCGTCTTGCGCACGTCAGCGTCGAGCGAGGCCACCGCGTCGGCGTTGGCCAGTGGACCAAGTTCGGTCTTGTCGTCCATGGGATCGCCGATCACCACCGCTTCCATGCGGCTCACGAATTTCTTCTCGAACGCATCGGCGATCGGCTCCGCGACGATGAATCGCTTCGCTGCGATGCAAGACTGCCCGTTATTGATAATGCGCGCCTCGACCGCCGTCGCCACGGCGGCATCCAGATCCGCGCTTGGCATCACGATAAAAGGATCGCTCCCGCCCAGTTCCAGCACGACTTTCTTGATCCGCTTGGCTGCACCCATACCCACCTGGATGCCGGCTTGCTCGCTGCCGGTAAGCGTGGCGGCCACAATCCGCGGGTCATTCAGCAGGTCGTCCACCTTCTGCGATCCGATCAGCAGAGTCTGAAACGCGCCTTCCGGAAATCCCGCCTGCCGAAAGATATCTTCGATCTTGAGCGCGCATTGCGGAACATTCGAAGCGTGCTTGAGCAGTCCGACATTCCCCGCCATCAGGGCCGGGGCCGCGAAGCGAAACACTTGCCAGAAAGGAAAATTCCACGGCATCACCGCCAGCACCGGCCCAATGGGCTGGTACCGGACGAAGCTCTTGCGCGCCGTCGTTTCCACAATCTCATCCGCCATGAAGCGCTCCGCATTCTCGGCGTAGTAGCGGCACGCGGTCGCGCACTTGGCCGCTTCGGCGATCGCCGCCTTGAGCGGTTTGCCCATCTCGAGCGTCATCATCCGGCCGCAGTCGTCCTTCTCGGACTCAAGAATTTCCGCTGCCCTCACCATCTTTCGCGCCCGTTCGGCGAACGGTACCTTGCGATACTCAGGAAAGGTTTCGGCCGCGCGCTTCACCTTCGCTTCCACTTCCGAGTCCGAAAGCGGCTCGAATTGCTTAATCAGTTCTCCAGTAGCAGGATTGATGGTGGCGATAGCCATGGTGCAGCACACCTCCGACGCAAGGATTTCGTTCGGGCACGCGGGTACACACAGCGTCCAAAGCGTCTCGATCGACCCATCACCATACCACTTTCAGATTGCGGCAGGCGTAGCGGACCCAGCAATGGTCAGGCGTTCAGGAATGTTGCAGACAGGTGTGCTGCGCGGCGTGGCGGGAAATGCGGTGCAAAAAAACGGTGCCGAGCATTGTGTATTTGGGCCAATGCTCGGCGCAACTGTCAGTGAAGAAGCTTTGCTATTGAATCGAACTCGCTGCTTGCGAAAAAACACCGTTGGCGTTGGAGCCGATCATACGGACCGTGCCCACAACCAACACGAGAATCACAGCTAGCATCACAGCGTATTCGGCGATGTCCTGACCTTGATCATCTGACCAAAGCCTGGCAAGTAGGGGGAGGACTGACATGTTCCGTTACCTTCCTGAAATTGGAGTGGAGACGGGTGCATTATGACCCAAGAGCCTGAGGAAAAACATGTGACTAAAGTAAGTGTACTGTTGGACAGGTTGAGTCGTCCCATCGTGTAGCCCGCCAAAAATGTACTTGTGTGTCGCGCAGCCTGTGGAAATCGCCCGCCCTCCGGTCAGGCTTGCGTTCGAATTCCGCGTCGCGATACTTCCCGATCGTGATCAACTGGTGGTCGATCGTTGGCTCTCCAGTTCCGCCTGGCGGCGTTCGAGCCACGCGTCCACGCTGAGAATCCCTCCACCCTTGCTCGCGATGTAGAGGAACGCGAAGCAGTTCGCGACCACGATCTCGCCTCCATTCAGAATCGGCCAGAACCGCAAGTGCGCATGCACCAGAAAGTACGCAACCGCCATCTCCCCTGATAGCAGGAAAGCGATCGTCGAGGTGAACAAGCCCATCATCACCAGCGTGCCCCCGATGGTCTCAATGAAGCCCGCCACCAGCCAGAGTCCCTGCGGATTTCCTTCTCCCTCCAGCAGGCCAAAAACTTTCTGCACTCCGTGGCACAACAGCATGAATCCCATCATGAAGCGCATCAGAACGTACGCTTCTTCTTTCCATTTGCCGAGAAGTGGCTCCATATTTTCCCGACCTCCCAACCGTGAAGGTCTTACGCGCAGCGTGCTGAGATTATAGTCGTTGCCCGCAAAAACGCAGTTGTTGCACCGAAGGTTTTACATTGGGCCGTGCAAGTTGGCAGACGGCGGTGCCCCACGTTCGCGCGTCCTTTGCGCTAACGTGGGGGCAAGCTAGATGGGATCAGCGTGATAGGAGGGTTTCTGATAGGTCCCGGTGACGCTGACCGGAATCCTGGCTCCGCCGCGACGGTTCTTCTTGAGGAAGGGGTCGATTGCCTTCAGCAAAAATGACTTGATGCCGGAGGTCGCCTCCGGCAGCTTGGCATCCATGTAGAGCATCCCTTTCAAGTCGACCTTCTGCGTGATCAGGTCGAAGGTGCCATTCATCTTTGCCCGCGCTCCCGGTACGCGGAAGCGAAGGCCGGTAAAGGTCGCGATCCCGTCTTTGACGTTCACGTGCCCCTCGAGATCGGACAGCACCCGGTCGGGATTATCGGTCTGATCGCCCTGTCCCTGTCCGGCTGTGCTCAGTTTGTTCACGCTGGTTTGCGTCTCTTCACTCGTGAAGCGCGCCGACTCGATACCAAAGTCTCCCTCGAGTTCCACTCTCTTCAGGAAAGCCGCCTTCCCCGGCGGCACGCGCGTCTGCGCCCGAAGGCTGACTGTCCCGTTAAGGGGCGCCTGCTTGTCGGAAACGAACATCAGCAGCAAGTCCTGGATCCGGCCATCGCGCACGCTGAAGTTCAAGTCGGCCCGCTTGCCGTCTTGTTCCCTGTGCGATGCGACGCTTCCCTGGGTGAGGATCACGGTCTTCACCAGCTTGGCCCGCACCTGGTCCAGCGTCACGTCGCCGTTGGTCGCATCGACTTCGGCATGGAAATCACTGCTCAGATCGAGCTTGTGTGGCGTGTCAGTAGTCGAGAAGTCCGGAGTCGAGGTTCGTCCCTTGATGTCGATGCTGTCGAGGTTGCCGTCGAACACGCCGTCGGAGGCGAGCATCCCCGCGATCCCGCCGAAGGAACTCAGGTCGGCATTGCGGAAGGTGTAGTTTCCCTTCACCGGAGTTTCGCTGACTATTTTCTTGTTCCACGGCCCGAACGTTCCGCTGGCTTCAATATCCCCGGGCGGCTGCGGGTTCGCCAGGTTCACCTCAAAGTTCATCGGTTCCTGCGACGCCAAGTGATGGCCGGTGAATTTACGGATGGAAAACAAAATGGGCGGCTCTTTTGAATTGTGCCGCACAAACTGCAACTCCGCGCCATTGGCGATCAGCTTGTCGACAACTACCGCGCTCTCGGTCGGCTTCCATCCCGGCCCGGTTCCGATAGGAGGGAACACGGCTTCGACGCCGTCCGCGCGAATCACCGCGATATGCTTTTGGATCAGGCCCGTCCATTTGCCCTTGATGGTGAGCTGCCGGATCTTCATCACTTCCTGCTCGCCTGGCTTGTCACCGCGGGTGAGCGTTACCGATTCCAAATAACAGCCAGGATGAGGAAGAAAGTTCCGATGGAACGCGCCGAATGTCACCTTGCTGTCGGTCGCCTGCTCCAGTTGCGCAACGACATTGGCAGGCGTGAACGGCCAGTCGCGATTGAAGAAGACCGCGCCCCCAATCACGATGACGCCGAGCACCAGCGCCGCGAGCACCCACCAACGCCGCCCCGGAGGTCTTTCGGGCAAGCGTAGCTGCACGATTTTCGGTTGTTCCAGGGTCGCGGGCATTACAAGGATCCTACGCCAAAAGCCTTGCGGTTGAGATGCAGTTACAGAAGCGGCTTGACTGGAAATCTTTTGTACGAGATTTGCCCGATGGAAATGTGCCTCGAACTTGGGTGGTGCTAACGTGTCTGTTTACGCCAGTCTGACGGTTTGGCCTATAATTCACGGGCTATGCGCTGGGTCCTCGCTCAGACTAGTGTGTTGGCTGCCATCGCGTTCTTCGCCCTCCCAGGGTCAATTTGTGGACAAGAAACCTTGTCTAGCGTCGGATTGGGAAAGCCTTGCCTAAGGTCCGACACTCATGACAAAGCACCAACTGGTCCAGAAATCTCAATCGTCGATGTCGAACTCGTTGGAGCTGTCCAACTGCCCGTCTCGGATCAAACGCAGATCGTCACTTCGGTGAAGCAAGCAACGCACGGAACATCTTTGGACGACGTCAGAGACGAAGGAGTCGAGAGAATCACAGAGGCATGGCAGGATCGTGGCTACTTCAAGGCGCGGGTTACCGGTGAGACAAGAACTCTAGGCGTCAGTCCTGAGAGTCAGCGCATTGCTTTGAGCGTTCAGGTGGAAGAAGGATTGCGGTACAACTTGAAAGATATAACGTTCAAGAACAACAAGGCAATCGTCGACGTGGACACTTTGCGAGGATTTTTCCAGATCGCGGACGGTGAAGTTTTCAGCCGCGAGAAGATCGCCAAGGGCTTGGATGATCTTCGAAGAGCCTACGGCGAAATCGGCTTCATCAACTTCACCTCGGTTCCTGACACCCAGTTCGACGATGAGAGTGGCTTGATTTCACTGGTTATCGACCTCGATGAAGGGAAGCAGTTTCGTACCGGAAGTGTCAAAGTCTTAGGGTTGGATGACGCCTCCCGTGAGGAAATGTTGAAGGCGTTGCCGAAGCGCGGCGAAATCTTCAGCAGCAAGATTTGGGAACAGTCATTAGTGGGGCACCTCCCGATGCTGCCAGACTGCGGTTGCGGTAACGTCGGGAATGGAAAAGCTCAAAAGACGAAACGAATAGACGAAAGCACGGAGACAGTGAGCCTAACTTTCGATTTCCGACCTTGCTCAACAAGGTAGCCCCTGCGGCTGAAGCTGCCGTCGTGGTACGAACTCAGACGGCGCGCCCAAAAGCGCGCCCTGATACTAACCTCAGGAACCGTCAGTTTCAGGAATTCAACCCAAGTGGTCGAACCTTGAAACTCTGAAACTCGAAACTCCTCACTTCTCCTCAATCACCTTCCGAATCCGCTCAAACGCCCAATCAATCTCATCGCGACTGATAACCAGCGGCGGTGCAATGCGGATCACGCGATCATGCGTCTCTTTGCACAGCACTCCCTCTTCTTTCAACGCTTCGCAATACGGACGCGCCGCTTCGTGCAATTCGATCCCGATCCACAACCCGATCCCGCGGACTTCCTTTACCTTGGGACTGCGCAGCGTCTTCAGCAGTCCGAGGAAATACGCGCCCAGTTCTTCCGACCGCTCCACCAGATGTTCGTCGATCAGCACCCGCAGAGCCGTACGTGCCACCGCGCAACCCAGCGGATTGCCGCCAAACGTGCTGCCATGGTCGCCCGGGTGAAGTACTCCAAGAATCTCATCCGACGACAACACGGCCGACACCGGATAGAAACCACCGGCCAGCGCCTTGCCTACGATCACCATGTCGGGCCGGATACCCTCGTGCATAGCTTCCGATCCCGGTCGAGATTGAGCGTTGGCAAATCAATTAATAGCTGTAAGATACTATCTGCGCATTAGAAAGGCTGTGGCGCACGACTGAGGGTCTGGGTGACCCCTCAGTCACGCAGCCCTTAGATGGAGCTCTACCGGCTCGCAATCGCCGTTAGCAGGCGTTTTGCGAGATGGTCGCGGGTGTTCTTGGCGCGGCAAAATCGACTGGAACGAGCTTTCAACAACTTAGCTCGCAGTGAACGTAGGCATCTCGGGGAGGCAGGGCTCGTCGGATGGGATCAACGGTGGAGTGGAGTGGAAGGAAACACAAATCTGTCGGCGCCGATCCCCACACAGGCCTTGTAATGTTGTGTTTTGCAACAGAAAGGGCCCCTATCCTGACCGCCTGGTGGTCGACTCGCGAATCATCAGCTCGGGCTGGATAGCGATTTCCCGCGGCTCCTCCTTGTTGTCTTCGATTCGCTCCAGCAGGGTCTGGGCCGCGATCGCGCCCATGCGCGTCAAAGGCTGGCGCACGGTGGTCAAGCTGGGAGTGTTGTAGGCGGCGCCCTGGATGTCGTCGAAGCCGACGACCGAAATGTCCTGCGGCACGCGCACCCCGGCTTCCTGGAAAGCGCGAATCGCTCCCAGCGCCGAAATGTCGTTGTAGGCAAACAACGCCGTGAACGGCACATGGCGCTCGAGCAACTGCTTGGCAAATGGATAACCCAATTGCGGGGTGGGGTCGTCGATGTCGATCTGGACGGTGAGCTCCGGTTGGATCTCGATCTTCAAATCCTTCGCCGCTTCCAGAATGGCGTTCCACCTGACTTCAGAGTCGGAGCTGAAGGTCGCGCCCTTCATGAAGGCGATCCGCTCGTGGCCCAGGTCGACGAGATGCTTCAGGGCGACGTGTGCCGCGTGACGATGATCAAGCACGATGTTGGTGACGCCGGGAAAGTCCTTGTGCCCGGCGACGGCGACGGTTGGAATCGACGGCGCTTCGCGTAATTGCATGTCGACGGTGATAAAGCCCTCGACTCCGCGCTCCAGCAGGATCTGTGCATAGCGGTCGAGCAATTCCGGGTCGTGGCGGTGCACTACCGTCAGGAAGAAGTAATTCTTCGATCGAAGATATTGCTCGATGCCGCTGATGATCATGGAACCGTATGCGTCGCCGATCTCTTCCACGATCACGCCGATGGTGTAGGTGCGCTTCTTGCGCAAACTTTGCGCAAAGAAGTTGGGCCGGTAGTTGAGTTCGCGCGCCGCCGCCGTGATGCGGTTCTTGGTGCGCTGCGGGATGGAGCGCGAAGAGGGAGCGTTGTTCAGAACGGAGGAGACGGTTCCCGGTGTGAGGCCCAGGTGATCGGCAACTGCCTTGAGCGTGACCACACCCGGTGTCTTGGGCCGCGCCTTCCTGTCTTTGGGCATAGATTTCAGTGTACCGACCCAACAGCAACATCCGCTGCCGGCGAATTGTACCCGGGAGCGTGGGTGCAGCGCCAGCTAGCGTGCGGGTATCGTACAGTACAAAATCGGTTTTGTAAGCTTATCAACGCCTAAGAAGCTTTTAACCGCGAAGGGGGCCAAGAAGTGCCGCTAAGGCGCAAAGGCAGCGCCTGTCTGCGCTTTTGCAACGGAGCGTACATTTCACGATCGTCAGGCGATGAACGTTCGTCGGATCTTCTTTGCGCCCTTAGCGGTTCGAAGCTCTTCAATGACTACGAACTCTTCAGCGCAGGGCCACCTTGTCCTTAATTCCTTGCCCTTCCACAATCGTATAAATGAAATCT
>Ga0210406_10006291_pt1 | contig 12335 bp, 8 predicted proteins | sample IncBWC30MmetaG_FD_155454 | JGI IMG/M metagenome (GOLD analysis project Ga0210406, IMG submission 155454) | Forest soil microbial communities from Barre Woods Harvard Forest LTER site, Petersham, Massachusetts, United States - Inc-BW-C-30-M | ecosystem: Environmental > Terrestrial > Soil >...
CCAGTCTCCAGAGTCACGCTAGAGATTTATCGGACGCGCTCACTTGTACTGGAGCGCTTTCGGTAAGTTCTTGAAAAGAAATGGCGGGGACGACGAGACTCGAACTCGCGAGCTCTGCCGTGACAGGTACTCTGGCAGCTGCTGTCACACACAGAATCAACAGGTTACGTGCGCGGTAGTCGGCAACCACTGGCGCGATCGGGCAGGGTAGGGAAGCTTTTGTTCAACGATTTGTTCAACACCGGATCACCTACTCTTTTCGTTGTCCGGATCCATAGACACCGAGGGCGGATGCCGCCTGCGCCATTCTGCGCGACATTCATCCAGCAGAATGTCGAATTCTTTGCGGCGGTCGATCCAGCTCTTAACAGCCTTGTAGATAGTCCATAGGACGTACAGAATCGCCAAACCGAGCAACTCATACTTCAGCGGCATCAGCTTCAGGGCGCTCAACGGCGGCGGCCATGTTTTGCACGAATTGGGTGGTGAGCAATCCCGTCCGACAATACCAGCGTAACGTATCCCACGGCCAGCACGATCAATAGCGTTAGCATATTAATCTTCACCCGTTACTGCTCGCACTACCGCGTCGTGGTTGCAGTTGGCGACAATGATTTTGTTCAGGCGCAGCGCTAGGGCGTCAAAGCAGACTTTTCCGTCAATCCAAGTACTAGAGCCTGCTATATATTCTCCTGTATGGCCTTGCCGTTGCTCGCAAACGGCGTCATAGACTTCTCTTCCGGTTAGTTTGTGGGTCATTCCGCGACGTTACCAGCGGGGCGTGGTGCTGTCGTTGCTCCAAAGCAGCTTCGTACTTGTTCAGGGACAATAAGCGAAGGGGAAGGGATGCGCTCTGAAGTGCATACCAGGCATGAAGGCCAACAGTACGCCGCTTTCTGTTCCAGAATGATTTTCCCCGCTTCATCCAAAACGCAGCAACACGGCCAGTGATCGCCAAGGTCCACGGCAATCGTGAGCTTGTGTCCTTTGAAAATCATGTTTCCATTTACCCGAACAGTGCTAGTCTTTTCATAGCCGGTCTCCTTTTTATTGCGCCTCGAGCGCGTCGATCATTGGGAGCGTATCGCATCCCGCAGGAGACCGGCCATCTCATCTCATCTGTCCTTTAGGGCCTGCGGCCCGCGAAACCTTATGAAAATCACGCGGTGGTAACATCGCCACGGCCTGGAGTGCGAGGTCGAGTTTATCAGTGGAGAGTTTGAGGCCGTCCATCGGGCTCATCCGGAGCGTGCATGTTTGAGCGAATAATTGGGCGTCGTTGTCTTCCCCTGGGGGAGCGGCTCGCGCGTTCGATAGAGCCGTTTGAGGGTGGGCGCTGGCGGTTACGGCAGATGCAGGCTAGTGGCTGCACCGATCTAACGGCTATGGGAATTGAGTCCTTTTTCGTTTGCAGCTTATGATTTTGCTTGGCTTAGGAAAATCACGGGAAAGCGAAAAGCGCAGTTAAAGGCTCTACCTTGCGGCATGACGTGAGGAGCATAGCGCGCGAAGCGTCCGTCGCAGCGACTACGTTCGAACGCGCAAACCGGACAAAAACCATTTCGCCGACAACCCGGGATTTACATTAGCAAGAGAGGGCAGAGGGCCAGCGTCATAGTTCGACGAACTCTAGCGAAATCTGGACTGCGCTCAAGACGCTTGGCTAAAGTCGGAATCTTTGTGAAACTCTTTTCAGCGATTGATGCCGGCAAAAACGCTTAGCCTATTCTTCGTAAAGGAGTAGCTGTCCGATGGGGAATCGTTTCCTGTTTTTTGGTGCGTTGCTTGCGACCGCCTGGGTCGTCTCCAGTTGTCGCGAACAAAAGGCATCACGGAGTGCAGAAACGAGTCAGCCAATCCGTCGGAACGTTTTGGGATTCCCGGTGTTGCCTGACTCCGGGCCGCCGCAAAAGGGGACACTTGCTTTGCCGCTCACCTTCGGGCGGTATACGGGCGACCTAGATGTCATGTCGAAGAAGCGGAACATTCGGGCTTTAGTTGTGTACAGCCGCTCTGGATTCTTCTACGACAAGGGGCAGCCCAAGGGCATCTCTTATGAGGCCGTCGAAGAGTTTGGGCGATTTCTGAATAAGAAATTGAAAACTGGAAAACTGAGAATAAATCTCACTTTCATTCCCGTAAGGCCGGAACAACTGGAAGCAGCGCTTACCCAAGGTTTGGGAGACTTCATCGCCGCAGGAGTCGTAGTAACCCCGGAACGCCAGCAGGAAGTCGGCTTCACCGTTCCAATTGTGACTGACGTCAAGCAGATCGTCGTGACAGGACCCACCAACGCGGAATTCGACAAAATCGAGGATCTTAGCGGCAAAGAAATCTACGTGAATCCTATTACGAACTACTACGAGAATCTTCAGAACCTCAATGCTTCTTTCCGGAAAGCCGGGAAGCCACCGGTCCTAATTAAAGAGGCCGACAGAAATTTGACAGATGAAGACCTGCTCGAAATGGTGAACGCCAGAATGATCCCAGCCACCGTCACATTCACTCAAAGAGCGGATTTCTGGTCCAAAGTGCTTCCGCACCTAGTCGTACATACGGATATGGCGTTGGCGAGCGAAGTACAGCTTGCGTGGGTTACTCGTAAGGACAGCCCAAAGCTGAAACAGTTGCTCGACGAGTTCATCGAGGGCCACCGGCTAGGAACATCTTTCGGTAACACGTTGTTCCGGCGGTATCTTCAGAACACGAAGTGGGTAAAAAATTCGACCTCCGATGCGGAGATGAAGAAGTTTCAGACTTATATCACGCTCTTCAAGAAATATGCAGCGCAGTATGATTTTGACTATTTGATGCTGGCGGCTCAGGGCTACCAGGAATCGATGCTCGACCAGAATCGCCGAAGTCCGCGAGGCGCCGTGGGTATCATGCAGGTGATTCCCAAATATGCAGTGGCACCGCCCATTGGCATCAGCAACGTTGATAATGCGGACGGCAACATTCATGCCGGCGCGAAAATTCTGCATACCATGCAAAAACAGTATTTCGACGATCCCGGACTTGATATGACCAACAAAACTCTGATGACTTTCGCGGCATATAATGCTGGCGCTACCCGGATCAGCAACCTGCGGAAACGAGCGAGAACTGAAGGCTTGGATCCAAACCAGTGGTTTGGCAATGTCGAATTGGTGGTGGCCAAGGACGTCGGCCAGGAGACAGTACGATACGTTAGTAACATTTATAAGTATTATGTGGCCTACAGACTCACCTTAGAGCGGTTCGGACCTCCGGGCAGCACCACCCCAGCCCGCTGACCTTGGCCGACCAGCGCGTCAAACCAATGGAGGTCCGGATTGTTCTCAAAGATGCCCTTGAACTTCTCAAATAGCGTTTGTCTTCCTTGGTTTTGAAAAAGCGAGTCGACAGAGTCTCTCTATGCAATTAAAAAATCCTTGAGAGGTTGAGTGGCCGCCGCCGAGTTCGGCGTACGCCTTCCTCGTTTTCCCCGCGAGAGTCGGCAGGACTAATCAGATGAGCCCGTCGCTTCGGGGCCGACTGGTGGTGGTAAGGCGATTTATCAACAGTTAGGCGGTGGCCTCTAGATAGTCTAAAGTTTGGCAGCAGCTAACACTTTTCCAGCCAGATCACGAGCGAGATACTTTTGCAAGACAATCCGCGTCTCGGGATTGGCGGTCAGGTAACGGTCGAGCAGCTCAACCTCCCATCGGATGCACCGAACAGGCTCTACTACCACGGCATCTACATCGGCTGTGACGCCGCTCAAGAGAAGTGCTGAGCCCACAATCTGGCCCGGGACGAGCTCCGCGAACACACCGTCATCTCTTGTGACCCGCACTTTCCCGCGGACAATGACCGAGATGGCCTCAACAGTTTTGCCACGCTCCAGCATTCGCTCACCAATTCCCACAGTTGTCCACGTTCCGATACTCAGAATCTGCAGGACTTTCCGCGACGACAAATCCGGGAAGGCGATCCGGCGAATTTCCTCCTCTTCGGGCGTCAATTGAACTGGACGTCGCTCGACAAAAAGACGCCAAGACTGGAACGAATTGATCGCAGCAAAGACGCTACTCCAAATGATTGGCTCCCACAGCGGTTCCGGTTGCAGGATGAAATAGGGCAGCGAAATCAGCGAGGCCGCCACCGCAAACAACCTCAGCCAGAGAATGTCGCGAACGCTGTACGCTACCAACAGCAGGATGTTTGCGGCGTGCAGGAAATAGCTCGGGTTAAATAGACCCATGTTTGTAATCTCCCTCGATGGCGTGTCGGAACTTGTTCTGCTGGGGACGGTGGAGAGAGGGCTGAGGCAGTACTACACGCTCAACCTGAAGGCTTGTCAGAGACTAATCGTCGGCTGGAACTTGAATAGTGTCAATATATCAAGTTTTTAATACAACAAAACCAACCGGGGATGAGAGGCACCGAACCGTGGGAATCAACCCCAAACACGTAGCTCATGGCTCCCGCCGGGATGAAGTGTAAGGCTCAAGAAACAGGTTCCATCACTAACACCCCAGGGCGCTTCGGTTTGTCCGGGCCGGGCGCTCCCCGGCTAACGCCTCCTACCTCCTCCGCGCATACGAGCGCCGCCAGAACTGCGCATCGAGTTGAAGTTTTGGGTTCGCTGCGCGCCTTTGTTGCGCAATTGCTGTTGGTTCTGCAGTTTTGGTTGTGGCTTATCCACAGGTTGCCAGCCGTGGCCGCTGTTACTTGACCAATTGCCGCTATCTCTGTTGTAGCGATAGACGGTGCCGTCCTTGCCGGCATAGATGTTGTTTTTCCCCGCGGCGATACCGGCATTGGTGTTGGTGTTGTAGATGAGACCGACCCGATTTGCGCTGCCCTGGCCGCTGTAGATGTTCCCGACATGCCCTGCACCGCCTCCGGCTACGATTCCGGTATTCGGGTTGTACGTGGCGCCCCCGCGGTACCCGTAAGTGTTTCCCGTGTAGATATTGGTGTTGTATCCGCGCCCTGCGACCGTCGTCCTGCCTGTTTGTGTGTTGTGGTAGGCGCCACGGCTCGCAGCCCCATAATTGCCCGTATACGGATTCGCCCAAGCCGCCGCGGTGCGTGAATATGCCGTATTGCCCCAGACTCCATAGACGTTCGCCAGCGCAGCCCCTCCCCATGCGCCCCATCCGTAGTACGGATACCAGCAGCATCCGTAATAACTCATGGGTCCCCACCACGGGTAATACCAGGGATAGTAGTATCCGTACCCGAAGCCGAGGCTCCATCCGGTGTCTTCGCTATACGTGAAACCTGCTCCCACGCCATACGTGTACGGCCAGCCGTACCACGCTATCGGACTAATGTATGGCGGATAATACCAGCCTGTACCGTATACCACGGTCGTCGTGTCGGCCGAGACCACTGTTCCGTAGTATCCCGGCGTGTAACCGACGTGCACTACGTCGGGGCTCGAGTTGTATACCTTGGCATACGTCACATAGTGGAGCGGAGAGCTGGCGGGGATGTCATATATCTCTGATGGGACCGCATCGGCGACGAGCCACGGACCTTCCGGCGACCTCGCTTTGAACCATACTCCTGCTTCGACGCAGTAGTAGCTGTCGGCGGATATCTTAACGACCGCAGCACTGGTATTCGTCGCATAGCTCAACGGTGTGCCTTCCATAGGTGAAAATGCGGGTTCGCCATCATACTGCACCGTAAGTTTGGCCTCCGAGCGTGTGATGGTTGCCGTCTGCGGAATCGCGTTAGCGATCAACGCCTCTTTCGCCTCGGGTGTTCCAGGCACCGACGCGAGCACTGTGGCTTTGGGATTATCCGTAGGAATCTTCGTAAAGTCGGGGGGGATGTCCGCCGCAGTTACGAAGGTTAGTGGTCCGTCGAGCGTTGCAAGTTTGAACCAGCGGCCCGAGAGCAGGATGTAGTGCTCGCCAGCAAGTCGGAAGATGTTGGCAGTAGTATTGCTCACATACTCGAGGCCGGTGCCGGCGATGGGATGGTAGTTTGGCTCACCCTTGATTTCGACCAGTTCCGCCGGTCCAAAGACGACGTGTACCTCTGGGATTTCCGCGAACTCTACCTTCTTCCCGGTGCCTTTCAGCGAAGGTTGCTGTTTGACGGCGTCGCCCTCGGGATTCTGCGCCTCCTTCTGGCTGACGATGCTTTCAGCTTTCTTCATCTCGTCAGATAGTTTTTTGGCGTACTCCCACGGTCCTTCCAGCTTCTTGGCTTGCAACCACCAGTCCCGCACGCGAAGAAAGTAGAGTTGCTTGTCGTCATCGTAAAGAATGATGGATCTCGTGTTGATCACGCTGCGAAGCTTTGTGCCAGGCACATCGCCCATCTGAGGCATCCCGTCAATCAGGACCAGCATGGAAGGCTTCCTCGCGATGATCACTTTAGGTGGGTCGTTTTTCACGTTGACCCCGTTGAACGTTTCGCTGTCCGCTTCCAGGGCCGCCTCCAGCCGATCAAGCGAAATGGTTCTGGTGGCGCCAGGCAGCTTCTTTTCCAAAAGTACAGTCAGCGCGGGTTCCTTGTCGGGAGCCACTGGAAATTTCACCTGAGTAATCTTTGCCTGATCGAGCGTCACCAACCGATTGACCTTGTCCACTTCCGTCCGCGCTTGAATCCAAACCACTCCGTACTTGGTAGCAGTCTCGTTTGCGGCCTTCAGTTCTACAGCGCAATAGAGGTCAACTAGGTTTTCCCCCCATTTGTCTACCTGAGGCTGATAGATGGTGAAGGTGTCGGGGCCACTCGTGAAGGTGCGTGGCCAGCCACTATCCGACGGTTCCTTCGTTTGTGTCTTGACGTTCTTCGGTTTTGGAGAGTCTGGAAGTGACTTCTTCGGACTTGGGGTATTCGGAAGCGATTGCCGCGCGATGGCGGCACTGCAAAGAAGGGAAAACAGAAAGACCAAGGTCCAAAACAGAGATGATCTCCCGTTGTTCGCAGGCCTACGAATTCGCATGACCGACCTCTAGCGCATGTACACGTGCGCCTTACAAAGCTTTGTGGCTCTATGCGGCTCAAAAACTTCTCACACGCAGCCTCTTTCGAGAACTGCATCTATTGACAGTAGTCCTCGGGGCGAACTGGAGGCGATACTATCCATAGGACGTTGATCGAGCGGGGAACTTTAACCGGCGAAGGGGTACTCCGTTCAATGCTTAGTGCTGTTTTTGCCGTTTTAGGAGTTTCCTCAAACTCAACGGCATGCTGCGCACAATCAGCTCCGCGCCCATGAGCAGCAGTGGGAAAGGTCCGATTTTCTTCCACTGAATTAGCGTTGCGGCTTCGAACAACTCATCGAGAGCGCCTAGGTAGAGCTGCGAGCCGGTAGCAAACTGAATTGCGTTCGGGCTTCATATGCGTTCACTTTGGTCTTTATTTCGGTTCAGCCTTCACTTTTTTTGTCGGCGAAACTTTCTGCAATGTGGCCAGCAGATTCTTGGCGCTATCTGGCACTGGGAAGGATGTTTTGAAAATGATGTCCTTTGCAGTTATGTCTTGCGCATACAAGTTGCTGTTGGCGCTATCGTCAGGCCGCAGCGTCGAACCTGCGAGGGAAACGCCCATGAACTCCCCACGTGCCCGTGAATAGCAAAGTACCTCGGTTCTCACTCGGACATCAGCTTCCCTTGAACTGGTGTTGCCGACGGGGCCTGCGGAGGAAGTCGCATCCACACCGAGCCTGACTTTACCCTGAAGCAGCTGATCCACAGCGCGGGGCGACATCAAGAGGAGAACGAAATCGGTCGCGTTTGCGCTGAGCTTAGATTCGGCGGAGCTACCCTCAAGCGCGACCATTGCTGGTGCGCTCCAAGGTCCATAAAATCCCATGCCGCCACGGCAAGTCATCACGCCAGGCCCATAGCTGCCGGTATCGCCGATCGCGAACTTCAGTACAGAAGGTACAATCACAACACAATCCGCTTGATCCAGAACGCCTTGCGGAATTCTATTGGGAGCATTGGAAATGTGCTCCATCACCTGCCCCGCGTTTTCGACACGGTTTGACTCCTTGGTCTGCGCAAAGAGTGGAAAAAAAGCCGCTGCAAGGGTTAGACTGATACCGAGCTGGTATCTCATAAACGACCTCAGGCTCATTCTAGCCCCTACCCAACAGTGAATATAAATTATCCGTTGACCATACGGCCGGAAGTGTTCTGATTCTGGTAACGCAATTACCTGACAAGTCGATTCCTGCGCCTTCTCAAAGAGAGACAGACCGATCTAAAACAGTCTCCTGTGGGTACGCTCGCTCATCCGGCTGATAGCTCTGGACGCGGACGAACCGATTCTTCGCTTGTCGTTGCTTCAGAAAAGACTGTTCATCTTCATCGTTGTCTTCGTTGCGATTACGTTACAGACGGTGCGCTTCACTCATCAGAGCTGCTCGGGTCGTCCACTTTGCGAGGTTTACGGGGGAGGGGAGGTGATGGTGCGGCATCCCATCTCTCGCGCGGCACGATGACACTGCCGTTCGGCTGGATCATGTAGTGCGGGGACATGATCTGCACGCCAAACTCATTAAAGGCATCCTGGATTGCTGAATGGAGATTGGACACCGTTTCGACACGCAGTTTCTCATCACCCAATCGCGCGACAAGCGTGTACTCCACGTAGAAATCAGAAAGCTGTTTCTGCACCACGCGTGGTTTAGGGGTCTTGCGGATGTTTGGTGTGCGACTTGCCGCCAGTTCCAGCAGCGCGTGCACTTGCCGCCAAGGGGCGCCATATCCGATCGTCACCTTGGAACTCACCGTCATCCCGTCAGCATCACCAAGTCTTGTGAAATTCGTAGCGGGCGTGCTCACCAGCATCGAATTGGGAATTGTTACTTCTTGCCCTTCGATCGTGCGAATCTTAGCGGCAAGCAGCCCGACATCCAGAACTTCGCCTTCAGTCTCATCGATCCTCACCCATTCCCCTGCCTTCAGTGCTCTGGCGTAGACCGCAAATAATCCGCTCATAATCTGATTGATGATTCCCGTAGAGCCGAGGGAAATTACGAGCCCGATGAAAATGCTGAGGCCTTTGAACGCCTCCGTTCGCGATCCCGGAATGTAAGGGTAGGCAATAATTATCGCGAAGATCCACACAATCGCCGAAAAGACACGATGAGTAGCCCGGGCCACGTCGGCATCCATCCAAGAAACGGCAATTTTTCCTGTCGCCACCTGATCGAACACGGCGTTCGCCATGCGTACAATCCAGCGAGTCAGCAGGAATATGACGATAACCACCAATAAACCGGGCAGACCACGTATGACACTGTTTCCCAGTTCGCGAATCGAGTTCAGCACGTAGCCGCCAGCTTGCTCTCCCCAGGGTGCAGTGTAAGGGAAACGGCGAAACGAAAGCGTGACCCACAAGTAGATCAGGAAAACGGTAAAAACGTGGGCAAGTGTACGCAGTAGCCCGCCCACCGTGGCAACAATATGTGGCAGTAAATCGATTCCGAACAATCTCCACGAAGCAACTTCCCCCCTCCGCCGCAGAAACGTCGTCACGAATGTCTGGGCCTTCCAGACAGCTATGCAGAGGATGACGAGCACGACGAAACCTGCAAGCGTGTAAAGCAAGCCCGCGCGAACTACGGGCCATGATCGTTCCGCCGCGCGCGCGTCCAGTGCTTCCCTAACGTTGCGGAGTGCAGACTCGGAAGCTTGCTCCAGTTTTTCGCCCGATTCCTGGTCCAGATCATTTGTTCCGAGAAAAAACAGAAGGCGATCCCTGAATACAAATCCAACCCCTACTTGTTCGTCGATCTTGAACGGCCGTGTCACGACGTCGTCGGGGGAAGCGTTCAGTGGAAGTCTAGCCAACCTTTCAGAAGCACGAGCGGCGCGGTCCTCAGGGTCGGCTCCAGCAAGGGCCGCCCGCTGAAGCGCAATCACGCGATTCCAGAACATGATGGGAACCACTCGCGTTGATGGTTTAGCAGGCGTTACGTTCTGGACGGCAGCATCTGCTGGCAGCGGCACAGTTGAACCAGCAAGTGTCAGAGCAATGGCCAAGGCAAAGGTGAGCTGGTGCCGTCTTCCCAGCACAAAGCACCTATTTCTCACGGTTGCCCCTAACGAGTCCATTCCCTTAGCCATCCTCTTCGCCGGCGGTCGACGCCTGACGGCAGCATTTGCGCGATGACCATCATGCCGCCGATTTTCACGGCGCTTGGCTTGGCGCATTTAAATGCGCAACGAACTGCCGCGGCAACTGTCAGAGCTGTCAGGCGGTTTCTAGTGTTATGTCCCATTAATAAATGACATTGGTATTACGGAGCATATAGGCATCTCTGATGCACAATGAGAGGTGCCTATGACCATGGGAGGCCCCCAAAGCCGAACTGATTCTGACCGCTCAGCAAGCGCCCGGTTCGTGATGAAATCCTGATTTTCGCAGCGTCAAATCAGGTATTTGAGCTGTAGTGACAACTCTGGGCCGATCCCTCCGCATCCAACTCTGCACGTTAGTACAAAGCGTAAGGAGCGTCCTTATGCCCACTCGAGTCCGCCCATCCATCATGATTCTAGTTTTGTCTCTTGCTGGTCTGGCTTCGCCTATCGCGTCTTTCAGTCAGGAAAAAACTGCCGAGGATAAGGTTGCCGCTGATAAAGCTGGCCAGCAAGGCACTTTCCGCAGCGAGGCGGATCTGGTCTCCGTCTACTTCACTGTGCGTGACGACAAAAAACGCCTGATCAGCGATCTGGCGCAAGACCAGTTCAACGTCGCGGAAGACAGCCACGCTCAAGCCATCAAATTCTTTGCCCACCACAGCGATGTGGTGCTCAATGTCGGCGTTCTGCTTGATACTGGCACCAACATGTCCTGGATTCTCGGCGAAGAGGCGCAGGCCTCGGCGGTCTTCCTTAGGCGCGTAGTTCGCAAAACCGACCTCGGCTTTATTTTGAGCTACGCCTCGCGCGTCGAAACAATCCAGTTGCCAACCTCAGATATCGGTATGCTGACTCAACAGACCGAGTCCATTGCCAGGGGCGCAGCCATTGGCTTGCCAGAGGAAGGCTCGCCTTCGCCAGTGGGGCTCTCCATTCCCGGTGGCGGCACCGTGGGAATCAACGGAAAACGCGTCAATGAGCACCGCGAAGCTCACCTTTACGACGCCATCCGAGTCGCCACACTGCACTACCTCAAAGGCGAGATTGGCCGCAAGGCCGTCGTTATCGTAGCCCTCTCCGGTGATTCCGGCAGCGAGTCTGCACTGGCAGATGCGCTGGAGACTTTGCTCGCAAGCGACGTGATCGCATATGTGCTCCAAATTTACGACGGATCGAAGCACGATAAATGCGATGTACTTCACATCTTCGGAAACGACAGCAGCGGAGAGTCCGTTCTGAAGAAGCTAGCTGAGGCGACCGGCGGCCGCATGCTGGAAGTTCGCGGCATCGATAAACTCGACGCCGCCCTTGATGAGATTTCGGACGAACTCCATCATCAGTACAGCCTCGGCTACTATCCCGAAAACAAAAGTTGGGACGGCAAGTTCCGCAAGATCCAGATCTCTGCCGGTGGGACCGGTGGGAAGGGTTATAAGGTGTACGCCCGCAAGGGTTACTATGCCAACCGCCCCGAAGCCAAAGCGGCGGAGTCCCGGTAATCAATTACCGCTTACCGCGCAAAGACTGAGCAAGCCCTCCCACAAATGTCGCCGTAAGAAGTGCATTATTGTAATTTGGCCGGGCACAGCAAGTAAGAATGTTCTTGATCTCCACTTCCTTGCGTCGTGTCTTAGCCAGAAGGCTGACGTTGCGAGCGCAGCGCCGTCGCCCGCAGGATATGCGCGTACGGTCTTCTGGCATTCCAACGTTCTGACCCTGCATACCTTTGACAGTGACCTGCCCGCGACCTAAGATTGCCGCAAAATGGCGGAGCCTGAATCCTTTAATCGGCCAAACCATCTCCCACTACCGCGCCGTTGAGAAACTCGGCGATGGCGGGATGGGTGTGGTCTACGAAGCCGAAAGCCCCTACGCAACAACGGCTTGCGGGGCGCCCTCGCGGTCGAGTGACCTCAACGGTCAGGGTCGCCCGCCCTTGCAAGGGGGAGAAGGTTAAACGTCGTATAATCTCGTGCGCCCAACTGGGGAGCAGGACCTATGAACGTACAAGAACAAATCAAGAAGTATATTGCCAGCCAACCGGAGCCAAAACGCAGCGACATGCGAGAGTTGCATCGGCTCACACTTCAAGTGTCACCAGAATGCAAATTATGGTTCTTCGACGGTAAAGACAGCAAAAATCATACTGTTTCCAACCCTACGATTGGATATGGATTTCACACAATAAAATATGCCAATGGAAAAAGTAGAGAGTTTTTTCAAATTGGTGTGAGCGGAAACAAAACCGGA
>Ga0210406_10006293_pt1 | contig 12335 bp, 11 predicted proteins | sample IncBWC30MmetaG_FD_155454 | JGI IMG/M metagenome (GOLD analysis project Ga0210406, IMG submission 155454) | Forest soil microbial communities from Barre Woods Harvard Forest LTER site, Petersham, Massachusetts, United States - Inc-BW-C-30-M | ecosystem: Environmental > Terrestrial > Soil >...
TCGCCTTCACCATTGACGATGCCTCCGCTGCCGAATCATGATTTCTGGTGGCGAGTCCAGGAGGCTACATTGTGTGGCAGGAAAGTCGCACGGCGTGACTGGTACTGACGGAGTGCATCGGTAGGAGCGCGCACATTTATTGGCGTTTACAGAGTAAGACAGAGTGGCTTTAGCGTCGCTATCTGAAAATCAAGGAGATCACCGTGAACCTCGCCTCTCGCAAACCTGATACCTTAACCGCCGATAGCCGCGGAGCGTCGGTCTCGCCTCATTTGGCCGAATCCGCCGATGCCAGCAACATCTCGGCGCGGATCGACCGGCTGCCAGGAACGGCGGCTGTCTGGAGGCTGATCGTAGTCTTGAGCCTTGGTTTCTTTTTTGAATTGTACGACTTGCTCTTCACTGGCTACATCGCGCCAGGACTGGTGCGGAGCGGCATCCTTTCGGCAACGACCGTTGGACTGTTCGCGTCCACTGGAATCGCCAGTTTCATCGCCGCGCTTTTCTTGGGGCTGTTCGTTGGCACCATCTCCTGCGGATTTTTGGCAGACCGGTTCGGTCGAAAATCGATTTTCACCTACGCGATGATTTGGTATGCGGCAGCGAATACGATCATGGCGATGCAGACATCGGCGGTTGGCCTCGTCACCTGGCGTTTTATTTCCGGGATGGGCATCGGCGTTCAATTGGTTACCATCGGTAGCTACATTTCCGAGCTCGCGCCCAAACACTTGCGCGGCCGGGCGTTTGCGATTTCGCAGACGATCGGATTTTCGGCGGTTCCGGTGGTGGCGTTCCTGTCCTACCTCCTGGTTCCAACTGCGCCTTTGGGAGTCGATGGTTGGCGCTGGGTCGTCTTGGGGGGCGGCTCCGGTGCGCTGCTCGTGTGGTGGTTTCAGCGTAATTTGATTGAGAGCCCCCGCTGGTTGGCAAGCAAGGGTCGGCTGGACGAAGCAGACGGCATTCTGAGCGCACTCGAGCGACGCGTCGAGGCGGAGTATGGCGGGCGGTTGCCTGCGCCTGGGTCGCCGGAACCGGTAGTGCGCGGCGGGAGCTTCCGCGACATGTGGCGGCCGCCGTATCGGGGGCGCACGGTGATGCTGATCGTGTTTCACATCTTTCAAACGGTGGGCTTCTACGGCTTCGCAAATTGGGTTCCGACCCTTCTGATCAAGCAAGGCATTACGGTTACCTCCAGCTTGCTATACACGAGCATCATTGGCTTAGCTGCGCCGGTCGGGCCGCTGCTCGGGTTTTGGTTTGCCGACCGTCTCGAGCGGAAGCATGTCATTGTGATCATGGCGGCCGTCAACGTGGTCTGCGGCTTAGCCTTCAGCCACATGAGTAAGCCCGCAGCGATCATCGCCATCGGCGTGTGCCTCACGTTGGCAAGCAACATCATTTCGTTCACCTACCACACCTACCAGCAGGAGCTGTACCCGACCGCCATTCGGGCACGCGCCGTCGGTTTTGTGTATTCGTGGAGCCGCATGTCGGCCGTATTCAGTTCCTTCATCATTGCTTTGATGCTGAGGGTTTTCGGGGTGTTCGGCGCGTTTTCATTTATCGCCGGTGCGATGCTCGTCGTCATGCTGACGATCGGCATCTTCGGGCCGCGCACCAAGGGAGCATCGCTGGAAAGCATATCCCGATAGGCCCGTCGGCCGCGCTGCCGGATGACAACCCTCGGATAGAAGTCGATTGACTGATATCGGGCTACGCGGATGGGGAGCCCGCTCGATACGCGAGGTCAGCGTTCTCATTCGGTCAGTTGTGCAGGGCGGCCAATATTTGTAACGTGAGCCTGCCAGAACATCCATCAGCGCTAGGTAACGGACTATGCTCGTTTCGGCCACGACACCGCAGATCATCGTACGCGAAGTAGGTCCGCGCGACGGATTGCAGTCGATCAAGTCGACTATGCCGACGGCGGTGAAAATCCACTGGATCGGCGCGATGGTCGAGGCGGGCATACGCGAAATGGAGGTCGCGAGCTTCGTGCCTCCGGCAACGATGCCTCAGATGGCCGATGGCGGCGACGTAGTGAGGAGGATTCGGGCGGAGCGCCCACACCTGCATGCGGTAGCGCTCGCCCCTAATCTACGTGGCGCGACCTCGGCGGCGGCTGCCGGCGCGCAGGCGATAGTGATTCCCGTCTCGGCCAGTGAGGCGCACAGCCGGTCGAATGTGCGTCGCCGCACCGCGGAACAAGTCAACGCCGTCGCTGACATCGTCAAGTACGTGCGCACCCTGGATGTTCAGCCGCGCATCGAAGGTGGTATTAGTACGGCGTTCGGATGTTCGATCCAAGGTGTTGTGCCTGAGGGTGATGTCATCGCTCTCGCCGCTGCGTTGGTGGAAGCCGGCGTGGACACGGTCATGCTGGCCGACACATTAGGGTACGCGACCCCTTCGCAGGTTAAGCGATTGGTGCGCGCTGTGCGCAACGAGGTGGGAGCGGAGCGGTTGGGTCATCTACATTTTCACGACACCTTTGGAACGGCGATTGCCAATGTTTATGCCGCACTCGAGGAAGGTGTGCGAGGCTTCGATTCCGCCGCCCGGGGATTAGGTGGCTGCCCGTACGCACCAGGAGCGGCCGGCAATGTCGCTACCGAGGATTTGATCTATTTCCTGGAGTCGGAGGGTCTTAGTACCGGAATCGATTTGCCTGCGTTTATCGCTGCCGGCGCCAACCTGCAGACTGTCTTTCCGGGCGAGAAATTCTACAGTCGCCTGGCGACCGCGGGTATTCCGCCCACGTTTCATTCATCGCATCGCACGATAAAGGTCTGAGGCCTTCATGCAAGTTAGTGAAGAGGCCTCTGGCCGGCGCGGACCGCTCGCAGGTATTCGCGTGCTCGAATTCACGCACTTGGTAATGGGTCCATGCTGTGGGATGGTCCTCGCCGACCTTGGAGCCGATGTAATCAAAGTGGAGCCCGCGCCCGCCGGTGATACGACTCGCCGATTGACGGGAGCCGCCACGGGATTTTTCCCGACTTACAATCGAAACAAGCGCAGCCTGTCTGTGGATGTGAAGCGTCCCGAGGGCCTCGAGTTGGTGCATCGGTTGCTATCGAGCAGCGACGTCTTGATCGAAAATTTTCGGCCAGGGACGATGGAGAAGCTGGGGTTGGGGGTTGAGGTAGCCACTGCCTTGAATCCGAGACTGGTCTATTGCGCTTGCAAGGGATTCTTGCCGGGGCCATACGAACACCGCACCGCGCTCGATGAGGTCGTCCAGATGATGGGCGGCTTGGCGTACATGACCGGCCCCCCCGGCCGTCCGTTACGTACAGGAGCGTCTGTAAATGACATATTGGGCGGAGTCTTCGGCGCAATAGCTATTCTCGCTGCGCTTCGAGAGCGAGATGCCACGGGTCGCGGCGGTCTCGTTCAGTCCGGTCTGTTCGAAACCAATATGCTTCTTGTCGCGCAGCACATGGCTTACAAGGCTATCGAGGGTTCCGAGTTACCGAGTTTTGGTGACCCAGCAATGGGCCGTCCGTGGCCTTTGTACGATGTCTTCGAATCTGCCGACGCCGATTCACCGGTATTTGTCGGAGTAGTATCGACAGCCCAGTGGCGAGACTTCTGCGACGCGTTCAATTTGCGTGATTTGCTTGCCGATCCGGCGCTGGCCACGATGCCGCAACTCGCCGCGGCCAGGTCGCGGATCCTGCCTCGGGCGGCCGCCGTGTTCCGCTCCATCCCGCAGCGGGAAATAATGCGCCGGTGCGAGAACATAGGCTTGCCCTTCTCGCCTATCTCTCGACCCGCGCAAATGTTTGATGACCCGCACCTCAAGGCCTCCGGCGGATTGCTCAGCACGGATTTCACCGCTGTACAAAATGCGACATCCGGGGCTCCGGCGATGAAGGTCGCCGGTCTGCCGGCGCTTCCGATATCCATGCCGGCCGGTCGGCTGCCGCTTTGGCGCCAACCACCGCGTATTGGCGAGCATTCCTATGAGATTGCGCGCGAAATGGGCCTCTCGGAGGCCACCATTGCTGCGTTCGTCACCGACGGAACGCTCGCTGCACCAGGTACCGACGGAGGTCAATCGAATCTGAGCAAGACCTCGCGTAGCGACCTGGCGACCGACTCCACGGGCAGTTCCTCCGGCTGACGATAGTACCGTCCGGCGGCGCCGTTCATGGTGTGTTGCGCGATTGATTTTCGTGAGAGACTGATTATGTGAGAATCGACTTTCAGACCTTGCGGGTGTTCGCGGCGGTCGCCGACACTCAGAACATCACGAAAGCCGCTGAGCGCGAATTCATCGCGCCGTCCGCGGTAAGCAAGCGCGTCTCCGATCTGGAAGAGATGCTTGGGACGAAACTTCTTCATCGACTGTCGCGTGGTGTGAGCCTGACCCCGGCCGGCGAAGCGCTGCGGCGCCATGCCCACACGATCCTGACGGCAATTGGTGAGTTGACGGATGAACTGTCTGAGTTCGCAGAAGGAGTGCGCGGTGATGTGCGGATGCTTGCCAATCGATCGGCGGTAACCGAATTCTTGCCGGAGGATCTGCGCTCCTTCTCGCTGCGATACCCGACCATCAACGTCAAGCTCGAGGAGGAGAACAGCCCGGAAATTATCAAGGCCGTCACTGAGGGATACAGCGACATCGGTGTCTACGCCGGAGACATCGTCGATCCCGGCGGCCTGGAAACCTTTGACTACCGCGTCGATCGCTTCGTGCTCCTCGTTCCAACTGATCATCCCCTTGCGGACTTGCCGAGAGTGCAATTCAAGCAGGCTCAGCCATACACGTTCATCGCTTTCGAGGCGCATAGCGCGTGGGATTTGGCTATTTCAATGGCGGCACATCAAGCGGGAGTGACGCTGGAGATGCGCTATCGACTGAAGACGGTTGAGGCCGTATGCCGGATGGTCGGAGTCGGCCTTGGCATCAGCATGGTCCCGCACGGCGTCTTCGATGCAATCAATCCGGCGCTGGGGGTGCGTGCGCTTGAAATCGAGGAGGAGTGGTCGAAGCGTGGGCTGAAGATCGCCGTTCGTGACGCAGAGACTCTGGACGTTTCATCCAAGTTGATGTTGATGCATCTTCGGGAAAGCGCCACGCGAAGTGCTGGGTGACACCGCGGCAGGACCTCTACGAACCCAAGGCCGACCTCACCGCTCTTTGGACTCGCTTCGAGAAAGACGGTGTCGTGTCTCCGAGCCCCACATAATCCGAAGTAGTACGCCACCGAAGCCGAATTCGCCGACGTTTAAAGTGAGCTATTAACCAACTCGGCGCGCCGTGCGACCGACATCAATTTCAGCAGCCGCGGAAGTTTCTTGCTCACGAACGGCTTGATGTGCCCCACGAGCGCTGGGTCAATTGCGTCGGCCACGTGCACACCATACCGCTTCGCTCCCTTTCGGCCGGTATCGGACAGCGCCAGCGTCTCAATCCGAGCGAAGTGGCGTAGCACCACAGGGCGACCTGAGCCGTCCACCCCGCTCGCCTCCTGCGAGGCGATGTCGGCGACAAAGTTTCGCGACATATCGATGGCCAGCCGCAACTGCGCTAGACCATGCTCATCCTGTTTAGCAGCCAGTCCGTGGACGTTTTCGAGGCGGCCCTGGAGCACATCGAGCGGATGCATAACACGGAAACGGCCCGCCGGATTTTCCGCCAAAACCGCACGACTGGCGATAGCCTCGGTAGCGATATCTCCGTAGACCCGGAAAAGTACGTCGATGTTGATATAGTTGCCACCGGGCAGGTCTTTGAGAACCTGACCCGCCAGCATGGCGATGTCCTTCTTTTGAGGGAACACAGCCCTGGCATCCAGCCCACGCGCGAGGCGCTCAACGTCTGCCCTTGTACCGAGCAGGTCGACATCCTTGGTAATGGCGATGGTGGGTGCCGGGGTCTGGTAATAAGCTGCCCAGAAGGCCAGAGCTTGGCCACCCACCAGGATCATGTCAGTTCCGGCGAGCTCGAGGATTTGTTCGAGCAGAGCCGGGGGAACGCGGGCTGGGGTCTGCCGGGTCAAGCGGTCTTCTTATTCAGCTTATTCAGCTCGGGAAACCACACTTTGGTCTGCTGAGCGAGGCTGACAGGAAAGAGATACATGTTCTCCTGCTCTGCCAATCCGAGCTTCAGCATGAGGCGCTCACGTGCGCGCAGGTTGCCGCTCAGGATATCGAGCACCTGCGCCGTGGTGACGCCAGCGACCTCGAGGGCGCGCCCGAGCTCCGCCCAATGCTCGACTTGCTGCGCGAGTGATCTATGTACGCGTTGCGAAGTCGCCTCCGCCAGGGCGTAGAGTTGGTCGGACACGCGAATGGACTTGGCCATGAGTCGCATTATATGGTGAAATGTCGCGGATTGCCACATCTAAAACGGGCGCGGGTTTGAAGACTCCCTGGGGATCGTGCTGGGCGATGCCGCGGCAGGATCTCTACGAACCCAAGGCCGACCTCACCGTTCTTTGGACCCGCTTGGCTGCGGATCTAGTTCATCGGTAGTTTTTACTATATCCTTGACGTCCGTGGAGCTAGTTATACGAGCGAGCATCGGAACGCGCGACTAAGATGTTGACGGGGGTCTTACGATGGGAAAACGACGACATAAGCCTCAAGTGATATTTCTCACAGGAGCCGCAAGCGGAATTGGGGCGGCAACGGCGAAGCAACTCATCGATGAGGGTGATGTCGTCATTCTTGCGGACATCCATGTAGAAGGCGCAAAGAGAATTGCGGCCGGCCTGGGTGAGCGCGCCCATGTTGCCGAACTAGACATCACGTCGTCCGCGGCATGGGATCGAGCCCTCGACACGACGATCGAGCGATTTGAGCGTCTCGATGTGCTCATCAACAACGCAGCAATCGTCATCACAGGCAATGCCCGCGGCTTGTCCGTCGATCAGCATAGGCGAACGCACGAGACCAATTTCATTGGGCCATTGACTGGCATGTTGGCGGCCTTGCAGCGCTTTCGCACGCAAGGGCATGGCCACATCGTTACGATTTGTAGCATGACGTCATTCCTCCCCTCCCCCGGCATCGCCAGCTACGGAGCCTCGAAGCAGGCGCTTCGGGCTTTCCATCATGCGCTCGCGTTGGAGGAGCGCCATGAGCCCGTTGACTTTACCATTGTGCACCCGACCGCCACGGAGACGCCGATGCTCGAGCAGGAGGAGCAAGACGACTCGTGCGGCTTTGCGTTTGTTGCCGAACCCGTTAGCGCAGAAGTCGTGGCTGCGACGATCGTTGCAGCAATCAGGAAGAAATCCATTGAAGTATGCATGCCGCCCGAGCAGGCTCGAACTATTCAGCGTCTCGGAACTGACGCCAAGCGATTGCGCAAGATGTACGACCAGATCGAGATGGTCGGCAAAGAAGCGCAAAAGCTGCGGCGGGAGAAGCACCGCGCAGAATCGCGGGGCTGAGGCAAACACGGGCAAGCCCATTATATTCGTCAACCGGGATAATCTATGGATTTTCTAGATGAGGTCGTTGACAAACTGACGGTGGCGATCACTTCCCGCGCCGGCCCGGCGAAGTCGCTGAAAATAAATCTGAAAGGGCTAGGAGTCGTTGTGGCAAGCAGTTCATCTGTCACGAAGGAAGATTCCGCCACTGATGCCACTATCACCCTATCTCGCGCCAATCTCGAAAAACTAGTTTCGGGCAAACTTAATCCACAGATGGCCTATCTACAGCGCAAAATCACGGTCGACGGCGATCCCATGGTTGCACTGCAGTGGCTTCATGTCATTCGAGGCCAGTCAGAGTGACGAAATGCGCGGGTGCAATCGCTGGTGCGAACGTCATGGGAGGCCCGCTCCAGCCACCGCCACGGTGGTCGCTTCGATTCGGGCAGTGTAGTTTGCGCGGCAAAAGGCGGGATCTCTACGTTCCGCTGTAAAAATGTATAGAGTCTTGCGTGATGCACCACCGAGCATGCAGGCAATCGCCTGTTGTCGGGTCGCGATTCGATCGACAACTTCCCCACCCTCCAGCATGCACAGCACTTCGCAAGAGGACGGGGACGCCACCCAAATGGCACCCGCTTCGTTCAGACAAATGCCGTCGGGGAAAGCTCCGTCGGGCAACGCGGCCCAACTACGTCGGTTGGATAGCTCGCAATCCGGTGATAAGTCGAAGGCGGTTAAGCGCCGCCCGCGACTCTCCGCGACGACGATCGTCGCGCCATCCGGCGTGATAACCATGCCATTTGGGAACTCGAGATCACTGGCTGCGACGCTAACGCTGCCGTCGATACTGACCTTGGCCAATACCGCTGTGCGCGGCGTGTCCGGCGGATGAAGCGAGAATCCGAAGTTGCCGACAAAGGCGGTGCCATTTGAAGTAACGACCATGTCGTTGGCAAAACCAGTGGCTAGCGGAGAGATATCCGCATGCACCGCGAAGCTACCATCCTTTTCGGCACGAAGCACACGTTTATCGTGCATGGACACGACTAAGAGCCGACCGTCCGGGAGCCATCCGAGCCCGGACACTGGACCATCAAACGTAGCGACGGTTTGACGGTTCCCGTCAAGTCCAAGAACTTCTACTCGGTGCGCGTGGATGTCCGAGAAGTACAATTGGCCGTTGTGCCATCGCGGCGCTTCTCCGAATGACAACCCCTCCAATACGGTTTCAAGTACATACGTCAAGCCAGTGCCTCCCATGCCACCTGAGCGTAGGGACATAGTCGTTCCGCCGCTTCCGCCTCGCAAGGGAGTCCATTTCTTGCGCCGAATACCGTCAGGTCATGTTCTCTAAAAACGATAGTTCACCTCGCCGCCGAACCAACGAGGCGTGCCGACGATGTACTGAATGAATCCGAACGGGCTCGTGCCGTTGAAGTTGCCCACCGAATAATGTGTGTCAGCTAAGTTCTTGACATAGCCCGCGAGTTCCCAGTGCGAATCCCCGAACGTGTAACCGAGTCTGGCATTCTGCAGCCAATACGCGGGCTGGGCTATGTACGGGTCATTGGAGCTGTCGTAGTACTGATGGCTCTTGTACGAGGCGGTGTACTGAAGGTCCATGACGCCCGAACCGATTGGATGCTTGTAGTCCAGCGTTATCGAGCCAGAAGTATGGGGCGCATACGCGAGTTGCTTGCCAGTGAAATCAATTTGCGAGGGGTCGCGGTAGCTCGTATATTTATCTAGCCTGGTCGACAAAAGACCAAGCTGGATCGACGCCGTAAATCCCGGGAAAGGCCGTCCGATGAACTCCGCGTCGATACCCTCTGTATGCGCTTTCTGGGCGTTGTCCAGTACGTTGATGGGACCTGCCGGATTGGGGATCAGGGTGTAGATCTGCAAATCGCGATAGTCGTTATAGAAGGCGGCGAGGTTGAACACGACCCGACGCTCCATGAAGCTCGATTTCCACCCTACCTCATATGTGATCACATGTTCCGGCGCTGCCGGGACGAGAAGACGCGCAATTTGCTCGGGAGTACCCATTAAAAACCCGCCGTTGAAGTCCGCGCTCTTGAAGCCCGTCGCTATGCTCGCATAAGCAAGCATGTCTTTCGCTACATCGTAATTGAGGCCGGCTCGCCAGGACACATTCGAGTGGCTCACGCTCTGTGTCGAATCGGCGAGGGTTGTCAGGGGCCCAAAGTGGTTTTCTCCACCCAGTTGATTCTCCTGGGTGCCCTGGTATGCAAAACTTCGTCTTTCATGGGTAAAGCGGCCGCCGAGAACGATTCTTGTGCTCTCTGCAATCTCATACTCGCCTTGACCATAAGCGGCGGACGCGTTTGTGACCTGATGGGCGTGATCAAAGAACTGAAAGGCAATCCCGTCGCCCGCTCCCGGACCCGCGGGAATACCGAAGGCGCCGAACCGGTCGAAGTCCAGAAGAAACTGCAACGGTTGGTTCTGGGTGAGATTCTCATGCAGGTAATAGAGGCCTGCGACCCAGTTGTAATTCTTCTCGGTTTGAGATGCCCTGAATTCCTGCGTAAACGTTGCATTCTCAGCACCCCACGTGATTTCCAGGATCCGGTATGGTGACTGGTCGCTGTCCTCCGGATGTACTTTCTGGTTATGTTCGAAGGCCGAGAGCGACGTGAACGTGACACGGCCGGGGCTGTAATCGGCCCTCAGGTAGGTTCCAACACTGGTGACCTTCAGATGCCCCTGTCGATCGTAGGAGCCCGAATAGAAGTTCGATGGCGTACCGTATCCAAAGATGTTCACGCACTGGCCCGCGTAAACGGCTGCGACTGAACATACCGTCGGACTCGCCGAGCCCTGTGTGCCCGGAACGAGCGAACCGTAGTTACGGTATTCCGTTGGCCGATTGTCCACGTGGCTTCCATGAACATTGAGCGTCAAGGTGAGGTCTTGAATTCCGTTGTAGACAAGAATTGCCCGCGCGGCGGCGTTATTCGCCCCATTCTCACGATCGCCGGTCAAGGCGTTGTAACCGTAGCCTTCCGAGTGATTCGCGAGAACCGCGATACGACCCAGAAGACTCGGTGACACGGGACCGCTTAGCGCACCCTCAATGCGGCCCGTTTCAAATGAACTGTAGTCAATGTTTAGATTACCGGTCATCTCATTCGTCGGCTTGGCGCTGATGAAATTGATGGCACCCCCACTGGCGTTTCGGCCATACAGTGTTCCCTGAGGACCCTTTAACACCTCGACCCTGTCCAGGTCGAACATCTGCAACGTCTGCGACTCGGGGGAGCTTAGGTACACCTCATCAGCGTACATGCCATTGGGTCCGGCATTGTTCGAGTTGGCATCGTTGAGACCGATGCCCCTAATGACGACGAGCGGCTGGTTGCCGGTGCCATTCGGGAGCAAGATCTCCGCGTTCGAGGTGACCTGCCCGAGATCACTGGTCCACCTCAGCCCTAGCGTATCGAGATCGTGCCCGGTGAAGGCTTGTATCGTGACCGGAACCGTTTGGATATCCTCGACCCGCCGCTCTGCCGTGACGAGAATAGGCGCCAATTCGTCTGGCGGAGGCAAGGCTTGGGGAAGAGCATCCACTGCCGAAAAACACAAAACAAGAGCATAAGCTCGAGTAGTCAGGCGCCTGAAACAGAGAAGCTTTCCCACGGCAGTTCCCCTAGATTTAATTATTCGCTAGTGAAAACTATATACCGAACACAATGAGAAAAGCTACAGCAGTTTTACAATGCCTGCTACCGTGCGCTCATCCGCGCCTTGATGGAACGGCGCGCGCTGCGTCTGATTGAACCATAGATCGAACAAGTTATTGATATTACGACTATTTTATCTACCTAGGTACGGCGCCACAAGAAGAGTGACATGACTGAACATCTAAGACATTGTGAGGAGCCCACGCGCTGCCGCAAAGTCGAAGAGGAGGTACTTTCAGCTATCTAATCTATCTAGATGCCCGGAGGAACCCAGCCACCATCTACGCCCTTTCGTGCAGCGCGACGATGAGCTCTATTTCAACGGTTATTTGACCGGGCAGCGAGTTCATCCCCACTGCAGATCGGGCGTGCCGACCAACGGTGTCGCCGAATACGAGCACCAGAAGGTCCGAGCACCCGTTAACCACTAGTGGATGTTCTGAAAAGGCCGGCGTAGCGTTTACCATGCCAAGGAGCTTCACGATGCGCCTGACTTTTCCAAGGGAACCAAGAGCGCCCTGCAGCACGGCCAGCAGATTGATGCCGGTGATTCGAGCGTGTTCGTAGGCCTGTTGGGTGGTGACGGTCTCTCCGAGTTTTCCCACGTGTCGGAGCCCGCTTGGTTCTATAGGACCTTGACCGGACAGAAAGAGCAAGTTCCCTTCCTGAACAAAGGGAACGAAGTTCGCGATCGGCTTTGGCGGCGGAGGCAAAACAATCCCGAGTTCCCGAAGGCGTTCCTCGGGCGTTTGATCGCCGTTGCGGGTGCCGGTCTCGATCGGCCTCAAGAAATCGCTCCGCCAGGTACTGGAATCACGAGCGTTACAAAGGCGGCAGCTATTTAGGGGCCGCTCGGCGGGCCTTCAGTTTCTGGGACCCGGTTTCTTCCCCCGCCATCGCCCATTTGCGCAAAGACCGCGGGTTGGTGCCCACCAGCCGCACGGTCCGCGCCCTTTCCGGGGGCATGTAGACTTCAACCGCGCCCTTCTCCATTGCGTCAAGTATGACCCCGCCGACGAATTCGGGAGTGACGGAGGGTCCTGCAAAGGCGAGCGTCACCTCGTCGCTGCGCGCTTCCTGCTCGAGCATTGGTGTTTCCGTGGACGTCGGGTAAATGATCGTGAACTTCAGTGGCGTCTCTCGCTCTTCCAGGGCCAATCCGTGATGAAAAGCGCGCAACGCGTGTTTTGAAGCTGCATAACTCGCAATGCCGGGGAACGGGAGAAAC
>Ga0210406_10006294_pt1 | contig 12334 bp, 10 predicted proteins | sample IncBWC30MmetaG_FD_155454 | JGI IMG/M metagenome (GOLD analysis project Ga0210406, IMG submission 155454) | Forest soil microbial communities from Barre Woods Harvard Forest LTER site, Petersham, Massachusetts, United States - Inc-BW-C-30-M | ecosystem: Environmental > Terrestrial > Soil >...
GGGGCGGAGGCGGGAGTTGAGGACCGGCAGCCAGGGGATTCGCCCGGTTACAGCCCGACGCTGCGATTGGCAAGGCAAACAACGGTAAGACATACAGAAATCCGAGCCTCAACTTCAATCTTAGCCTCCCCTCGTCTGTCTATACGCTACCAGCCAAGGGTATATTGCGGGCCAAGCCCAACAGCCCACCGTCGACATCACGCCCTGCGCGTATTTCCGAAGTCTGTGAGCTCCGGTTCCACTCATAAAGCGAGACACACCATAACTAGATTAGACGCCAACGAAGGGAATGCGTTACTTTCGCGAGTTGCATTGTGAACCTGTGGCAATCTGCGCTTCAGATGCCACAGTGCCAATTGTACCCCGCCGGCTGTCCTCGCCCGGCCCATTCTTCCGGAGTCGAGAACTCAGTAGAAATCGCGGGAATTGATTCTTTTTCCGGAAAGCCCGAGCTGCAGGACCTCCATCTGGTCCGGCCGGTCAAAAACCTTGCCCGGGAAAAAGATCTTCGCCAGCACTCGCACGCCGCCGAACGCCACGCCCAGAACCACGGCCACCACCATGAACAACCCCGTCCCAAGAATAATCTTGACCAGGGTTGTAACCAAGGGCGGATCGGTGACCGTTTGGTGAGGCTCGTTCCACGTCACTTCCGTTTCGTAAATCACCGCGCTCCGCAGCGAATCGCCATACGCCGCTGAAGATGGCTTCAGTACCAGGGAGAGCAGGGAAGCCTTGCGTTCAATTGTCGTTCCCGCCTGCTTGGCCGCTGGCGAGAGCGCCTGCTCCAGATGTCGCAGGTGCTGCTCCGCCAGTTGCGGCGTCGGATATTCCAGCAGTAACAATCCTGCCGAGTCCTTGCCGTTGCGATATTCCGCGACCATGGCCTCCGCGCCAGAGGCAAATCCTGCCTCACTCACCAGGTTGGTGAATTCTTCTCGTTTCAGCGAGTTCAGCGCATTCCGCAACGCCGCAGGCCCCAGCGCGTACCTTTGCGTTCCATCCGAGAAGCCGCTCGGCAAATACGCTCGAATCGGCGGCAGCGGCGACTGGCTGGAATGTTTCCGGACCATCTCCGCAAGCTGTTGCAACTCATCGGTCGTCGGATTCTGCGGGGGCCGGACTTCCAGAATCAGGTTGCCTAGGAGCAGCAGGAGTCGCTCCTGGTCGATCGCCGAAGGCCCACCGACCGTGGATGGATGCATGCCGGGCCCGAACTCCGCGGTGTACGCTTCGTACGCGCCGCTCGGGTCCCGGAATTGCCGGAGTATGACTCCTACCTTCTGAGTCCCGTCGGAATACTCTTTAGCGAGCGAGTCCGTCAGACCCGACTCGGCAGATACCTGTGCTCGCCCTTCGTCACTCTTGATCTTGATGGGGGAGTTGACGGTTTTCCATCGCCCAAATTGTCCGGGGAAAACCCGCTCGAGCGCACCCTGCGCAGACAAACGCGGCACTACGGCCACGGCGGCCGCAAAAACCGATAGGAAGATGAGGCAATACTTTCGCATCCCAGCCTCTATTAGACACCAACTGTCTAGTTTTGGTTGCGAGATTGTTCAACTGCTACCGCGCTGGGGCGCCCCGCACCGGGTTTGGACGGCTGATTCATCGTCACGCTATTCATGCTCTCCAGGTAGTTTACCACGCCCTGATACAGCCCCTCGGCCACCTTCTGCCTTTGCTCAGGCTTCTTAAGCATTTGCTCGTCCGCCGGATTACTCAGGAACGAAATCTCCGTCAAAATCGACGGCATGTCCGCGCCGATCAGCACCACGAAAGGCGCTTTCCGCACGCCGCGGTTTTTCATCGGCTTGTTCGACTTTTGAATTCGCTTGGACAGGGAATCCTGGATGTCTTCGGCAAGTTCTTTGGACTCGTCAATCTTTTCCGTCCTCGCGATTTTCATCACCAGATCCTGCAACTCGTGAACGCCTCCCTGCGCCGTGGCGTTTTCCCGTGCCGCCACTTCCATCGCCTCCACCGAGCCTTTCAGGTTCAGGTAGTACGTCTCGATGCCGCGCGCCGCGTGGTCCCTGCTCGAATTCGCGTGAATCGAAATAAACAGATCCGCCTTGGCCTGGTTCGCGATGTTGGTCCGCTCTTCCAGCGGAACAAAGCTGTCGTCCGAGCGCGTATAGATCACGTTCGCGCCCGGCAGCCGCTGCTCGATGATTTTCCCGAGCCGCAGCGCTACATCCAGGCACAGGTCTTTTTCCATCAACCCGGTCGGGCCAATCGTCCCCGTATCGTGCCCGCCGTGACCCGCATCGATCACGATCCTTCCAATCTTCAAGCCCAGCGCGCGCGTCAGCGTGGACTGCCCATCGCGCGTGGGTTGTGGCGCGCTCGCCGGCCGGATTAAATCGGGCTTCGCGCTCGAGGCAGTTGCTTTGATTGATTTCGATTTGCCGCTTTTCGCGCCCGGCGGCGAATTGCGTGCGACCGCGGAAGAATTGTTCACCGCCCCGGAATCGTTAATCGCGCCGCTGCTAGTCGGGCTCCCGTTAGTTCTGCCCCCGCTTATCGCGCCACTGATGGCGCTCTGCGAATTTTCTGCCCGCTGCTGCGAAGCGGAATCCGCGTCCGTCCCCATACCCTTTGGTGCCGCGTTCTGAACCGTTCGCGCTTCACCAGCCGCCACCGCGCTCGCATTCGAATCTTCCCCCACCGCCGGCTGCGGCTTTTTCCCCTTGGCGGTCCGGACCGCCGCCTCTGGCTGCGGAGCTCCATACAAATCAATCAAAAGCTGCGCCGGATGATACATAAGCGAAGAGGAGTAATCCTTCACTCCGTTCACGTCCAGCACCACACGCACCACGCCGCTATGATTCTGCGCCACACGAACGGCGGTCAGCAGCCCGCCCTCAACGTAGACATTCCCGCGAGCGACCTCCGGCGTCAGCCGCGCCGCGTGCAAATCAAAAAAGATGCGGTCGGGATTGGCGATGCGTCCGGAAGTGTACACCACGCTGTCCTCGAGATCGATCGTCACCCGCGCCGCATCGCCGTTGGCAGCCGCGCGAATCCGCAGCACCCGCGGAATCTCACCCGATGCAGACCGGCTCGCGGACTTGCCCCCGGAGTGCACCGGCGCAATCGCGCGCGCTTCCTCGGCGGTTGGAGAGGCGTTCGTCGAATTTGACGCCACGCCATTCGTCGCGGAAGGCGCCTCGCCGTTCTGCAGCAGCGCCAATTCCGCCAGCGCTTCTTGTGCTTCGCGTTTCCTTGGCGAACGCGGATAGCGCTTCAGGAAATCTTCATAAGTTTTTTTCGCCAGTGCCGCGTCTCCCAGCTGATCGCGCTGCAGTTTCGCCGTTCGCAGGGTCGCATCCTGGCAATACCGGCTCGTCGGATATTCGCGCACCAGGAATTGGTAGGAATCGGACGCCGACTGGTAGTAGTTCCTCCCAAACCGGTCGCCCATCTCGGTGTAAAGTTCCGCCACTGCCAGAAGGGAATCGGGGACTTCAGGGGCTCGCGGCGTTATCAAAGCGACGCGGCGATAGCCGGTGACCACCAGTTTATAATCCGCCAGCGTGCGTTTCTCGGTAGCTTTGCTGTTCAGCGCCGCGCGCTGCTCTTCGGCCCGCGCGAATTGCGCGGAAGCGTACTGGCGCCTCACCGCGGCCGTGGCTGTGGCCGCAGCTTCCGCACCCGTTTTCCCCGGCGCGGCAGCGGCAACAGTCAGCACAAAACCCAGCGCCACAAAAACTGGCGAAAGGCGGGCGAAGCCCTTGTGCAAAATTTTTTTGCCCCCAAACATCAATCTACATCCCCAAACGCCACTCCATCCTATCCGGAAACCTCAACTCAATTCGCCAATACATTCAAAATGTTCCAGGCCCGAATCGAGAGTTCCTGGAAGCTAAAACCTAACGACTAAAAACTCACAACTCTTTCTATTCGTTAGTGAATACGACGCGGCCGTCTGCTGTAACGTCTTTGTGGATCGCATGTGCGTTGATGAACGCATCCGCAAGCCGGCCCGAACCCGGCCGGAAATAGGCGTTCTGCACTCTCTGAACATAGTTTCGCGTCTCTCGAAACGCGGGGATGCCGTGAGCCCGGTCGACCGCACCCTCCCCCGCATTGTACGCCGCCAAGGCCAAATCCAGGTTGCCATTGTATCGTTCTAGCAACCACTTCAAGTGCTTAACCCCCGCGTCAATGTTTTGTCGCGGGTTGAACACGTCATAAGCGCCGTATCGTTGTGCCGTCGTGGGAATCAACTGCATCAATCCGCCGGCTCCCTTGCGGGAATACGCTCTTGGATTCCAGTTCGATTCCGTTTCGATCACCGCGCGCACCAGCGCAGGATCCACGCTATGCCGGTCCGCGGCTTCTCGAACCAGCTTTTCGGTGCCGTCGCGCCCCATGTCCATGGCCGGACGGTTGCTTCCCGAAAAAGAAGACTCAGCGGGCAGGTAGATGTTCGTGCGCCGCTTCGAGGCATTGAGCTTGGCTGTCAGCGGCGGTTCCGCGTTTACAAAAAACGGCCGTCCCGCATCGTCAACGACCTTGGCGATCTGGCCGCTGGCACCTCGCGCGAAAACAGTCGCGCAAAGGACCAGCGTTGCTAGAAGAAGCCCTGCCGTGATTGCCGTGCGTTTTTTCATCAGGCTACCTTGGGAAAGGCAAACCACAGTCTTGGAGACTACTACACAGTGCACATTTTTGAACATTACCAAGCATCGGTCAATGTCCCTTCAGTACTAGGGCTCCCCGCCGAGCGGTCTACTCTGGCGGCGATCGCCTGGCGATGGCTCTCCTTGCGAAGTCGTGTTGGCGGGGATGCCGAACTGTCTAGGCCGTAAACGCGAACGTATCCCCCCGGACACGCTTCTGGCACCACGGGGATTATAGCAAGGGTTCGATCAAGGAGGGGACGCTCTCCAAGGCCACTTTTAGGCCAGTTGTGTCTTTTCCGCCAGCTTCGGCCAGGTCAGGTCTTCCCCCGCCCGAACCCCCTACCCGTTTGGCCAGTGCTTGTATCAGCTTGCCAGCATGGACTTTATCGGTGAGGTCCTTGGTCACTCCGGCGATCAGGGCCACTTTGCCGTCCTCCGGCATTCCCAGAGCCACCACCCCGGACCCCAGCCTCTGCCGCAGGCTGTCCACCAGTTGCCTAAGTCCTTCGCGGTCAACATTTTCCACTTCGGCGGCGATTACCTTAACCCCCTTAACCGTCTGTACCTTTGCCGCCAGCTCGTCGATCTGGCTGAGCGCCCCTTTCCGCTTCTGCGCCTCCAGCTCCTTTTCCAGTTGCTTCGCGGTCTGGGACAGCTTCTCCACCTGCGCCAGGATGCCGTCCTCCCCCACATTGAGCTGGCTAGCCAACTGCCGTAGGATATGGGCCTGTTGCTGGTAGTGTTCCAGCGCCCCAATGCCGGTCACTGCCTCGATCCGGCGAACGCCTGCGGCTACAGATTCTTCGCTCACGATCTTCAGCACGCCAATGTCGCCAACGCGCTGCACGTGCGTCCCGCCGCAAAGCTCCTTCGAGTAGAACCCCCGGGCCGCTCGTGGATCGGGAATCGTCACCACGCGTACGTTGTGCTCCGGATACTTGTCCCCGAAAAACGCCAGCGCCCCGGAGGCAAGCGCCTCTTCCAGCGAAGTCACATTCGTCTCGATCTCCGTGTTCAGCCGGATCTCGTCGTTCACCTGCTGCTCGATGTCGCGCAGCTCTTCCGCATCCACGTGCGCAAAGTGCGAAAAGTCGAATCGCAGACGCTCCGGCGCATTCAGCGAACCTGCCTGCTTCACATGCGTCCCCAATATGTTCCGCAGCGCCGCGTTCACAAGATGCGTTCCCGAGTGGTTGCGGATAATCCGCGCCCGCCGCTCCGCATCCGCCACGACCGCCACGCGATCGCCGACGCGCAGCGTCTCCTTCGCCACAACCTTGTGCGCCACCAGCCCCGCAACGGGATAAAACGCCCCCTTCACCTCCGCGAGCAGGTGCGATTCCGAGTTGTCATAGAACGCCCCGGTATCCGCCACCTGCCCGCCCGACTCCGCATAAATCGCGGTGCGGTTGAGCACCACTTCGCCGCTCTCGCCCGCCTTCAGCTCATTCGCAAAGTTGCCGTCTTTCATGATGTACGAAACGCGACAGTCCTTCGCCACCGCGCTTGTGTAAAAATCCAATTCCGTTGGCAGGGTAGCCGCAATTTCGATGTAGAGCGGATTAGCAAGACCCTTGTGCGTGCCCTTCCATGACGCGCGCGCGCGGGTGCGTTGCTCCTCCATCGCATGTTCGAAGCCCGCCGCATCAAATTTGACCAACTGGTCATGGCACGCGTCTTCGATGAAGTCTCGGGGTAACCCATAGGTGTCATAGAGTCGAAACGCTACCTGGCCAGCCAGCTCCGGAATACCCAGCTTTAGACCTCCATCATCGGTACGCGCAGTTTGCGAAAGAACCTTGGAGAGCTCTTCCTGGAGCTTCTTAAGCCCTATTCCGAGCGTGTTATTGAATCTTTGTTCTTCCGCATAGACCACCTTTGGAACGTTCGCAAACGAAGGACCTCGAAGCTCGGGATAGGCGTCCTCCATCATTCTTTGGACCACGTGGACCATTTCGTTGAGAACAACCGGCTGTTCTTGGCCCAATAGGCGAGCGTGTCGTATCGCCCGGCGCATGATCTTTCGGAGCACATAACCGCGGCCTTCATTTGAGGGTAGAACCCCGTCAGTAATCAGGAATGTTGTAGCGCGGGCGTGATCGGCAATGACCCTTAGCGACGCAGCTCCATCATCTGATGCCTCGCGTGTCATCTCCTCGCTAAATTCGACGCCGCAGAGTTCAGCGGCCCGCTTCAATAGCGGAACGAAGAGATCGGTCTCATAGTTGGAGATCTTACCTTGGAGAGCAGCCGCAACGCGTTCGAGTCCCATACCAGTGTCGATGGAGGGCTTGGGCAGGCGAGTGAGCGTGCCCCCAGCGTCTCGATTGAACTGCATGAACACTAGGTTCCAGATCTCGACATAGCGTCCACAATCGCAAGGGAATGTGCAGTTATAGTGAAAGGCTTCCGTGGCCTCTGGGCCCATATCGTAATGAATTTCACTGCACGGACCGCAGGGGCCGGTGTCGCCCATGGCCCAAAAGTTTTCCTTGAGACCCGGAATCGCGAAAATCTTCTCACTCGGCACGTTCTGTCCGAGCCACAACTCTCTCGCTTCTTCGTCCACCCCCAAGGTATTGCCAGGAGAGACCTCCGCGCCGCCGAAAACCGTGACGTACAGCTTGTCTTTCGCAATTCCAAACCATTCAGGCGACGTAATTAATTCCCAGGCGTACGCAATCGCATCTTTCTTGAAATAATCCCCAAATGAGAAATTGCCGAGCATCTCGAAAAACGTGTGATGCCGCTTCGTAAACCCCACATTTTCCAGATCGTTATGCTTCCCGCCTGCGCGCACGCATTTCTGTACCGTGGTGGCCTTGTTGTAATCGCGCTTTTCGAGGCCGAGGAAAACATCCTTGAACTGGTTCATCCCCGCATTCGTAAACAGCAGGGTAGCGTCCCCATGCGGCACGAGCGACGAGCTGCGGACGATCGTGTGCCCCTTGGTTTTGAAGAAGTCTAGGAATGACCTGCGGATATCGTTGCCGCTCCAGAACTTTTCTCTTGTGCCCGTGCCCGTCAAGTCAGCCTCAGTTTTTGCAGGATTCAATCCCCAGATTATCGCAGACGCAGCAGACCCCCGCAATGAACGTAGACGCGGGTGACAGGTTAGTTTCCGATTGGCCGATAAATGAGTAGTTGAGCCGCGGGAGGGGCACAGCTACACGCCTCCCGGATTTCCTACTCCCGCTTTTGATTGGCGAAGAGGGTGACGATTTTTTTTTTACTTGCGCAGTGATTCAGCTTACATGAAAAAGAAGCCGTTCTGCTCGCGCCCTAGAACAGATACCAGGTTCCGCCCAGGATCTGGCGTCTCCGACTCGAACCGGAAACCGGGCTGCTCGACGGACCACCTGATCGTGGCTCCTGTGCTGAGGAACGAACCTTTAAAGCTCTGCGCGCTGTTATGAATTTGTGCGGTCGCGACGATGCCGCTCCATTCCACATCGAAAGAGACGGTCGCGCGGACGGGGGCGACAGGTGCGATGGGCGGAAGCGTAAGGCCTCCCGTGTTACCGGGAAACCCGAGTCCGAAGGTCAGCGAATTCACAATGTCATGGTCATCAAAGACCCTTAGCCCATTCACTCGAAGGCGCGCTCGCGGTTCGTCGAAGTCAACCTCGACGGCATGGTGCGCCACTGGGACCATCCAGAACACGTCGTTGGAGTCGATGTGTACGTTGTAATCGTGGATTTGTTCAGGGATGTTGGCCGATCCGGCCGGACCGGTATAGAGGTCAAGTCAAACAAAGGCGAACGTGCCCTCATGATGACGACCGTCGGTGCCGATGAATTTGCCCTTACTGAAGCCCATGTCCGCCCGGAAGGCGAGAGGCATGGTGTTGCCGGTCATGGTGTTTGTTCCAGTCCCGCCCCCGCGGATGTTCGTCAAACCCACAAACCCGTCGAAGTCTGTAATCTGCGACGGGTCGCTGATATTGGCGAGCGGGGTTGCGGGGTTCAGCGGGTTATGGTGGATAAAAACCCCAAACGGCTTAAATGGCGCAAGGCCCCCCGGAATCGGATTGACCTGGTTGCACTCGGTGCCGTGCCTATCCTCATCGTCGTCGGCATGAGCCGGTTTTGGACGTAAGAGTCCAGCTCCCAGCGCCGCTCCTGCAGCTCCGCGAATAAGATTGCGACGGCTGAGCCACTTGTCCTGAAGTGGGTTCCCTGAAAATGGCCCCTGTTTGTTCATTGTCGTTCTCCTTTGAGTTGCCGGCCGCGCACACAAAAAGAATGTGCTCACCGGCGAGTTATGGCCCGGGGTCCCGAAAATACGCGTCGAGAAACCATGAGAGAGAACACTTAGAAAGGAATATTGGGGAAAACCAAGGGTAGTCTGCTCTTGCCTGCTCAGGCATGTCAAGTACGTTTAGTCAGTCGACGAAAGCGATAAACGCGCATTTAGCAAAATGGGCCGAGTTGGCCAAATCTCCGGCAAGAAATTCAGCGAGGTATTCGGTAGTGACAAGCTGGCTCTTGGCCAGAAGGAAGGGTTGAATACAAAACCCTCTCTTGACAAGATATAGCGGTCTTACTCGTCCAAAACAAATGTCAGCAATGACTTGTTGATCTTGATTCTGCGGTTGTGGTATTCGATGAAGCCGAGTTTTCTAAATTTGTTCATGAAGAAATTCACGCGAGAGCGCGTAGTGCCGACTATTTCCGACAAAGTCTCTTGGGAAACAGTGGGCAGTTCGTCGTCTTGCTGGTGCTGAGCTTTTCCATAACGGCCGAGCACGAGTAGCGCTCGGGCGAGCCGCTTCTCGGACGAATTGAAGAGTTGATCGATTAGAGCTTCCTCGACGCGATTTTTATGACAGAGTATATATTCGACAAAACTGTCCGATAGTTTGTCTTGTGTTCGGATCATTTCTAGCAATTCGTTCTTGTCGATGGCAAGAAGGGTGGTCGGCGTAATGGCTGTAGCCGTGCCCATGCGGACCGACTGACCCGCCATGCAGCCCTCGCCAAAAAAATCGTTCGGACCAAGCATCGCGACCACCGCCACCTTACCCGATGCGCTAAGCACGGAGAATTTTACGTTGCCCTTTTGGATGTACATGACGGTCTTGGCCGCGTCACCTTGACCGTAAATTTGTTCGTCTTTCCCGAATTCAGCAACCCTTCTTGCCATTCCCGAAGTATCGAGAAAGGTCTGCGGCTCAAGCGGTTCGAGCAGTTCCGTGTTGGATTTCTTGGTTTTCATAAGGGCAGTGGGAATGGCCCAACTGGATATAAATCCAGTGCTTAGTGCTTCTTCTCGGTGGCCTCAACTGGGAGGAAGCAGAGGATCTGCTGCTTTAGTTGCGCATCTACTTCGTCTGCGATGGTCACGACGTCCGGAAGCAACTTGCTGAATTTCACGCGACGCTCATTCCTGTGCAGCGTCGAAAAAATGCACACCTGCAGGATTCGAGATTCGTCTACGACCATTGCAGCGGTGTAACCTTGTTTGAGTCGCAGCTCTCCGTGATGACCTGCGGCGACCGAAACCGGAGCTCTCGAACCTTTGTCGAGACGCAGCCTGGCAATCACGTCACGGAGGAGTCTCGGAAGATGGCCCGTGCGTTCTTCGAAATTCAATGGGATGCGGATTAAGTCTGGTTCTTTCTCCACAAGCCCGAGCCACTCATGAATCGTAGATTCGAGTTCCTGTTCGAGAATGTCGGCCACGCGCTCTGTACCTGTAGAAGCAGGATGGGACTCGTTGCCGCCCACCGTTGAAACTGTAGTTCCCGTCACAGTTGCCTCCTTTATGCTCGCCTAGTATTCCATTCCGGCAGCCGTAAGACTGTTCCATATAAGACTGAGCAATAAGAGATACATTTCTAACCGGAGAAACGATCTTCGGGCAGGCGATTCCGCGATGAATGTCATACATCAAAAACGCGGTGTGAAATTCACTGGTTAGTTAATAAAACTGGCAAAGAGGTGGCTGTGGCGACTCTGCCGAATTAAAGAAAATAGGAATTCCCCTTATCTGCCATTTCGCAAACAAAAGCGGCCACTGATGCCCACGAAGGTGAACGACCTCGAGGCCGTGGCATTTTCAGTGCAAGATCCCCATCCCCCTTCCAATTTGCATGAATATCAAAGGAAAGGACTTACAAAACTTGCATTTCGTAACTGATTGATTCTAAAGGACGCGATGTTGGTTGTTTGGACTTGCAAAGGCTGAAACGGCGGCTTGGAAAAACAAAAAGCGGGAGCAAGCTCCCGCACTCCAAATGCAGTAATCTACGAGGTCAATTATACTACAAATTAAGGGGAAGTCAAACGAAAAGTGAAGGAATGTTCATAAGTTATGAAAGAGAAATCTATTCCGTCTCCACTTCCGGCACTTCTTCCTTGGTTATCGCTTTCAACTCCCGGCGGATGACGTCGGCGGAGAAGCCGGCGCGGAGAAGGCTGCTGTAGACGGAGGCCATTTTCTTTTCGTCGATTTCGCCGCGAAAGGAGCGCAGCTTCCGCTCGATCCGCTGGCGGACCATGGCGGCTTCATCGTTTTGTTCGGCCGTTTCCTTCAGTGCCGCGTCAATGTGACGGTCCGGGACGCCGCGCGCTCGCAGGTCGCGCGCGACGCGGAATTTTCCTTGCTTGCGGGATTCGGTGCGCTGGCGGGCGAATTGCTTGGCGTAACGCGCGTCATCGATCTGGCCATTTTCCTTCAAGCGCGCCATCACCACTTGCACCAGCAGCTTGTTATCGCTCCGCCGCTCCAATTTCTGCTTCATTTCGTACACCGAATGCGCCCGCCGCATCAGCGCCCGCATCGCGACATCGTACAGCTCCGCTTCCGTTTCAAGTTTGCGAGGTTTCCCGAACATGGGGGAAGCATAGAAGAGAAAGTCGCGAGTGGCTAGTGAAGAGAGAAGAGGTTGACAATCCCGACCAAGTCGGGATCTTCGATCGAAGGTTGAAAGTTGAATGGAAAAAGAGAAAGAGGGAAATGAAACGCAGGGACACAGAGCACGCTGTGAAATGCCAAGGAAGGAGACTTCCAAGCGAAATTGCTACACCGGAGCGAGCTCGACTACTCCGTGGCGGGCTTGGCACCGGGGAGGCGGCTCTTCAGGAATTTGATTTGGCCATCGTGGTTGGACTCGTGTTCGGCTACGTGAAACCACTTGGCGTAGTTGTTCCAGCCAAAATCTTTGTCGAGAGTTGCGAGCCATTTGTCGTCACGCTTGCGGAATTCGGCAAGATTCTTCTCGCGGGTTTCGTGAAGGATATTCAGGTAGTAGTCGAGACTGTTGCCCTTGATGGTTTTGCGCGCGGGTTCGCCGAGATTCATGGGGATGTCCCATTTTTTCTTGATGTCGTCGGACCAACCGCCCCACTTCACCCCGCCGAAGGTGTTCATCCCATAATAGGTCTCCGTTGCAGCGAGATGGAGGAGCAATGCGCCGATGGTGTTGGCCTTAGCATCGAGGAGGAAGTCGAGGTCGTCCTGTGACATGCCTTTAACGTTGTGCACGACCTGGACGCGGGTGAAGGCCAGCATGGTAGTCAAGGTGCCGATTTCTGGCGTGAATCCGGGCACCGGTCCAATGCTGGGAGGGCCGTCGTCTTGCCCGGCCGCAGGTTGGGGGAACAGCGCGATGCTTGAAAGGCCTGTAGCAAAGGCGGCGCCGAGTTTCAGGAAGTTGCGGCGATTGGGAAGACAGTCGGAGGGGATCATGGGTGCCTCC